>Ga0209710_1001543_pt1 | contig 17387 bp, 12 predicted proteins | sample ArcticOcean_MG_C_5_FD_187436 | JGI IMG/M metagenome (GOLD analysis project Ga0209710, IMG submission 187436) | Marine microbial communities from western Arctic Ocean - ArcticOcean_MG_CB4_138 (SPAdes) (version 2) | ecosystem: Environmental > Aquatic > Marine > Oceanic | place: Arctic Ocean...
CGTCACTAGTTGCTCCGGTGAATCTGCCTTCTGTTCAAATACGTTTAGAAAATATTTTTCTTTTTCGATAAGGTTGTCGGGTGGCAAAATCTCAAGGATTCCATCCGAGAAAACGCCAAGTGTAAACCTATCTGGGAGTTGCAGCAGGTGCTCTTCATACTCGACATCCTCCATCATACCCACGGTGGAGCCTTCACCCTCGAGATAGCGTGCTCCAGCATCACACACTAGCACGGGCAATGGCAGATGCCCTGCAATACTGTAGCGCAGCGTATTGGCGTCCATATCCAATAACCCCACTACCATGGTCGCGAACTTATCAAGCCCAAGGTCCAACAGTTCCTTATTCGCGTGATGCAGCATAACAAGGGGATTCATAATGGCATCATCGTCGCGCCGCATATAATCAGATCGCTTACGCGCAAACAGATTTTTCAACAGCACCGTCGCAAAAGCAGACGAACTCCCATGGCCCGACACATCGGCCATAAAGAATATGACATGGCTTTTCCCGACGGTGAAGTAATCAGTAAAATCACCGCTGAGATAGAGAGAAGGCATCACCGTATGACTAAAGACATAATCGTTGAGCGCCATCGGCGTCACAGGCAACATACGTAGCTGAACCTGACGCCCTGCCTGCTGATCTTGCTCCAGAACTTTTACCGTGCCACGCAGTTCGATATTAGCGGCCTCCAGCCGTTCACGCGACACCTGCAAATCTCGGCGCATATTGCGCTCTCGCACACAGCGTTCAATGGATTTGACCAGTGACGATTTGTCTTCCACGGGGCGCAGAAAAAAATCACGCGCGCCTAATTTCAGGGCAGTCATGATTTTATCGACTTCGGCAACGTCACAGAACATGATCAAAGGGACCTGCACGTCCATCGCTCGCAACAAGTGCCGGGCATCGAACCAGGAAAAATCTTTGAGATCGAGCTCACACAAAATGACGTCTAGCTCGCTATCCTCGCCAAGCGAGTGCGCATAACTACTGACATCGGCAACCATCTGAACCTGAAATTCGTTATCCGCGAGGAAGTCTGCCAGTGCTTTAGCGCGGGCAGGCTGGTCATCAATAATTAGGACTTTGCCGTTTGATACGATCATAGCTAGCTTTGATAGTAGATTCAGCGTGACACTACGCCCATCGTTGGGTGCAGGCAATATAGGGGGTTGTGGATGTGGCAGGATTTTACACTTTTACTGCATTTTATCGCGGGTTTGGCTCAGGCGGGGACGCCAGGCCGCAATCAAAAGTCTTCGTATTCGTCCCCTTCCTCAAATTCAGAGAAGGTATCCGTCACTTTACCACCCGTCACAAAGTACTCGCGTCGCTGCATATAGGCGTTTCGTATGAAAATATAGCGATCACCCGTAATCAGATCGTCGGCTTTGATGAGGTTCGCGCGAATATCAACCACTTCCAATGTCCAGAACAGATACGCGGTCTTCCAGTCCAGAAAGGCCGGGATTGAAGTATAGGTATCAAAGAAAAAGCCCGTGCCGCTGCGAATCGTTTTTGGCCCAATCAGGGGCAGCATGACAAAGGGGCCCTCTTCAAACCCCCATGTATATAGGGTCTGGCCGAAGTCCGCAGGACTGGGCTCAATGCCCATCAGGGTAGCGACATCAAACAGGCCTCCGAACCCCAGCGCCGTGTTCACCAAGAAGCGGCCCCCAGTCTGCAATGCATTTGTGGGGCGGCCCTGCATCAGAGAATTGAAGACGGAATTGACTTCGTAAATATTAAGGATGAAGTTACCAACGCCGCGTTCAGCGGAGTCGGGCATCACAAACTTGTAACCCCTCGCTATAGGCAGCAGCGCATAGTTATCCAGAGTTTCGTTAAATGCGAATATGCGGCGATTCATTGGCTCCCAAGGATCGACATCGTTCACCGGTTCCATTCCCCAAGCAGAGAATCCGGAAAATGTCGTAAAAACGAGCAGTAGGTTGCGCAATAAGTTCATTCAGTGGCTGGCATATATCTCGAGGGTGAATGGTACGCGCAGGCAGTATGAGGATCAACCTCAGATTCTCGACACATTCAGTGACTTGAAGCCAGCAGATCATTGGTGGTGGTATGGGTAGTCCCCTCACCCTCTCCAGCGGGCCAGTGGGCCAGTGGGCTAAAGGCTAAGGGCCAAGAAACGCAGGGGCTATAGCCGTCTATCAATGAGGATTTTTCTCCAGCCATCTGGCGACCAGGCTCCACTGCTCTCCCAATCGCTTCACTGATACGGCCTGCCGCGTACCGAGGTTTTGTGCGAACAAAGACACGCGAAACTCTTCCAGCATCCAGCGATACGTGGTGGCTTCGGCACTCATCAGCAATAACTGAGGATGCTCTGCCTGCGCGCTAAGCAGTGGCTGCGCTAAATCCTGCAGGCTCACAGTATACTTCTGATCTTTGGGGTACTGGCCCGTCACACGCTCTATGCGTTGTAACACAGCTTTTACATAGCGAGGGTACTGAGCCAACCATTCAGCCGGAGTGTCGCGCTGGAATGGGCCGCCAAGTAAGTGCGACAGCTGAACCCTGACATCTTCACGGGTATCGGGCCACTTGATTGAGCCCAGAGCAGTGAGCTTTTGACGCATGTCTGTCAGCAGCTTCAGTACCGTGAGAAGTGTCGTCTCCATTTCATTGGCCCGTCCTATCACCGCACCTTGACCACCCGCTTCCAACGTTTGAAACTCTGCCTCGGTGTAAGGTAGGTCTTTGTCTAACCCCATAGCCTGCAGGTAGGCACCGTCAATCAGATCTTCCACTAGCACGCTGCGGTCCAACTGCGCGCCAGCCAACACGAGGTTGAACGCGTTGCCGCGCAACAGCTGCTTGCGTAGGAACTTAACCTGCTGCGCCCCCTTGAGTCTCAACAAACGTAGGACACCTAGTCGATGTTGAATCCTTGCCTCACGAGGATAATCGCACAGCTCAATGGCCACCGTGTCCCCCCTGTCTACCAGTGCTGGGTAGGCAACAATATCAATACCGGCCTGACGAAAGCGCCACTCCTGCGGCACATCGCCAAAATCCCATCGCGTCATTCCCTCCCGCGCTGGGGACGCCGCCTGATTGGCGCTAATACTTTGACGCGTATCTGAACGAAAGCGCTTCACCAATGCGCCCAGATCTCGGCCCTGCTCTAACAGGCGACCCTGCGCATCCACCACCCGCACATTCATCAGGTAGTAATCATCCAGCTTGTCGCGCGCCAAATCGCTGCGGTCGAGCGTGATGCCGCCCAAACCAGACAGACGACTCGCCAGGATAGTCAGCAAATCAATATTGTCTGGCTGCAGTTCCTCCAGTGCCCTGCCGACAAAATCCGGGGCGGGCACCAGATGTTTGCGCTGTTCCTTAGGGAGGCCCTTTACCAACTGGATACACTTTTCCCGCAACAGTCCCGGCACCAACCATTCAAATAGGTGACGCGGCGCACGATTAAGCAATGCGACCGGCACGGTTACCGACACCCCATCTGAGGCCTGCCCGGGCTCAAACTGGTAGCTAAGCTTCAAGTGCATATCCTCCCAAACCAGATGGTCAGGGAACTGCGCACTCACTTCGAGTCCAGGATCTCGCGCGATCACCACCTCACGTGTCATAGACAGTGTGTGATTCGCATCCGGCTGACGCTTCAGCCAGGATTGCAGGCTTGCGACCGTGTATATATCGCCGGGAAGGCGCTCGTTGTAAAAATCAAATAATGCATGTTCGTCCACCAGAATATCACGCCGGCGCGTACGTGATTCCAGCTCTTCCAGCTCCTGAACAAGTCGCCGATTATGTTTGAGAAACTTGGGGGGCTGGGGGAAATTCCATGCGATTAGGCCTTCGCGAATCAGGAGTTCCCGACATTCCGCTGGCGCCAACGGCCCGTAATGCACCACACGTTTGTCCGCTAATGTAAGGCCATACAAACTGACGCGCTCGTAGGCCACCACCTGTCCCCGTCGAGATTGCCAGCGAGGCTGGTAGTAGTGCAGCTTCAGTAGGTCCGGATTGATGTTCAGGGCCCAGGCCGGATCAATGGCTGCTACATCACGGGCAAATACCCGCGAGGTTTCGACGATCTCCGCCGCAACCAACCACTTCGGTGGTTTACGTGCCTGCGAGGAGCCGGGAAAAATCTGTAGCTTACGATTGCGGCTGCCGAGATAATCTCGCCCTTCATCATGCTGAGCAATATTCGTGAGGAGTCCGCTCAGCAAAGCGGTATGGACGCCTTGGTAATTTTCTTCTTCGGGTAAGCCTGAGTCCGATTTCAGCGACTGTTGACGACATGCGATGCTGAGCTGGGTATGAATATCACGCCAGTCCCGCATTCGCAGAAAAGACAGGAACTCTCGCTGGCACAGTTTGCGTAACTGATTCTGGCTCAAGGCCTGACGCTGTTCTTCATAGTAGCGCCAGAGATTGAGCCGAGCCATAAAGTCCGAGCGTGGATGGCGAAAGCGGGCATGCATCTGATCGGCCTGCTGTTGCTTTTCCGGCGGGCGATCGCGAGGATCCTGTGCTGCTAAAGCACTTGTTATCACCAAGATTTCTTCGAGACAACCCTGCTCAGCGGCGGCCAGCACCATACGTGCCAACCGAGGGTCCACCGGCAATCGCGCCATGCGCTTGCCTAAATCATTGAGCACGCCCGCAGAACTGACCGCGCCCAGTTCTTCGAGCAACTTATAGCCATCTCGCACCATGCGCGAGTCCGGTGGGTCAATAAACGGAAATTGCTCTACATCCCCGAGGCCCAAGGTCAGCATTTGTAACACCACGGCAGCCAAATTCGTGCGCTGGATTTCCGGGTCAGTAAACTCCGGACGACCGAGATAGTCCTCCTCACTGTAAAGACGAATACACACACCTGGACCAATGCGCCCACATCGGCCCTGCCGCTGGTTAGCACTCGCCTGAGAAATAGGCTCCACAGGCAGACGTTGTAGTTTGGTACGGTGGCTATAGCGACTAATGCGCGCCTCCCCGGGATCGATCACATAGCGGATACCGGGAACGGTCAATGAGGTTTCTGCCACGTTGGTGGCCAGCACCACCCTGATGCCGGCCTGACGCCGGGAATTGTCAAACACCCTGTTTTGTTCCGCCTGACTGAGCCTAGCGTATAACGGGAGTACATCCACTGTCGTTTGGTGACGCAACGCTCGCGCCAGTTCGCGTATATCTCGCTCGCCAGGCAGGAACACCAGAATATCACCGCGCGGACCAAACTGGCCTGCCTCAACCTCCTCCACCAATGAGGCGACCTGTGCTTCGACGCCGTCGTTTTCTGCGCCGTCACGGCCTCTGTAGACGGTTTCCACGGGAAAAGAGCGACCTGAAACTTCTATAATCGGTGCGTTATCAAAGTGTTGGGAAAATCGCTCTAGGTCGATAGTGGCAGAGGTGATAATCAGCTTGAGATCCGGCCGTTGCGGTAGGATGCGTTTGAGATATCCCAGCAGGAAGTCGATATTAAGACTGCGTTCGTGAGCCTCGTCGATAATCAGCGTATCGTATTTTCGCAGCAGTCTGTCACGGCGCATCTCTGCCAATAAGATACCGTCGGTCATCAGCTTTATGGCCGTGTTCTCTGAAACCTGATCATTGAAACGCACCTGATAGCCCACCAGATCGCCCAACTCCGTCCCTAACTCCTGCGCGATCCGCCCTGCAACCGTTCTTGCCGCCAATCGACGTGGCTGGGTGTGCCCAATGAGCTTCGTATCGCCACGGCCCATTTCCAGACAGATTTTAGGCAGCTGAGTGGTTTTACCAGAACCCGTCTCCCCGGCGATAATCACAACTTGGTGCTCTGCGATCGCACGGGCAATCTCGCCGCGGCTGGCAGCAATCGGAAGGTCTTCCGGATAAGTGATGTCCGGGACGCACCTTTGGCGTCCGGTAATGTCCTGCATACACCATTTCTGCCAATCAAGTTTTTCACACTACGATGCGAAAAAGTAGGTTATCATTCAAGCGATTTACTACATTACGAGCCGAGATACATGCCAAAAATCAGCAACTATACTTACGACGAGATCACCATAGGGCAAACCGCGACGTATTCCAAGCTGATCGAGGAGCGGGACGTCCAGCTTTTCGCGGCGGTATCTGGCGACGTCAACCCGGTACACCTCGATGCAGCGTTTGCGGCCACGACACAATTCAAAAGCTGTATCGCTCACGGCATGTTAAGCGGCGCTATTATCTCGGCGGCCATCGCCATGGAACTACCAGGGCCCGGCACCATCTATCTGGGTCAATCCCTGCGCTTTCGCCTCCCGGTAAAACTGGGGGACACCATCACCGTTAACTTAAAAGTCATCGAAAAAACAGACAAGCGCGGATTTGTAACCCTTGACTGTAACGTGTTTAACCAAGATGAACAGTTGGTGGTTACCGGCACTGCCGAGGTCATGGCGCCCAAAGAGAAACTGGTATTGGAGAGGCCCACGCTGCCGACAGTACGCATCGGCGACTAATTTTCTCCGTCCGCCTCCGCATTCGTCTTGCTGCCCATAAACTGCTCCGGGTTGAGGTACATCAACTGCAGAGTCGTCCCTCCTCCCTCCTGAGCGGTGTCTGCAGCTAGCACCATTACATTGGGTTTGTCGTCTTCATGCGTAACAGCGGTGATCCCAAAAATCATCGCGTTGCCACCATTCAGAGCATTAAACACCCTGAGTTCCTTTTCCTCACTCAGCGCCTTGGAAATATTGCCTATCAAGGTAGTCAGACTGGCACGAAAAGCCCCGTAATTGAGGCTGCCCTGATACTCGCCATGTGCCAGAGACAAATCGAAACGGGCGATTGAATCATCGGCCAATTTCACACTCGTCAGGTGCACAATACTGCCCTGAGAGATCTCGTTATACAATTTTTTAGCCTCGGTGCGTGCGGCCTCGACAAAGGCCGTGTGCAATAAATTGACCGCCACCAAGAGAAATTTTTCCTGGGGCATCGCCTGAATTTGAGCGCTCGTCATAGCAACCTCGAGTATTAAAGGGGTGCCAGTCTAATACCCGCAGATGCTGTGATCAACGAATTCAAGCACAGTAAACGACCGTTATCGTCATTTGTAGATAGCTAGCATGTCATACAGGCCTCAATAAAAGGCAGCAAGTTCGTTTGCCGGCCGTCTGATCTGCTATTATTCGTGACCAACTCCTGCGAATTCGCGCAGGACACATCAGCTGTGTTATTCATGCATTATCGAACCGACAACGACAACGACTCCCACAAACCCACTAGCAGTGACATCGTGCTATGCGCGTTCGCATAAACACTGCAGCGCAATGAATCGCGATAATTCGCCCTGGCGAGGCGTCACGCCAGCCGCTTTGCATTGGAGCGAGAGCGGATCACCCCTGTCTGACACTTTCGACGACATATACTATTCGCAAGATAATGGCGTGGAGGAAAGTCAGCATGTTTATCTGCAGGGCAATGGACTTCCTCAACGGTGGCAACGCCACTCAAGGAATCACTTTTGTATTGGTGAGACAGGATTTGGCACCGGCCTCAATTTTCTGGTGACCTGGCAAGCCTGGCGAGAATCACCGGAACCACGCCCCGACTTACATTACCTCTCCATCGAAAAGCACCCGCTCACGAAACAGGATCTCGCCAGAGCCCTAAATGGCTGGCCGGCTCTCGCAACACTGGCCCAACTCCTGTTAGCCGCCTATCCAGCTCTGCTGGCCGGACAGCATAGAGTGCTACTAGACGATGGTCGGGTGAGACTGGATCTGTGGTGGGAGGATGCTGCTGACGCTCTTCCAGATCTAGCCAGTCGTGCACAACCGTTAGTCGATGCATGGTATCTAGACGGGTTTTCGCCGTCATGCAACCCCAGCATGTGGACCACCCAACTATTACAGGCAGCGGCGACTCTGTGTCGGCCCGGGGCCAGTTTTGGGACATTCACCGCGGCAGGAGACGTTCGTCGCAAGCTCACCGATGCCGGGTTCACGGTGGACAAGGTGGCCGGCTACGGGCGCAAACGAGACTGTTTGCGTGGCGTAATAGACGTGAAAGCGGCATTGCCATCAGACACCAAGCGCTCGCCCTGGGACATTCCTGACAAAACACTGGTGCGACCGAAACACGTTATCGTACTCGGTGGTGGATTGGCCGGCTGTGCAACGGCAGCTGCATTGGCGAGGCGTGGAATGTCCGTCACGCTGCTCGAACGGAGCACACTGGCCGGCGCAGGATCCGGTAATGATCAGGGTGTTTTATATACCCGACTATCACGTAAACATTCTGCTCTGGCGGACTTCGCCTTGCAAAGTTTTCAATTTGCTTCGACGTTTTATCGTCGCATGTTTTTAATGGGAGAACTCATACCGCAGCGCGATGGAGACCTCTGTGGCAGCTTTCAACAAAGTGACGATGCAAAAGAGATGGCAGCACTGAGTGACGCACTGACAGGACTGGAAGAACTGGCGCAGATACTGGACGCTACCGCGGCGAGCGGCCTGTTAGGCATTGATCAGCCGAGTGCAGGCTACTGGTATCCTGGTTCTGGCTGGCTGCGTCCGGGCGCCGTGTGCAGATCCCTGCTTATGCACGACAATATTGAGGTAATGGAGAATTGCGGTGAAGTCACACTGCACCCCGAAGGAGGCCAGTGGCTGGCGTTAGCCAAAGGGCAAACGCTTGCCAGTGCCAGTTGCGCTGTCGTGGCTGCCGGCACAGAGACAACCTCAATGTCACAGCTCAATTGGCTACCCTTGCAAACCATTAGAGGGCAGATTACTCAGCTGCCGACAGCGCGAGCTTTTAGCACCTTGCGCGCCGCTCTGTGCCACCAAGGCTATATCGCGCCTGCCTGGGAAGGCACCCACAGTATTGGCGCGACGTTTAATATTGGCGACGACGATCCTGCGCTGCGCATCAGCGACCATAGCGACAACCTAGCCAAGCTGGCCGATGCTGTGCCGAGCTGTCGAGACGAGTTGCAGTCATTTGATACAGGCGCATTGAAAGGTCGCGTTGGATTTCGCTGCGCCAGTCCTGACTACCTACCGACTGTCGGCCCAGCACCCGATGCAGACCAGTTCCTCAACGATTTTGGCGCCCTGCGAAAAAATGCCAAGCATCTTATCGAAAGGCGAGGAAGCTATTTACCGGGTCTCTATCTCAACGCTGCACATGGCTCACGAGGATTGACCTCCACACCGATTGCAGCAGAACTATTAGCCAGCATGATCTGTCAAGAACCACTTCCTTTCAGCCGAACACTGTCTCGTGCACTCTCGCCCGCGCGTTTTATTATTCGTGATCTTTCACGTAATCGGATATAACGATGAGACAGCTGCGTATAATACTTTTTCTCATCGCCTACCTCCCCATGACGGCTTGGTCTCTGCAGCACTATACGGTGCGGGTCATCGACCAAAAACCTCAGCCACGGGAGAATTTCGTACAAGGACTGGAAATTCTTGATGGCTACCTTTACGTCAGTACGGGCAACTATGGTGCGTCTCATTTGCGACGTTACCGTTTCGACGATGGCACATTGGACGAAAGCCGAAAACTGGATGTGCGAATTTTCGCCGAGGGCCTCACGGTACTTGGCGACAACATTTACCAGCTTTCCTGGCAGAATAAGGTCATGTTGGTTTATCGTAAATCCGACCTTACGCTCGTGCGCACGCTTCCTCTCAAAGGCGAGGGTTGGGGGCTCACGCATAACCGTACAGAATTGATTTACGGCGACGGCAGTGACAGCCTGTACTTTATGTCGCCAGACACAGCACGTATCACGCGTACCATCGCGGTAACACAGCAGGGCCGACCGGTTAAACGACTCAACGAACTTGAATGGGTAGACGGGGCTATTTGGGCCAACGTCTGGCAAAGCAATCGCATCGTGGTTATCAACCCTGCCAACGGTGAGGTCACGGCCAGTATCGATCTACAGGGGTTACTTCCTCCCCAAGAGTATCGCCGGGGTACCGATGTACTCAATGGCATCGCGCAAGATCCAGCCGACGGCTCTATCTGGGTCACGGGAAAGCGCTGGCCCTGGCTCTACCAGATTGAGCTGGTGCCGACAGTTGATGGTCGAGAAACACAGAAAAACACCACCGATTCACGCTAGAATAGCGTCCCTTACTATTTCCAACGTCTATAGAGATTCACTATGAGTAATAGCAACACCTCGTTTTCCAGCGCCCACCCCGCCTTCGAGGCCATCAGGCAACAAACCATCGAGTCTCTCAATATTCGAGTGGAACACTACGAACACAAGAAAACCGGCGCCGTGCACTACCATCTCGCCTCAGATAATACCGAAAACGTCTTTCTTGTCGCCTTGCGTACTGTTCCCCACGACTCAACGGGCGTTGCACATATTCTGGAACACACGGCGTTGTGCGGCAGTGAGCACTATCCGGTGCGCGATCCATTCTTCATGATGCTTCGTCGCTCGCTGAATACTTTCATGAACGCATTTACCAGCTCTGACTGGACCGCCTACCCCTTTGCCAGTCAGAACCGTAAGGATTTCAATAATCTTTTGCAGGTCTATCTTGATGCGGTATTTTTCTCTCGATTAGATCCGCTGGACTTTGCGCAGGAAGGACACCGAGTAGAATTTTCTGAACCGGAAAACCCCGACAGTGATTTAGTCTTTAAGGGAGTCGTGTTCAACGAAATGAAAGGCGCGATGAGTTCCATTAGCAGTACGCTGTGGAGCACACTGTGCGAAAACCTTTTCCCGACCAGCACCTACCACTACAACAGTGGCGGCGATCCACAGCATATTCCAGATCTGACTTACGCACAATTGCAGGCGTTCTACCGCAGCCACTATCACCCTACCAATGCTATCTTTATGACGTTTGGCGATATTGAGGCAAGTGTGCATCAGAGCGTGTTTGAAGAAAAAGCACTGTGTCATTTTGAAAAATTATCGGAAAAAATTCAGGTCCAACCCGAACAGCGCCTATTAAAGCCGCAACGTGTGCAAAGCCCTTACATTTTTGACGAAAATGACACCACAGATCACAAAACACACCTGGTTGTAGGCTGGATGCTGGGAGAAAGCTCAGATCTGAAGCAGCTGCTGGAAGCGCAGCTGCTATCCAGCGTGCTGCTAGACAACAGTGCGTCTCCTTTGCAACACGCGCTGGAAACCACTGAGCTGGGCCGCGCACCATCGCCCTTGTGCGGCCTGGAAGACTCCATGCGCGAACTGGTGTTCTGTTGCGGCATTGAAGGCAGTGAAGCGGAACACGCCGATGCCCTCGAAGACATGGTGCTGGCTGTATTAGAGCGAGTCGCTCTCGAGGGTGTCAGCCAACAGCGTCTCGAGGCGGTGCTCCATCAGCTGGAACTACACCAGCGCGAAGTGACGGGTGACGGATACCCCTTCGGTCTACAACTCATTTTACAGGCACTGGGCTGCGCCACACATTACAGCGATCCCATTGCGGTGCTCAACCTGGAGCCGGTGATTGTTGAGCTGCAGCAGAAAATTCAGGATCCGAATTATATCCGCCAACTTGCACGCCGACTATTGCTGGACAACCCGCATCGCGTGACGCTCGTTATGACACCGGATACGGAGTTGTCAGCCCACCGGCTGGCACAGGAAACAGCACGCTTAGCCGACATCAAGGCTGCAATGAGCGACGCGCAGCGCAGCGCTACCGTGCAGCTGGCAGCGGACCTGAGTGCCCGTCAAGCGCAGGTCGACGATGACAGCATTCTCCCGAAAGTCGAGCTGAGCGATGTCCCAGCCACGCTCCCCGAACCCACATTTACAAAGACTGAGCTGCACGGCATGCCATTTACCACCTATGGCCAGGGCACTAACGGTATCGTCTACCAACAGGGCACTGCCCCCCTGCCCGCCCTAAGTGAGGAACAATTACAGATACTGCCCTTGTACACCAACATCCTGACGGATGTGGGCCTGGGAGACCAATCCTATATGGAGGTACAAGAGCGTCAGGCAGCGACCGTGGGATCGATAGCGGGCTTTGTCTCCATGCGCGGCCATGCCGATGACGAGCAGCGTGTGAGCGCAAATTTCACGCTCTCTTCCAAAGCGCTCCTGCGTAACGCTCGCGATCAAGCGCAGCTGATGAGCGACACCTTACATCGGGTAAAATTCTCCGAAACCAGCAGAATTCGCGATCTAGTCAATCAACAGCGCGCACGGCGTGATCAGTCGATCACCGGCAGTGGCCACAGCCTCGCAATGGCTGCGGCCTCCGCCGGCATGAGCCCACTGGCTAACATGCATCACCACCAATCAGGCTTAGCAGGCATCCGCCAGCTGCGTATTCTTGATGACAGTCTGGCAGACGATACGCGGCTCGAAGCCTTTGCTCTGGAAGTCCAAAAACTCCATGAAACCCTTATCAGTACACCTATGCAATTTCTTGTAATAGCTGAAGATCATAAGGTTACGGACGTTGCTCGCGACATCAGCACCCTCTGGTCACAGGTCAGCACCGGAGAGGACCGTCCGCGCTTTCAGATGACCCCTATCCGCGAGCAACGCGGCGAAATATGGCTAACGAATACGCAGGTAAACTTCTGCGCGCGCGCCTATCCCACAGTGACAGAACAGCATCCTGACGCGGCAGCCCTGACGGTACTGGGAGGATTTTTACGCAACGGATTTCTGCACCGTGCAATACGTGAACAGGGTGGCGCTTACGGCGGTGGCGCCTCACATGATTCGGGCATTGCAGCCTTTCGTTTCTACTCCTACAGGGATCCGCGCCTCGTCGAGACGCTGCAAGACTTTGACGCATCAGTATCTTGGCTATTGGACACATCTCATGACGATCGATCACTCGAAGAAGCGATCCTCGGTGTCATCGGCAGCATGGACAAGCCAGGGTCGCCGGCAGGAGAAGCCAAACAGCACTTCCATAACCGCTTGTTCGGCCGCAACCACGAAACACGCGAAAGGTTTCGCGAAAACATATTGGGCGTCAGTCTGGATGACTTGCGCCGAGTCACAGAAACGTATCTCAGACCCGATCTGGCGAGTACCGCGATTGTCACAAACTCTGGGCAGCTAGAGGCTACGGCATCGCTAAGAGAGGAGTTGAATCTAACCGTGCAGGAGCTGTAGAGTCTCTGGCGTATCGCTATGTGAACAAGCCAATGGTAAGAAACTTTAAGGAAGTGTGGCTGCTCGCTGCGATCAATGCTATTGCCATGTGCAGTGTGCCCATGATGATGCTAATCGGCAGCATCATAGGCGCAGAGCTGGCGCCGGGCGAAGAGTGGGCGACCTTGCCCATTGCAATGATGGTCATCGGCACCGCACTCGGGGTAATACCGGCAACGCGCAGCATGCAACACTTGGGCAGAAAGCGGGCCCTACTACTGTTCGTGCTACTGGGCATATGCGCCTGCCTCACCCTGGGCGAAGCAATGGTTCGCAGCAGCTTTTCCTTATTCTGTTTTGGCGCTGGCGTGCTGGGTGCCACGATCGCCGCGCTGCAACAAATTCGCTTCGCAGCAATGGAATGCGTACCGCAGACAGATGGCCCGACCGCCGCATCCATCATTATGTGCGCGGGTATTGTGGCAGCGTTTCTCGGACCTGAGTTGGCACTGGCGGGGCAGCATCTAACATCGGTTGACTACCAGGGGTCCTTCTGGCTTGGTGCCGGCTGTCTATTGGCTGGCGGAATTCTGCTGCTGTTTTACGTACCGGCTGCACAGCACCCAACACATTCTGCTTCGGGAGGTCGCTCTACTCTGGCGCTATTGCGCAGCCCCACCCTCTTGCTTGCCATTATTGCGGGCGCCAGCGCCTTCATGGTGATGTCATTTATAATGACAGCTACACCCATCAGTATGTATTTACATCAGGGATATAGCCTGACTGACACCAAGTGGGTCATTCAATCACATATTGCGGCGATGTACCTGCCATCACTGTTTACGCCCTGGCTATTTCGCTTCCTTAATATCCGCGGACTTATGCTGGCTGGCCTGGCCTGCTACTGCATCACAATAGTGATCGGCTTGGTGGATGCGTCGGTGATGGGCTATTGGGGACAATTAGTGCTGTTAGGCATTGGCTGGAACTTCCTGTTTGTATCGGGCACCGCACTGTTACCGATGGCCTATAAGGATGGCGAGCAGTTCAGGGCTCAGGCGCTGAATGATACTGTGATTTTTTCAAGTCAGGCCATCGCCTCTCTTTCTGCGGGTCTGGCGATCAGCACGGTGAGTTGGCATGCGCTGCTTTTGTTTTGCTTGCTGCCGATGGGGATTCTGCTTGCCCTGCTGGCATGGCAGCGTGTTGTACCGAAAAGAGTCTCAGGTCAAATTTAACAGCACCGCTGGCGCCCAAAGTGACTAGGCCGGCGCCAAATTGAACATAGCGTGTGGGTAACGCCTGCTTTAGGGTGTGTCCAATCTTGCTGAGAGACTGGATATAGGCCACCGTTGTAAAAAACATTGGTGCTATGGCAATACACTACCTATACTTCAGTAACGTTTTAGTGAAACCCGTCTCCAGATAGACGGCTCAGGCGTGCAGTGTCCAATCTGCTGAGAGCGAGCCGAAAAGACCCATGAAGCAAGAATCACTTGGCCGCTGCCAGATACCACACACGGAGAAAAAATATGAATAAAGTCCCCAAGATTGTGGTGGCCTTACTAGCCAGCCTATTTGTGACGACCGCATTTGCCCAGCCAGATGAGCCTGCCATCGACCCAGGGGCGATAGCAGCACTGGAAAAAATGGGGGGGTACCTGCGGACATTACAGGCATTTCGTGTTCAGGTAATCACCACCAACGACACCGTGCTGGAAGACGGGCAGAAAATTCAGCATGAGGGTACTGCAGATATTTTGACCAACACACCAAACGGTTTGAGAATCCATACAGACAACGACCGCCATGAACGTTTGTTCTTATATGATGGGAAAACATTTACTTTGTGGGGCCAGCGTCTGGACTACTATGCGACGATAGATGCCCCAGACACCATTGGCAAGCTGGCCGACATGCTTGAAAACAAGTATGGGATGGACCTGCCCGAGATCGATCTTTTTCGCTGGGGCACAGCCAAAATGGATACGGCAGCCATAATCGGCGCAATAGATGTTGGTCCGGCGGTCATTAACGGCACCACCTGCCAGCATTACGCATTTCGGCAGGATGATATCGACTGGCAGATATGGATTCAAAAAGGTGATTATCCGCTGCCACGCAAGGTGGTTATCACGACCAAGACTGACGATGCCAGGCCACAACACACCGCGGAGTATCAGTGGGATCTTGCACCCTCTTTCAACGATGCTGCATTCACTTTCAATCCGCCTAAGGGCGCACTTCGAGTCGTCCTGGAAGATACGCTTTCCAGTGCCGATGCGAACGAATAGGAGACTTGATTATGAAGCGTATATTTTTGGCATTTCTTTCTGTGTCTCTGTTGGTTTTTATTGTAGCGGAGGTGAACGCTCGGGGAAGGGGCGGCGGTGGTCATCATGAGCGCTCCCACGCGCGCTCCAACATCAACTCCGGTCATCACTCAAATCACAGCAACGCGTATCGCAACAACGGTAATCGCAATGTCAACATCAATAGCAACCGAAACGTCAATGTGAATGTTAACAATCGTGGTTACCATCACGGCTGTTGCTACCATGATGACTATCACCCCCTTGCGATAGCAGCGGCCGTGACCGCAACCGCCATTGTAGTCGGTTCAATAGTGCATTCACTGCCGCCGTCTTGCCAGACGGTGATGTCGAATGGCTTTGCTTATCAGCAATGTGGTAATACCTGGTATCAGCCTCAGATATCGGGGTCATCGACTACTTATATAGTGGTCAATGCGCCCTAGCCTGCTTTAATTGTTTGATATATTGCCCCGTGGATACACAGCCTAAGGCAAGCCACTTCATTCATGGTGCTTACGTCGAAGACAATAATGGCACCCCCATTGATGTGATTTATCCCGCTACTGGCGCCGTTATCGGGCGAGTATATTCCGCGACGCCTGAGATTATTGAGCAAGCCATAGTCAGCGCTAAGAGTGCACAAAGCGCTTGGGCGAAATTATCTGGAACAGAGCGCGGACGTATTTTGCGGCGTGCAGCTGACATTATTCGCGAGCGTAATTACGATTTATCTGTTTTGGAAACCTACGACACGGGAAAACCTTTATCTGAGACGCTCTGCGCTGACGCAACCAGTGCCGCAGATGCTTTAGAGTATTTTGGGGGCTTGGCCGGATCCTTAACAGGGGAACACATCCCCTTGGCCGATGGTAATTGGGCCTACACCCGCCGCGAAGCACTCGGCTTGTGTGTGGGCATTGGGGCGTGGAACTACCCGACGCAAATTGCTTGCTGGAAAGCAGCGCCCGCTCTCGCCTGCGGGAATGCCATGATATTCAAGCCCTCTGAAACCACACCACTGTGCGCTCTAAAGATTGCTGAAATTTTTATGGAAGCGGGCCTTCCCGCCGGCCTCTACAATGTTGTACAAGGCTTAGGGGACGTCGGCGCCGCCTTGGCTTCTGATCCTCGCGTAGACAAGGTGTCATTAACGGGGTCGGTTCCTACCGGTCGTAAAGTCTATGCGGCAGCCGCGGCCGGGATGAAGCATGTCACGATGGAATTGGGGGGTAAATCGCCACTCATTATCTTTGATGACGCAGACCTAGAAAACTGCGTCAGCGGAGCCATTTTGGCTAATTTCTATTCGACAGGACAAATCTGCTCAAATGGTACACGCGTGTTTGTGCAGGCAGGAATTAAAGATGTCTTTTTAAAAAGACTCTGTGAGCGTCTTGATAACGTGGTTATTGGAGACCCGCAGGATGAGGCCACAAACTTTGGCCCTATGGTAAGTCTGCGACAATTAGAGTCGGTGCTTGGTTTTATTAAGAAGGGCGAGGAAGAAGGCGCACGGCTTTTAACCGGAGGCAACCGCATCAGCGGTGGTGGTTTTTATTTACAGCCAACCGTCTTTACTGAGGTAACCGACGACATGTCCATTGCCCGCGAAGAAATATTCGGCCCAGTGATGTCCGTTTTAGACTTTACAGATGAAGCCGATGTTATCGCCCGAGCCAACGCGACAGAATTTGGTTTGGCCGCTGGCGTCTTTACAACAGATCTTAGCCGTGCCCATCGGGTCACTGACGAACTTCAGTCTGGAACCTGTTTTATAAACTCCTATAACGACGCTCCTGTTGAGGTGCCTTTTGGAGGTATGAAAATGTCTGGTGTTGGTCGCGAAAATTCTAAAGAGGCTATTTCGCATTACTCACAATTAAAGTCTGTTTTTGTACGAATGGGTGACATGGAGTCGCCTTTTTAGCGATTAGTCTATGTTCTCGCGGCCCAGTAGTAGCGGAAGCTGGTGGTACTAATG
>Ga0209710_1001545_pt1 | contig 17380 bp, 11 predicted proteins | sample ArcticOcean_MG_C_5_FD_187436 | JGI IMG/M metagenome (GOLD analysis project Ga0209710, IMG submission 187436) | Marine microbial communities from western Arctic Ocean - ArcticOcean_MG_CB4_138 (SPAdes) (version 2) | ecosystem: Environmental > Aquatic > Marine > Oceanic | place: Arctic Ocean...
TTCTTACTTTAATAGATCACTTAACTGTAATCAATTACACGAATACGTGCTATATAGTTTTTGTTTGTTTATATTAATATATATGTATATATAAAAAGAAGAGAGTGATTTAAATGAGAAATAGTGCCGTTTGAGGTACGCCCTCAAACTTGACCTCTTGACTTTGAAGATGCCTGATGCCATGATGCCTAGATAAGGTTAACGAGCGGCCACCATCACGACTATATATATTTATGATGTGATTAATAAGCTAAAAATGCGTTTGAAAGAAAGAGCGACGATCACGCGAAAGCGATCTCGAAAGCGAGATTTCGACGAAAGTGTTCTACATCTCAATCCGTCAAAACAAACGATCTTGGTCTTAAATCTGAGCTAAACTTGGTCAATAAGCAACGTGTTTTTTTGCTAACGCATGCGTTCGTTTCAAGCCAAGCTTTGGCTGAGACGGACTTATTAACGTTCTCGCGAGAGCGGTTGCGTTATTATTATTATTCCATACGCGAGAGCGCACCTCGTCGTCGTCTCTTTTATTTACATTTCAGAGCGAAGCGAGTGCGTATTAACAAACTCATTTCAATTATGCGTATTTTGCGCCTACTACGCGCGATCTACATCTCAAAGCTCACATTATCGTCTTTCGCATCAAACGAACGCCCCCAGAGCTACTAATTCTTCATCTCTCTCGCAGGTGCGGAATCGTATTTTGTTTAAAGAAACTGATTGAAAAATAACGACTTTCGCATGCTCCATTCCTTACGTACGCCGCTTTGGATCGCTCTAATATCACTTCTTTTTCTTTCAAAAGATCTAAATTGTTTTCCTCTTCCTTTGCGCAAACCCAAAACGCAATCTTGGGGGACATTTTTTGTAGTTTAACAACTAACCCGCACGCATTTAAACAAGCATTGAAAATATCCACGCTACAATGAGGATTACTCTCAACACATCGTCGCGGAATCGTAATGAATAATAACCCGACGTTTGCTTTAATCATCTTTGCCATTCTTTCAATCATTGAACCGCGCATTTCAGATTCCGGGACGCAGTTCAAAACCATCGAGTTTAAGATGACATCGTATGTATTCTCAACAACCTCGAGCGCGAAGAAATCCCTCTTTTCAATCTTTGGATGTTGCGCGAGTAAATCGATCGACCTGAATTTAATCCAATTAGGCGATGAAATAAACTGCAAATTCACTGCTCCGATCTCTAAACCCAATAAAATCGTTCTCTCGCCTTTCTTCGGAATCTTTCCGAGCGAGGTGAGAGTTGAGTATACAAAATTTTTGACGTGAGAAGTTCTCTTAAGCGCTGCTATTGATGCTTTCTGATATTTATCCCTCGTCGTAAGTCCTTCTTTGTTTTGATTTTCGTGAAAATCTGCCGTGATTCTTTTTGCGACGCGCAAGGACTTAATCGCGTTCGAATCAATCACAATTGGCTTCTTAATCTTCCTCTTTTTTTTGTTCTTGTTCGTCATATATGCATATATAGATATATAGATAGTATATATATATATATATCACATCATCTCTCTTCTTACAGAGTCAGATGAGCAGAAAAAGTGTGATGTATACATTTGTATTTATTGTGCATCAAGTGAGAGAGAAAAAAGAGCGTTATGGGCTTATGGCCATAGAGTAATTCATGAGATATTAAACACACGCATTCATTTAAACTATTCATGTCTTCATCATCACGTTCTTGTTCTTGTTCTTCTTCTTCTTCTCGAGATCATCTATTTCAATCTCGCGCGATTGATAATAATGCGGAGCGATTTCAATCAACCACCTTGGTTCAATTTCAATGACTTGACGCATATATTCTTTGCTCGTAAACACGAGCTCGAAGTAAACGACCCATTTTGGGAGTTCTTTGGCTAAACCGGAACTTGGATGAATGGCGACGGTTTGTGGATTTTTAACCGTTCGATAACTTCCATTTCTTTGCAATTTCGCGCAGTGATAGAAATATCCGCTCGTTATACACTTCTTGATGTTATCAACAGCGTTTCTATCAGACGCTAACTCGATTTCGACTCTTTCGAGCATTTTAACCAACTGTTCTCGAATATCTCGCGCTTGCTTCATACTTCGATGCTGCACAAAGTTCTCAAAACACCATTGCGTTGAATAATCGCTCTCTTGCCAAGAGTTGAACACATTCATCAACGCCAAATGATCGCCTACGTCGCCAACGTGAAACGCTTTATGCGCGTGATCCGCTAAAACTTGCTTATCTTTTGGACGGAAAAATATTGTATTGCCGCACGACAACATAGCACAAACCGTAGCTACTTCGTCCACACATTTATATTTATCGCTCGCTATTAACGTTTTTGAAAGCATTGGATCGAGAGGAAATTCAGCCATTCGACGGCCAAGTTTCGTAAGTTCACCGCGATCGTTTAGCGCACCGAGCGCGTACAATTGCTCGAGAGCGCGCAAAAGTGTCTCCGCCGGCGGTGGGTCCATGAAATCGAAATGCATTAAATCATTAATCCCCAAAGATTTCAACATCAAAACGACGTTTCCTAAATTAGTTCTTTGAATCTCTGGGACCGTATTCGGATCGAGTTCATTTTGAAACGACCACGCGGTGTACAATCGATAACATTTACCCGCTGAAGTTCTTCCCGCTCTGCCAGCTCTTTGCATCGACGATGCTTGCGATGTTGGCGTAATGACTAAGGACTCCATGCCAGATCGCGGGTTATAACTTTTTTGCTTGCAGAATCCTGGATCGATTACGTATTTGATGCCGTCGATGGTCAAAGACGTTTCGGCAATATTCGTCGCCAAGACGCACTTTCTTCCGTTTTCTGGAGCAGGTTCGAAGATCTTTTGTTGCAAATCTGTCGGTAAAGACGCATAAATAGGACACACGACTAGATCTGCTAAACGCTTACTATTCTCATTTTCGATTGATTGCGATTGCTTTACGCGCGTGTTGAGTGTCTCTTGCAAGGCTTCAATCTCTTCTTGTCCAGTACAGAAGACGAGAATGTCTCCTTTTGGTTCTTGCGCATGGATTTGGAGCACTGAAACAACTATTGCATCCATATAATCCGCCTCTGGTTGCTTCGTGTACAGAATATCAACTGGATATCGTCTCCCCGGTATTCTAAAAATCGGCGCAAAGTCAAAATATTCTGAAAATTTCTCCGCATCGAGCGTCGCCGAGGATATCAAAAGTTTTATTTCCGGTCGAAATCTCGCAATGTCTTTAACGAGTCCAAAAAGAACATCAGTGTGTAAAGTTCTTTCGTGCGCTTCGTCAATCATCATAACGCTATATGACTTCAAATCAGGTTCTCCAAGGAACTCGCGCAAAAGCATACCGTCGGTCATATACTTCACCTTTGTTTTATCGCTCGTACAATCTTCAAAACGAATAGAATAGCCAACCTCGTTTCCTAATTTACATCCAACTTCGTCTGCGACTCTGGTCGCAACGGACATAGCGGCGACCCGTCTCGGTTGCGTGCATCCGATTCGAACGTTTTCTTCCTTTGCGAATCCCGCTTCCCACATATATTGTGGGATTTGAGTCGTCTTCCCTGAGCCGGTTTCACCGACAATGACTATAGTTTGATGGTCTTCAACTGCTTTGATCAAATCGTCACGGTATGGATAAATAGGTAGCGATCTTCTATCTGCTTCAATCTTTTTTCTCGCACCAAGCTCTCCTCGCAAAGCCTTCGAATCTGGATCGTTCTCGTCATCAATTTTCTCTTGCGTCGTTTTGTTTCTCTTCTTCTTCTTTTTCATCTTTTTTAAACCGTCGTCATCGTCACTCGCAGAATCGTCATCTTCTGAACTATCTGAATCCGAAACGTTCGTGCCTTTTATTTGCTCATCGACGATAAACGCGATTTGATCTTCAAAGACGTAATCGTATCCTCTCTTTTCATCCGACACTTTATTTTTCCCCATCTTTGCTTGGCGAATTTGATGGTCTTCCCACTCTTCTTGCTCTTTAAATGGATTAGCGTCGTCTTTTTCATCTTTTCGAGATTTCGCGCTATCTTTATATTTCTCCAAAGCCACTTGAAAACGTTTGTCTCGATTGTTCTTTGCATTTGCTTTATCGTCTACGTCGTCGTACGTCAAAGGCATTTGATACAATTCTTCCTTCGATTCTTCAACATTTTTCAATTGTGCCTCGGCCAACGCGAGCGTCTGTTTCTTATACTCTAAATCTTTCTTCTGCTTTTCAGTGAGCGAGCGTCCACTGAGAGCGTAAGTCTTTTCATCGTCGGCGATTTGTTCTTTCAACTCTTCCAACTTTTGGAGCTCTCTCTTCTTGAGATACTCTTGTCGCGAGACTTTGCGCAAATCAGGAACTAACCCTTTATTCTTTTCCTCTTCGTCTACTGCTAATTCATCCTCTTCTCCATCTCGTCCTCTGCCTTTTTTAATTTTATTATCAAGTTTCTTTGTCCTTTCATCGTCTTTCAGTCGCAAGCGATTTTCAAACTCTCGCTTCTCTTCCTGATCGCGTTCGCGTTCTCTCTCTCGACGCGTCTCCGAATCTTCTTCTTCTTCTTCTTCTTCTTCTTCTTCTTCTAATGATTTTTCTAATGATTCTAAATTATCGCTTTCGTCGTTGATCTTATCGTCGTCTCGATAGCCTTGCAGCGCGCGTTCTCTCTTTACTTTAGTTTCTTCGTCTTCATCCGAGGATGACGAGGATTTTAGTTTATTATTCCTCCTCTTTTTATCTCTCTTTGATTTCTTATCTTTCTTCGATTTCCGTTTTTTATTCTCTTCTGATTCTGATTCTTGAATGAGCGCGTACGTTCTTTCGCCATCATCATCTTCATTGTGCTCTTCGTGTAATGATTCATATTTGTTCAAAACATTGTCGTCGCGACAATTTTTCTTCTTCTTCTTTGTCTTCTTCTGGTTCAAGTTATACGCATCATCATCAATTTTAGCTTCCTCGTCTTTACTATTACTCGCCCGATGATGATGATGATGATGATTCGATGTCGTCGTCGTCGTCGTTGTTGTTGTTGTTGTTAATAATGAATACTCCGATAATTTCGTGCAAAGTTCTTCGCAAAACTCTAAAGTCACTGTATCGAACCCAGATTGTTTCAACGAATTTAATAGTGACAAAATAGTTTTATTCGTATTATTATTCGTCGTCGTCGTCGTCGTCGTCCTAGTGACATGTTTTTCTCCCATTTGGAATACGAACTGTACGACGTGTGGTTCAATGAAACCTAACAATATTTCTAGTTCTTGACTTAACCATTTCATGAGAGCTCTTCTCATCGTCGTCTTCGTTTGATCATTTTCTTCTTGTATCATTTTCTTATATATATATATATATATAGTCGTCGTCGTCGTCGTAATATCACTCAATCAACTACTTAATTTAGTTAAATGTGTCTGTCTGTGTGTGTGTGTGTGATACAAACGTGTAAGAGAGTACTGGTACTATTTATTATTCTTCTATAGTAATCTTTCACGATCGAGACTGACTGTTATTATTCATCATCAGTCGTTTATTAAACTTATTTATTATTATTATTGTTATTGTTATTGTTATTATTATTATTACGTGCTGCGCGTGTTTTTCTACTCTCAGTATTCAGCAGCGATCAGCAGAACACTTTTTAGGGCAGACAGCATGGACACAACTTTAACACAAAAAATGATGAGAAAAGTAGTAATACAATCACAATCACAATCGAGAGAATCGAGATCTGGTGCAGTAAAAAAACTGACAGCGCTCGCTATCGCGGGCCAGAAAGTCCTCTCCCTTCTCTTCTCCCGCTCCTTCTCCTTCTCCTTCTTCTTCTTCTTCTTCTTCTTCTTCTTCTTCTTCTCATCATCGTCATCATCATCAGTAGCAGCAGCAGCAGCAGCACCAGCATCAGCGTCGTTCAGAAAACTGTTATCATCGTCATCATCAAAACCTTCAATAAGCAGTAGTGCTAGTACTAGTACTAGCTTTGTTTATGATAAACTACATTTCTCTTGGGAAACGGAATTTAAGTTACCGAAACAGATAATAAAAATAGTCGATGAAGTGAAATTACGAAAGTATCTAGAATCGGAAAATCTACGCCTATGCTCTTTAAAAGCGCAAACGCAATGTCAAACACAGTTTCAAATACAAACGTTCTTATCATCCAGTGATTCTGAAATAATACCAGTCGAATCAGTCCTTAAACAAATCAAAAGAGACCGAGTGTTATACGACTCGTTCGTAGAGTTTGAAATGAATAGAAACGCTGAGATGGAATCTTTAAAGACAAAGAACGTTCTCTCAACGAGCGTCGCAATCATGAGCTCGATCGTTTTAGCGTTCGTATTATACTTGCAAAGAGCGACGGGAATAAAAATACCAATTAACTCAGTGTTATTTCAAGGTTTTTCAAAAAAATCATCGGCGGCAGGCGATGACATAGAGAATAAATCATCGACGATAAACTTACAACAGATTAAGGAAGATGCGAAACAAAGAGCGAGGAGATTAGAAGATGCAATTTCGAACCTAAAAAAGAACGATCATAAATAGAGAGAAGAAGAGAGAAGAGAGAAGAGAATCAACGTGTACAGTAGTTTTTAAGAATACGAACGTTAATAATAGTATGTATAAAAAATTTGTATTCCAGCATCACTGAATAATACCACACCTAAAATAATATATATAAAAATTACTAATAGAGAGAGAGAGAGAGAGAGAGAGAGAGATAAAAAAGAGAGAGAGAGATCATCTTCCTGTAAATGTATATATCTATCTAAACAAGGTCTCCAATGAATCCAGCGAATGAGAAAAGCGCTGGAGGTACGGCTAAGCAGCCGCCAACGATAGCCGCAGCTTTGGCGTAATCCACAGGCGATTCACATTTACCTCTCAAAACTTTCGTTACAGATTCCTCCATAGCCCAATCGATCGTCTTATCGATCGGTTTCACGATGAACGGAATCGTAATCAACCCAATAAACGTCGGCAACGCTTTTTCAATCGTAACCGCTTCTAATCCTCCAATATCTGGAATATCCGCAGGAAGCTTGGAGACTAAAAGAGTCGACGCGTTTACCATGACGCGAATAAAGCTCCCGGGCCAAAAAACTGAAGCGAGCATTTGCCACGTCACTGTATCAAGGCCAACGATCACGCCCTCTTTCAAGCCTTTTTCGTTATTCGCTTTAATCGCTTTATCAAACGTATCCGCTAAAACGTACAATGCGGCAATGCCGTAAGTCGCTGGAACGCCAATTGGCGGTAACCAAGCCGCGAATGATTCGCCGCATTCGTTCGCGTATCCCATATATCTCAACGGAGAGTCTCTATAAATATCATACTCTTTCTTTTCATCACCTGCTTCAGAGTCCGCTTCCTTCGTCGTTGAGAAAACTTTCGTTGAAGAAGAAGAAGAGGAGCGGGCTTTGTTTTTGCTCTGGATTTGATTATTATTATTATTATTACTACTAAAGATGAAATTATTATTATTACTACTGATACTGATACTGTTCTTATTAACGGCAGTATTTTGGTGTTTACGATGAAAAGAGGAAGAGGAGGAGGAGGAGGAGGAAGAATTTGATTTTGATTTTGATGCGTTTACGACCACCAAACATCGCGACTGTGTGAATACTGTTAGTTTCTTCGAAGAAGAAGAAGAAGAAGAAGAGACGGAAACGGAAACAATCTTCGATAATATAGTGCTGTTAAGTGACGATTGAATTGCTCTCATTTTATGATATTATTATCGGAATGGAATGGAATAATAATAGCACTAATATTATTATTATAGGATGATTTTTCCGTTAATCAGCTTTGCAAGTTTTGTGTTTTTTGCTCGTCCATCGTCAGCGATCATCAGCTGTCATCAGCAGCAGCAAAAAGCAGCAGGAAAGCCTCTTCTTCTTCTTTTTATTTGTTATTGCTTAATTGGACTGCCGTGACTGCTGTGGTGCTATGGCCCGATTTTTATCACACTTTATTCACGCGCGCGCTGTCTCTCTCTCTCTCTCTGGCGCCGTTTGATACGATACCTTAATAGTATACATTAAACATAGTCAATAGTCAATCAATAATTTATAATCAAAAAAGATAACAGACGCGATGGAACTTCTTCCTTTTAAGACTAAACAGACTGAGACGATTGATGATGATGAAGAGCAGAACAAGAACGAACGACGACGACGACAACCACCACGTGTTACTCCTTTACCGAAGATAATAATGGCCAAGAACCACATCCTCATCAATAGTGGAAAACCTAGTAATAATAATAATAATAATAATAATAATAGTAATAGTAATAATACTTTACTATCATCAACGTCGGAGAAAGAAGCCATTATTGATACTTCTGATCGAAATCATAAACAAGAGAAACGACCGAAAAAAACGGACGACAAACAGAACGAAGACGACGATGACGATGATGATTTCAATGACAATAACAATAACAATAAAAACGTTCTTAAAGAGTTGGAAAATTTACATTTAGCTCGCGAGGAAGAATATAAACGAGCGCGGGCAGAAATATTCGGAACAGACGACGATGATGAAGACAACGACGACGACGACGAAAAAGGGGGAGTAGAGAAACAGGGTGCTGTTCAAAGAGGAAAAAATAGTATTTGGAACGAGAACAAGAACAGTAGCAATAGTTCTTCTAGCACTCTTCCTCCTCCTCCTCCTCCTTCTCCTCCTCCTATAAACACTACGAATACAAACGAGAAAACAGAAAAAGATGAAAAGGATGATAATAAAACAAACGCCAACAACGCTTCTGCTGGAAACAACAACAAAAAAGCAATCGCGAAAAACGTTTATGCGGATAAAAACGACCCCGATTTCACGCGAGCCAGAGCAGCTGCAAGTACAGCCTCAAATTTTGGAGGAGGTATGCCTTACAACAACAACATCATCAACAACAACAACAACGGGCAATATGGACAATATGGACAATTTTATTATAATAATATGCCGCAGATGCAATACGTGAATAATAATGGAGTTGCGACGCCAATGATGACGCCCGCAGGAATACCGGTGATGTATCAGTCGAACGCTCCATACTATTCGTATGTTCCTGTACAACCACATTTCATATATGCTCAACAACAACAACAACAAGGTAGTGGCGGCCATAATAATTACCAACACCATCAACAACAACAAATCATGTTCCAGCCAGGTTATCAGCATCACCAATATCAGAACACGGCTGTGCCGCCCAAGCCACCAACAGCAGCTCCTCCACCTCAACAACAAAAAGAACAACAACAACAACAACAAAAAGAACAACAACAAGTGAAAGAAAAAGAGCCTGCTGTTGAGGATAAAAAAGAGAAGAGCCAAAGCGAAACGACGGAAGAATCTAAGGAAAAGAATGAGGGGGATAGTCCAACGAGTAGCAGCAAACAACAACAAAAACAACCAAAAAAACAACCTAAAAAACAACAGCAACAACAACAACAACAACAACAACAAAAGAAGAAAACGAATAAGCCTTCGTTTTCGATGATCGAGAACGATTTTCCTCCTCTCTAGATATCGGGAGAAAAATATATGCTTGTATGTGATATATACGAGAGAGAACGTAGTAGTAGTAGTGGTAGTAGTAGTAGTAGACGGTTTTATATAATTATATAATAGTTTTTTACTTTACAACGCCAGCTTATTTGACATTACTTTGCGCATACATTCAGATGTCCTTCGTTGATTATCTCATCCAATTCGAGTGTTTCAACGTCGCCCGTGGCATATAAAACTTTAGCGTTGCGCGCTCGAGCGTTGAGCGATAAGACTTCCGCCTTGTACCATAACCCGTCGTCCGGCCAATAGAGCTCTATTTTCGCATCGACTAAGGAGTCTAAAGACGCATCTTGTTGTATGATTACTCCGGGAGAGGGTTTTTTCAAGCCAGCCGCGTCGTCGTTATTAGTATTATTCTGTTTGATTGTTGTGCGTGATTTGTGACGAGAGAGTAGGAGAAATAAAATTAATGAGAGAGCGGGAAGACAGAGAGAAAAAAGTACAAAAAAAAATGCTCACAAAACAAGAACAACAAAACAAACAAACATCAAAAGCGGAAAATATTAAGAAGAAAATCAAATCGAAATTATTTTTTCAATTTTGAATTTAAATTCGAGTCGTACCATTGCTGCTGCGGGCCGTTTATTATTATTTGCTGCTGTCGCCACCTAGTTATTATTACGATATTGTGTTAGAGAGAATGTTGATTATTAATAATTGAAAGAGAGGAGAGTTGGGCATCTAAAATGTGAATCGAGAGACGATAATAATAAAAACTAACCTTTACCTTCATTTTCTTTCCACCTTTTCCTGATAAAACCTCGTAAGTCGTCGGTAAGCTATTGATTAAATCGAACAATTTTTTTCTGTTGAAGATGAATAAGTTCAATGTTAATCATATAAAAATTCGCGTTTGAGAGAGTATAATCAAATTCCGCGAGTTTTGGCGACGACGATGAGAGAAAGAAAAAATACATATTGCTCTCGTATATACAAAAAAAAACACACCTTTGATCTGCCGAGAATTTTGCTGAATAATAAAACGCAACGGACATGAGCCAAGCATCGGAATGAACGGCTACAAGCGCGAGCCAATCCGTGCGTTTCATCCCATCTCTTGCAAAGTTAATCCCGAGCGCCGGCTCCGGGAGTTCGGGAGGTACTTCCTCGGCGGGAAGCGAAACTACCCAGCTTCCATCTGGATTGGAGTATAAGGAGAGGTTTTCCCGGTCCGGATCACAAGACGCGAAGAACATAGCCTGTTATTGTCGTCGTCGTTATTGTTGAGAGAGAGAGAAAGAAAAGTTAGTTATTATTATTGTTGTGAAGCAATCTTCTTTTCGAATCAAATCAACGAAACAAATCCTCTTCTCGCATCACTCACACACTCTTCTCATTCAAATCGAAATTTTAAAACGAGAAGAATTGTTGACGCGTTATTAATATTACAGAGTCCGTCGGCGAAATTAATATCAACGCGCTCGCTAAAAAAACACACGCAATTTTAATCGAACAAGAAATCATATGAGAAACAATTGTAGTTCTCTTTCTCTTTATATATATATATATATATATCGCGAAAGCTAATTTAGAGAAGAAACTCGATTTCACGAAGACTACGCGTATTTTATCACACTCACAACGTCTTCGTTCAATGCTTTGTTTATCCCAGCCTGGCGACCTTTGAAGTTCTGAAACACTTCTTCTGCCGATCGTGGTGAAAATTCTACTTGGCTCATTATTTCGCAAGCGTATGTTAAAAGCACACTATACTTTGTTTTCAAATGAAGAATCAAAATGCTCAGTTCTCTTCCATCTTCTTCAGCTTTTTGCTTTTTTTGCAGATTTTGACAAAGAAATCACCATTTTGTTGCAAATACATAGCACGCGATATCTGAGCAGTTCTTCGCGCAAGTTTTCGTACAAATCAACTCTGCGTATCTATATCTTTCATTTCCAAGCAAAAAATCTACTTCGCGCGACCGAGCGGCGCTTTTGCATTGATCCAAACTTCGCATCTTTAAGAAGAAGCGCATTTTCTCGTTTCAACCGTGCGTGGCAAAAAAAACAATTTGTTGCAAACGATCACTGCTTTCGGTTCGAACGATCGTTCAACGAGAAAAGTTGGTCATAAGGTGGCGAAAGACTAGTAGTTTCGATTCCGGTCAGTTTTTGTACGCGAAACGCGTGTTGAGAGCGCGTTGCGGAGTGTTTGTGTCATCACATTTTGAGTCTTAGAGAAGTGTTGATTCGTCTGGAATAACAGAAAGCGATAGAGTACACGGGATCCAAACGTGGTAGATATTGACTGCAGATATATCTCATACACATAGTGAATTCAGAGATACCGTTTTCGAAGGAAGTATGATTTTATAACAACAAATATAACTATAGGATAATAACATAAAAGAGAGAAAGGTGATGATGATGATATTAAACGGGAAGAAAATCTTTACTTTACTCTTAGTCCTCGACGAAAAGAATGAACGTGTCTTACTGGGCAAGAAGAGAAGAGGATTTGGTGTTGGTCTCTTTAACGGATTCGGTGGGAAAGTAGAGGAGGAGGATCATTCTGTATACGAATCCGCACTACGCGAACTCGAAGAAGAAGCGACGATAAAAGCATTAGATTGTGTTGAAATTGGGAGAATAACGTTCGATTGGATCGATGAGGAAGATAAATGCCCTTGGTTAGTACACGTTTTTAGAGTAACAAAATTTAGTGGTATACCAGAAATGACGGAAGAGATGATTCCCGAATGGTTTTCTTACGATGAGATTCCATTTGATAGAATGTGGGAAGGTACGATGCGCGCGTCGTCGTCATCGCGTGTAATTTTGTTCTTATATCGTTTTTTTTATGCGTGTATGCGTGGCTGAACGTCGTTTATGATTCCAAATTTACTTGCTATTCGATTGTTATGTGATGATGATGATTAGTCTGATTATTGACTTTCTTTCTGTCTCTCTTCTCTCTACAGATGATATACATTGGTATCCGCACGTTTTACGAAACGAGAGATTTGAAGGAACGTTTAATTTTAAAGAAGTCACTAGATTAGTCGATTTTAGTTTGATGGAAGTAGATAGTTTAACGATGACATAGTCTAGTTTGTATAGATATGTGTTTTTGTTGTTGCCGTTGTTGTATTTTAGTTGTAGAAACAAGAAATATAGAAGTATAGAACTTACCGTATTAGAGAATCTATTATAGACTAATGATAGACCAAACGAGGTGAAAGAGGGAGTTGTTATAAATCTCGTAGCAGCATACTCTTTATTACCTCATTAAACGAGCGAGTTCTTAATCATAAGTACAAACACACACAATCTCTCTCTCTCTCTCTCTCCTCTGCACACACGGCAGTGTATTTAATTCTTGCAACGCAGAGCGCGTTCTCACAAAGCACACACACGCTAGGCAACTTTTTCTCTCACTACTCTCTGTCATCTTTGAGTACATACTGGAATAGAGAGAGAAGTTGTGTTAAGAGTTAGAGAGTATGATGATGTTGAGTACTTTTTATACCTCAGCGAGGATCGCGATCGGTACTACTACAACAACAACAACTACTACTAATAATAATAATAATAATAATACTAATACTAATAATCTGGTTTTAATATCACGCAAAAATCATAATAATCGTCGAGTAAATAATAGTATTCAAACGAACGCGATGCAAACACAAACTCTTCAATTGAAGGAGGAACTGGAGAAGAAAAATGAACGATTGGAAAACGAAATGACGGCTTTGGAAATCATGGATGACGCATTGAAAACGTACGGCGATGATATTGCAATTGCGTTCTCCGGTGCCGAAGACGTTGCTTTGATTCAATACGCGCATTTAACGAATAGACCGTATAGAGTGTTTTCTCTCGATACTGGACGTCTGAACCCGGAAACGTACGAATTATTCGATCAAGTTGAGAAATATTTTAAGATTAAGATTGAATATTGCGTTCCAAACGAAGAAAAGTTGGAAGCTTTCGTTAACGAGAAAGGTTTGTTCTCGTTTTATGAAGACGGACATAAAGAATGTTGCGGCATTCGTAAAGTGCAGCCGCTTAGAAAAAAACTCTCGACGTTGAAGGCGTGGATAACCGGTCAAAGGAAAGATCAATCTCCAGGAACAAGAATGCAAGTTCCAGCAGTACAATTAGACCCGGCATTTCAAGGGATTTTGAACGGAAACGAACTCGTTAAATATAATCCATTAACGAACGCGACTTCGCAAGAAGTGTGGGACTTTTTAAGAGTGATGGCAACGCCAGTGAATGCGTTACATTCGAGAGGATACGTTTCAATCGGGTGCGCGCCGTGTACGAGAGCGGTGACACCTGGTCAACAAGAGCGCGAAGGTCGCTGGTGGTGGGAAAATGCGAGCGATAAAGAGTGCGGCTTGCATTCGGGAAATTTAAGTAAAGAGCAGAAAGAAAAGCAAGACAAGCGCGAGGAAGATGCAAAAGATATCTTCACCGATACGTCTGCTATTAAAGTAGAAACTCGAGAATCGATGCAAAAAAGAATCAGTAATAAATCTTCTTCAGCTGCTGTAAACGAGGAAAACGAAATGATCGTGTTATATGCACCATGGTGTCCATTTTGTCAAGCCATGGAAACCAGTTTTACTGAATCGGCTTTGACTTTTGGAAAGTCCAAAAACGTTCGATTCTCAAAGTTCCGCGCCGATAAAGACGAGAAAGAATGGTCGAAAGAAAACTTGAGTTTAACCTCTTTCCCGACCATTCTTCTCTTCCCGAAAGGTCGTCAAGGATATGTAAAACTTGGTAGCGAAAGACGCGACGTGGAGTCTTTGCAAATTTTTGTTGAAAGCATAGTAGGGAAATTGCCTTCATGATTATTGTTGATCTTTTTTAAGCAGTTGTTATATGTATCCATGTATATAAACACGCGTTCATATACGTGTACGTATGAAGTTTTCTATTCTTTTTCTATTTTATCAAATATAAAATTACGACATGCATAACAAATTCCGCGGTTCATTTTTACGTCTTGCTGCTGCTGCTGCTGCAGCTGATGGACCTTACACTGCAGTGATTATTCTTTTTTGTTATTCTTGTGATTATGATAAGCGCACGCTTGACAATTATATCACACAAAACGACGTACAAGTTGTGAAGTATACACAAAGACGTATTCAAAAATACACTGATGATGATGATGAAATACGAATAGTATGATATAATACGGATATGGAATAGTATAAAGTTACCTTCAAACAATAATAATTAGAGTAGGACAGAGGAAGAGAGGACAGTTAAATTATTTATACACGATAATAATAATAATAATAATAATAATAATCTACAACAACAACAACAACAACAACAACAACAACAACAAATGAAGAGCACGACTGATGCGACGACGACTTCTATAAAAAGCTGTATCGAAGCGAAAACTGTTTGGGATCCACAAAAACGTGGATTCTTCGTCCCAACCGTAAGGAAATTCAAACCCGATTGGTCCTTTCACGAGCGCGAGCACGAACGTGAGGACTACTTAGCTAAACATAAAGAGGAAGTCGTATTGTTGGAATCGGACGTTGGACAACGAAGATTCGAATTCGTTATGAAAGCTGTTGGAGATTCTTTTGTACAAAAGAATTATGAATTAGTCGAATTAGTAGTTCGTTCGTTGATGGTTTGTACGAATTGCGACGTTTCCGCAACTTTAAGCAGGGCGATGAGTTACTTCGACTTTTATACAGATTTATTTGGCGATTTAGGTCAAAAGCAGACTTTAGAAGACGACGAGTTGAGAGAATCGCTCGAAATGAATTGCTTTCAAGCGTTCGAGAACGTTGACCAAGACGGAAGAGCGATGATTTGGGGATTATTCTGTAAAGCCAAACCCGGAGATGAAAGAACAAGCATGGTTCAGTTATTAAAAGTATTGAATTATATTATCATCAGAACGCTGAGAAACAACTATTCCGTTCAAAAAAATGGGTTTATAATGTTGTCCGATATGATCGGATTGAAGTTTGAGAATTTCACTTTTACGATGCCGCGAACATTCTCGTTCATGTTATCAAAATTCATGCCGGCGAAGATTCATAGAGTATGTTTGCTCAGGCCATTATACTTCGTTCAATTTATTTTGCCAGCAACGCGATCGTACATGTTTTCAGGGAATATGTGCAACAGATTCCACGTCTTGTCGCAAGATCCTAGAGATTTGATGCACATGCCTTTGAATTTGCGTCCAGAGATTTTACCTTCAATGTTAGGAGGAAATAACAACTCATACAATTTCTTGAATCGTTTACGCGCTTGGCGATTAGAAGAACAGGAAAACGAATATTCAAATGGGTCATCATGCAGTGGAGGCGATGATTTAAAAGAAGATATGTTATTTGACACGGCACAAAATAATAATAGAAGACAGCGTAAGCAAGAAAGTAGCCAAACTCGCGAATTCGCCGAAGATTCAACGATGGATCTTGATAGTAAATAATTATACTAATTATTCTCCACCACGCTCTGGAGTGTCTCTCGTAAATAATTTCTCCTCTCTCTCTCTTTCGTTGATTTCGACTTTATAAACTAATTCTTTGTCGCCTTCGAACGTAGGTGGCGCGAAATCGAGAAACAGTAAAGGATTTTCGAACGTGTAGTCGCTTATATAGCTGTTGCTGTCATCGTCTTCTTCTGCCGAGAAATTTTTTGTTGATTTCTTATTGCTCGCAAAGTTTTCGTAGTTATAAGAATCCGTTGTTTCTTCATTATTGTTATTGTTATTGTTTATGTCATGAACAAACTTTGCGTCGGGGGTAGTAGTAGTATTTTGAAGATTTCGGACGTCGTCGTCGAACAATGTTAATGATCTCGCATTCGTCTCCGCGTCCATTAAAGTAGTTAAAGACTTTCCTTCGTCCTCGATTTTACTCTTTCGCTTTTGCATTAATTTTATTGCTTTTTTATGCTTCAACGAACTCGAACGCAAAAGAGGCAAAGTAGACGAACTTTTTCGCCCGGCGTTCGCTCTCACGTGCCTTTGTTTATAAATCGTACTTCTGATTCGTAAAATATCAGCAGGCCAAGGTTTTCTTGCATTATGGTACGGGTTCAACAATAGCAAGTTCGTTTCCTATTATTATATATATATATAGAGAGAGAGAGTAATTTAGTAAAAGAAATTAGAGAGAAGTTATATCGAAACGTACAAACAAAAAGGAAGAGAAAAACAAACAAACAAGAAGAACGTACCACTTTCAAGGCGTATTGCCTTAAGTGAACCAAATCCGCTCTCGCTGCCTTAACGACCTCTACGTTAATAGCTTGAACACGTTCGTCCGCTTCCATTAACGTCTTCTCGCATGACTCCTAAATAAAGTAATGATATTGATTGAGTGATTGATTAATTGATTGAGTAAGAGAGAAAAAAAAAGTATGTGCGTTTTTATTTTGCATCAAAGAGAGAAAAAAGTCAACGCTTTTATTAAAAAAAAGAAAAACATCCTCTCCAAAAATATTTAAAATTTCCAAAACCACACCGACGAAGAAAGAGCTGTTACATACATACTACTCGTACCTTGTAATAACTCGCTAGCGATCTATACATAGTCAACAGAGAGTTCAATTTTCTATGAGACCACCTTTCGATACCCATCGATCGACATCTTTTTGAAAAGAGTGTTGTTGTTAATATTAGTAGTTGAATCAGTGTGTATACATAAAAGATAATGAAAAAATGTAAACAGAGTATTAAAAACACAACTTAAGATCGTGTAGTTTTAATTTCAATTTGCGCGCTTAACATCTCTCTCAAAAGAAGAAAACGATAATACTTACATTGCTTTAAAGCGAGTCGTGCCACATCCAATCTTCTTCGCCG
>Ga0209710_1001546_pt1 | contig 17378 bp, 15 predicted proteins | sample ArcticOcean_MG_C_5_FD_187436 | JGI IMG/M metagenome (GOLD analysis project Ga0209710, IMG submission 187436) | Marine microbial communities from western Arctic Ocean - ArcticOcean_MG_CB4_138 (SPAdes) (version 2) | ecosystem: Environmental > Aquatic > Marine > Oceanic | place: Arctic Ocean...
GCTGTTCCTGAACCATTTGTTACTATTCCACCGACAAATCCATTAGGGTTATTAAATTCAATCATATTATGACTAGAGGTACTTGCGGAACCCATTCTGATACTGCCTGTTGGTCTAATCTGTAACCCAGCAGTACCATTTTGCGGTTCTACTGTCGTACCAATTCCCACGTAGCCTGCTGATGTTATTCTCATACGTTCTGTTATAGTTGCAGTAGCACTTGCACTTCCTACAGGGGCTGTGTAGAACCTGTGACTGCCATCACTAGTAGCCTGATAATATGCAGAACCTGCACCAGATGTTAAGTATTTTACATCCCCACCACTAGCTGTGCCTATAAGGTTTGTAGTTAGACTTGAGAAAGAGACGCTACTAGCTAAAGAGGCTTTAACTCCTACCTGCAAACCAGTAAATCCTGCCCACAAAGCACTGGGAGTAACGCCTATCCCTACTGTGCCTTTAGCACCATCAACAAACAAAGCATGGTCAACAGTATCTGACTCAACACGAAAGTCTACGTCAGCACCACCTTCGTTAAATACTGCACCACCTTTTGCAGACAAAGCACCAGTTACAGCTAGTGTGGTTGCCATATCTACTGCACCATCTATGTCTACAACATCAAGATTGGTTGTTCCATCTACGTCTATGTCTCCAGATATATCAAGAGAACCAAATGAACCAACACCAGTACTTGTGATCGCTGAAGCACCATTGTTAATCGCACCAAATCCACTCGTGATTGATCCTGCATTCAAAGCACCAGTTCCAGTTATACCAGTATATGATCCTGCTACTCTAGCAGTCGGTACTGTGCCACTATCTAAGTTATCAGCGTTCAAGTTAGCTACTGCAAACGTGCCATATGCAACGATATCAACTTCATCTCCACTAGCCAAAGCACTAGCAAACGTAACTGTATCTCCACTTGTAACAGTAACATCTGCTGTGGACATACGAACACCATTGACATATACGTCAACGTATCCTGCATCATAAGCTAAAGTGTTACTACTAGCATCTGAACCAGTCACAGAAGTTACTGCACTTCCTATATCATAGTGGTATCTTTGGCTTGTACCATTGACAGATGATCCTGCATTTTGCCAACCACTAGCACCATAAACATTAAGTACATTAGTTGATGTGTTAAAGTATAAATCTCCAGAAGTTAAGCTTGCACTAGGAGCAGAGGAAGCTATACGATAAACGTCTGCAAAGTTATTAACTGAAGCTATATTAGTAGCTACTGTGTTTACGTTTGTAATTGCACCACTAACATTAGACATTGCAGTAACATTTGCACTTGTGCCAAGTATTCCCATATCCTCAATTACACCAGCAACACCAAGTAATGCCATATCTTCTATAACTGCCGCTACACCAAGCAATCCCATATCTTCAATAACTGCACTTGTTCCAAGCAATCCCATTGCAGTTACATTGGCTGATGTAGCTAAAATTGATAAGTCTTCTACAACAGCAGAAGTTCCAAGTAATCCTAAGTCAGTCACAACGGCACTTGTACCAAGTAAACCCATAGCTGTAACATTTCCTGATGTGCCTAAATGACCCATTGCAGTTACGTTTGCACTTGTAGCAAGCAAAGCCATGTCAACAACTATGTCACTTGTAGCTAAAATTGCTAAGTCATCTACAATAGTAGAATTTGCTAATATAGCCATGTCTGCAACGATTGCATCTGTAGCAAGTATAGCCATGTCTGCAACTGTCGTATCATTACCAAGCTTACCCATTGCAGTTACATTGTCGCTTGTACCTAATACGCCCATAACTGTGACGTTAGCTGATGTTGCAAGTAATCCCATATCTTCTATTACAGTAGATGTGGCTAAAAGACCCATATCTTCAATAATAGCACTTGTATTTAACGCATTTGCATCTGTTACAAAATCACTTGTTACTAAAGACATTCCACTTGCAAAAGCAGATGATATTAAACTAGCTTTACCAGCTACTGTAGTAACATTTGCCGATATTCCAGCCACCGTGCTAACATTGCTAGAAATCCCTGCAACAGTTGTTACGTTAGCCGATATTCCAGCTACTGTTGTTACGTTTGCAGAAATACCACCAACAGTATTTATGTTAGCCGTAATTGCTGATAAAGAATTAACGTTAGCTATAGTAGGTCCAACTTCAGCTTGACCAGTAGAAGCATTAAAGCCAAGAACAGTTCCAAGCCTAGCCGTTTGACCTGGTAATGTAATAGCCGATAAAGCATCTGAATCAGGCATTGTTAATGATCGAACATTATTTGTTTCTACTTGTTGAATAACTGCATAGACTTTATCTAATTCAGTATTTAAACTTGATATATTAAAAGGACCTGATGTGGCAAAATCACTTGTTCTTGCTATAGGTATGTCTCTTGTGATTGTTACAGTAACACTTGTGTAAACTGATCCTAACGTTATAGAACCACCAGAAAACCCGTCATCAACAGACGTTCCTGATACAGCAAATGTTCCTGCTCCAGACCCCCTTGATAAAACTGTGTCAACACCCACCGCAGTTGTAATAGTTACATCGATATCATCTAATGCAAAAAAGGGGAAATCAATAGCATATGTGGTACTGTTAGCAGTATTCCCACCAGAACCTATACTATGTTGTATTCGTGCATCATTGTCCGCAATTGAGATAGTAGCCATATTATACCTTTACTCATATTGCACCTTCTTGTTAATTCACATCACTTTGCCGCCATTATTTCGTCCCATATAGGATCAAGATAAGGCAAGTTTCCTCCAGGAGTTATAAACCTTGCACTTCTTAAAGTTTTATCGTCAGCTTCACCAGTAACTATGTCAGTAGCAACACCTCCAAAAGTTGTTAAATTACTAGCACCAGGTCCAAATATAGATCCTAATTTTGCACCAAAAGGCAAATAACCTTGTTTTTTACCAAGGGCAGGTCGCAAACCTAATCTGTAATCAGAAAGCTTTTCAATGCTATTATTTACGTCAGTAAACCAACCTAATACACCACTACGATCAACGGCATCTGCTAATAACTCTGGATAAGATTGCTCTTTATCAATGCCATATTGTTTCTTTTTGATTTCATTTACCATTGAAGCCAAACCAACAATTAAAAAAGCACCTTGCCAAAATGCAGAATCTTTCTCTTGTAATCCAGCAGTTAATAACCGAACCATTGAACCTTGTCCGTAACCTTTAAACTGTGTAATTAATGATCCAAACTCAGTAGATGTCCATAAAGCTCTATCTCCAGCTCCAGGTGTTATAATAGTTCTCTCAACAGATTGATTTAAAGCATTACGAAACTTTTTAACTGATGAAGCATTTGTCCATAAATCAGTTTGAGGCAACCATTCTCCGTCTTCTTTAATTCCAAACTTCTTTATCATTTCATTCATGCTTTTATGATCTTCAGCACCAATACCATTAGATAATAACTTACGTCTGTCTGTTTTACTTAACTTTGTCCAATCTTGCATAATAGCTGAAGTCATTCTTAAACTAATCATATTACCAGATATTTCTTTCATAGTTTGGTTCCAGTAATTCAAACCATTTAATAAAAAGAATATCCCAGTTGATTGCCCTAAAGCTCTTTCCATAGCAAATCTGCTACCAAATAAATCTCCCATATCAGAGAATGAACTAGCACGAAGACCCAAAGCAGCATCAACGGCTATCCCAGCTTGTCTTAATTCTTTTGTTTGCATTTGTTTAAACGTTGTTTTCATACCTTTAAACATATGTCTAAAACCATGATCGTAAACATTGCGAAATCCCTCAACCATAACTGGTCTAACAATATCTGGTATTGATGATATTGCCGCACCACCCATTCCAACAAGAACATTAAATGATTTCATCTGTCTTACAAAACGACTACTCATCTGATGAGGGTCTTTGGAAGCTCCGTATGTTCCTCTAACCCTGTCTCTTAAACCTCTTACATCTCTCAAATCATCTGCTAAACCTTTAGCTAGTTTTTGCTTCTCAGCAGTAGTGGGGGCTTTCTTTATTAAACCCTCATACTCTTCTGTAATTTGTTGAATAATTTTAGACATAGAAACATCGCCAAATCTCCTTGTTAATTCTATATCCACTCCCATTGTTTTTGTGTGATGCCTAATTAAGACTTCAATATCGTTTTCTAAAAACTCTTCTATAATTTTGTCAGGTATTTCAAATGATCTGGCTTTTGCTCCACTTGCATTTGTAATCCAATCAATTTGAGTAGTGCCTTCATCAAGACTGTAAAAGGGCTTGCTTTTTGTATAATCAATCAACCTAGCCTGTGCAAACTCATCACCCTTGGCTTTTGAAACACCAAAATGACTTTGAGCCCAATTGCTAACTTTACTTATGAACTTAGATTCATTAGCCATGATCTTATCAATTCTTGGAACTCTTGGCACATATCCTTTAGCCGTATTAACTAAAACACCAGTCTGTCTTAATTCAACAAGCCTTGCTTCAGCTTTAACTAACTCAGAAGCATCTGCCGTGCCATCTGCAATTCTTTTCTTTAATCCAGCTATAGCTTTTTGCATGTCTAATTCAAATAACTTAACTTCTTCAGCTTGTTCTTTAATATGATTTAAAACTTTGCGATAAGATGTTGCGGCTTGATTAACATATGTCGATGCTGAATCAGCTATTTCATCAACATCTCCATTTCTCATAGCTTTTGCAACTCTTTCACGAAAGCCAAATTCAGATAATGTTTGACTGCGTTTAATAAAATCAGAACCTTTTTGACCAATCATTTGAAGTGAACGACCAATATCTCCCGTTTTAGCAACTACACCTCTAAAAGCAAGATAGGCTTCATCTGATGCCCTTATGCCATCTAGTAACTTGCTTAAATATTGTGTTCTAAAATTTGTTTCAACTGACTGTTCCATTTCATCGCCAGTAACCTTACCACCTCTAACTTTTTTCTGTATCATTCCTCCCATATCAACTAATTGGGCGGCTATTTTCCTTGAGGTTAAATTAAAACTTGCCGTTAATCTTGTTACTGGATTCCAGGGCATTTTCTCAATGCCAATACCAGTTGTTTCCAAAGCTTCAGCGTTCATCATGCTTTTAATAACGGCAGGACTTTCTGGGTTTACCATAGCACCAGCACTTCTAAAAATGCCTTCTTCTCCTTCTTCAGCAAATTCACTAGCTGGATTCATTCCTTTTGCAATGTTTCTTCCAAATAAACCACCAACAGTTCCACCTATTAAAGCTGCTCCCATTAATGGAATTAAAGTATGAGAAAGTTCACTTCTTCCTTCGTTTTGAGAAGATATTAAAAATTCTTCTGGTGCATATAAAGCCGAAGTAAATGCTGCACTACCAACAAATCGTTTTAAGAAACTTGTGTTTGATAATGTTTTAAATGTTCCTACTGGTGCAATAGTAAGAGGGGATATTAACCCACCTAATCCAACTGCTAGTAAATTACCATTTTCTACAATGTCTAAATCTTTTAAATCACCTTTAAGTCTTTCTAATCTAACTGATGTTTCATTTGAACTTGCACTATTAAGAAATCTCCATTCATAACCTTCTGGAATTTGATCGTCATTTAAAGGCTCATATGAAGGATCGTCTTCAAAATCTATATTTTCAATTAATCTTTTTACAGCAGGAGCAGGGCTATATTGTCTAAATCCAGCCATAAATGAGTCAGAAAAACCATAATCTTCAGGACCAGTTACTGGTTCTTTATAAACATCATTTTCAGTAGAGATATCCATATTGCTTGTATCATACATATTTGATGTTAGATTGTTTAAAGCTTCTGTATATTCTGGTGTTTTAATCATCTTAAATTCAACCTAAAGAAACGTGTAGAATCAAAGTATGCTTCTAATTCTTTCTGACCAGATTCTGATTTAGAATAATCAATTATAGGAAGTATTTCTGATGGTATCATAGGTGCATTGTTAACTGACATAGCTACAGAATTGTATGTGTTAATAATAGATTGCCATTTCTCAGCACTTTGTCTGTTGCTTTTAACAGAATCCATTACGGCTCTTATGTTATTTTTACTCATAAAATCAAAGCTACTTAATAATTTTCTTACACCACCATTAGATATTTTTTGTAAAGCATCTTCGTAATCTTTATTTTGCAAAGAATTTTCCCAGTTCCATTTATAATTGTTTGCTATAGTTGGTGCTGTGCCATCTTGAGATAAAACAACAACTCTAAATGTTTGATCTCCAGCAATTTCATTATTAGGAACAAACATTATATCTCTATTTTTAATAGCTTCTTGGACATCTTTATTTTGAGTTCCTCCTCCAAAACTTGCATTATAATCTTTTAAAACGTCTTGAATTAAATCTTCTTTTGTTATTTGGTAAGAATCTCCTGGTATTTGTGATTGTGCATATTTCATTATGCCACTACCTGACATCAAATGAACTTTACCATTTTTGTCTTCATGCAAACTTAAATTTCCAGAAAGTTCATAAAATGCTTTTTTAGTAGCAGAAAGCAAAGCTTTTTCTGGATCATTCATATTTAATTTTCCAGTAGAAGCTTGATATTTAACATTTCTAATTAATTCATTTCTTAATTGAGGGTCTTTAATAAGAACATCAGCCATGTTGCTTACACCGCTTTGATCATAAAATTTATATAAAGCTAAAGTTTCAGCAACGTTCCCATCAACTCCAGCTATAAAAAATCTCTCAAAAGCATTATTGTCAGTATTTTCACCAATTGTTTTAATTGTGTTGTTCATAATGTCTTGGTCTGACAATCCATCTCTTGAATCTTTAGGAAAAATCTTACCTAATTCTCTACTAGTAGATGTTGGATTGTGCATACCAGCAAATTTAGAAGCGTCATTACTATACAAAGAAGAATCAAGAACTAAAGTATCTAATTTATTACGATTATTACCAGAAAACAATTCCCATTGTGCCTCCCAATCATCAGGGTGTTTATCTTTTATAGCGTTTTTTAAACTTCCATAAGCTTGTTTTGCATACATAAAATCAACATCACTTAATTGTTTTATATTATTTAAAACTTCTACTAATTCTGTTGGAATAACATTTGTACTTAAAGCCAAGCTAGTATGGTGTTTAATGCTAATTTCTCTTACTTCTTGATCGGGATCTAGTACATTATATAAAGTTTTTGTTCCTTTATAATCAAATGATTTTGGAAAAGTTTTGTTAACTGTAAGTATATCTTGTGCATTAAAAGAAACATTGTGCTTTGCTTTGTTAGCAAGTACAGATAAAATTTCAGCATCTTTATTTTTTTTATCGTATTCTACTTCATATCTATTTACTCTATTAATCCAAGATTCTCTTGTGTAAGCGTTTGTTTTGCTTGTACCAATAATATTGTTTCTAATTAATTTGTTGATATATTCTTCACTTTTTAATTGACTTGGTATTAAGACTTTATCTCCATCTCCATTCATTGCAAATTCAATGTTAGCTTTAAACATATCACTTTTTATTTCTGCGTAATTATTGGCTATATTTTTTGTAAGAGTGTTAATTTTAAGTCTACTTGAATTATTCATTTTTATATCGCCTAAACTACTTACAAGTTCAGCAACCATATCCAATTTCTTTTTATTTTTTATAACGTTAAATCCATCTGAAAAATCACTTTTATCTTTGCTAGGCTCAACATTTATATTGTCAGATTCAATATTAAGAATTGTTTTAACTACGTTATCGTTAAATATCTTTTCTTCATCAGTTTTAATATTTTTAGTGTGTTTTGTTATCGCTTCTCTTATTTTAATTTGCTCTGCTGTTGCTAAAGATTTAATCTCTACTTCAGTTGGAATAACATTATCAGCCACTAAATTAAGCATTAAATTACCAGCACTAGTAACTGAATTAAATTTATTTTCTTTTTTTTGATTAACATCAATTTTATTTAGCTCATCAAGCTTTGATAACATTGCAGTTTGAACAACTTCAGCATCAACGTTTTTATCTAATTTAAAATTATTATGGGTGTTTGAAATTATTTCAAGTATGTCTGAAACTGGAACTTCATTACCATAAGCCATAGTAACTGCATTTTGAGAAACACCAGATTGCAATTGAGTTCCATAAAGCATCTTTATATTTGAGGCATCTGCTGAACTTTTTGCATTATCATCTATTAATTGAAAAGCTTTTTGTTTTGCTTCTTCTACATATAATAAATCAGTTTCATCTCCACCATTTATTATTAAATTTTGTTCGTAATTATTTACATAATCTAAAGTCTTTATAGCATTGGAATAATTTAGATTTCTAACATCTTCTATTTGATAAGCAGAAGCTTTGCGATTAGACACTCCCCATATTTTCTCAAGTCCAGGTGAAATGTTATTCCATACATCTGAAGGAACTTTGTTTTTTATTGCTTTAAGATAAGCTTCTGAAGCTGAATTAACTAATAAGTTTCCTTTATCATCAACCTTTCCTTTATTAGTTATTAATGATGTTTCAGAAGCATTTATTGCATCATTAGATAAAGCAAGAGAATAGCTGTTAATAGCTTGTTCTTTAAAGTATTCTTGTATTTTTCTTTGATTAGCTTTGTTATACATATTAGGTTTAAAAGTACCTAATGACTCTAAATCTAAAGGCTTTATTACATTTTTACCATCAACTACTTCAGTCCTTTGACCGATTATTTTACCTTCTTTTTCTGCTTGTAATTTAAACGTTTCAAATTCATTTTTATCAACAGTATTTGTAATATGAGTAATAGCACCAGCTATATCTCTGCTAGCTTGTGCCATAGCATGTCCAGCACTTTCAGGCATAGCTGTATTGGTAACAAAGTTTTGCCTTAATATAGTTCTTTTAAATGCCATTTAGTTTATCCATCTTATGTCGAATACGATCTTGTTCCAAGTCCTGTCTGGTTAGGGTAAGCCTCCCTTACCCATAGCGTTAACTCCATCAGTAGCAGACTTAGTTGCTCCTGCGTATGCACTATACATTGCCGCTTTACCTTTGCTCTTAGAAGCCTTTGCTGATAACTGATAATTTCTACGTTTAGTAGCACCCATAAACTTTGTAGCTTTAACGTCTTGAGTAGCTAATTGGCTTTCTCTTCTTTTAATATTAGCTAAACTTGAAGAACCAATTGAAACACCACCTCCAGCACTTGATGCTGATATTGCGGCTAATTGATTGTTAAGTTGAGCAGTTCTGTTAATGGCTTCTTGGTCAGCTTGTATGGAAGCTAATTCAGCTTGTTCTTCTGCCGCTTGTGCATCATTAGCATATGCTCTTTGAGCTTCTTTTCCTGCTTTTAATTGGAAAGCTGCTGCTGCAAAGTGACCAACTGAACCCATTAGACTTCTACCTCTAGTAAAACACCATTTAACGTCATTGGTAATGGCTCTTCTTGTGTTATCGTTACTCTTCCTTCTTTAGACCAACCAAGCAGAAAGACTTCTTTTCTTTGTGTTGTTGCCGTTGGCTCTAATGAAAAATCATCTGTTACACTTCTTAACAGAATTCTTGTACCACCAGCTTTCACATTAAGAGTTGATACTAAATCTAATACGGCTCTTACTATTCTACGTTTTTGTCCAACTGTTACACCATCAGGCAATTGCATTTCTGGGGGAAGGGTAGTTATTTCTGGTGTGTATCCCAGCCCTATTTCAACTGAAGTAACTGAATCAGTTAATGTAACAAGACCACTTCCATTAGTGGTAAATGTACCAAGAGCATAATTACCAGATCGAACTTGAACTGAGGTATTTGGTAAATGGCTTGCCGTCCATGTTTTAGATGCACTTCCACTTAACTGAACAGACATATCTGTGTAATAATCATTCTTTAATAATTCTAAGCTATCAACATTAGCACTATTAATAGTTCTTCGAACAACTGCATACATCTGTCTGTTAACGTTTGTTATATTTTTAAATAATCCATTAGTTTCATACCTTACCCACCCCTGGACTTTTTCTTTACGAATTGACATAAAGACTGGCATGTAACCTTCTGTATTTACTAGATAAAGATAACCTTCCATTTGATCTGAAGATTCACGTTGAACCTCAATATCAGAAGGAGTTCCAATAATATGCTCTGATAATAATGTTATAGAATCTGAATTATAGGCTTGTGATAAATCACTAAATATAAACTCACGAACAGCACCTTTAGACTTTGTTAAAAAGGTAATAGCACCATCAAATTCTTTTGGTGGAACAGTTCCAGATCCAAAACTAGTTTGTTTTTTAACTGTTATAGTTGAAGGTGTTAATGGTCTATTCTCACTTGTTGGAATATATAGTTCTTGCTCTGAAGTAAAGATAGTAAGAAACCTAAATGACATAAGAGCTTTTATTTCAGATACTTGGTTTTCAGCTATTTGTATTTGAATAGATGTATCATCAGCACCATCGCCAACATCAAAGTTAGTAAATTCTCCAATCTTTGACATAAATAGAAAATTTGGCAGATCACGACTACCACCAAATATTAACCTTTGATCGTGGAATGTAACAGTTCTGGCATATCCACGTGTGGCACTAAATACCTGTTCTTGCCAATCTGACATAGCAGTAGTATTGGCTAAAGCACCTGATAAAGTTCCCGTAACTACTGTTCCACTTGTAAAGCCAGTAATTAAAGCATGACGTACAGTATCTGCTGAATCAACAAACCTTAGATATGTACCATTATGAGCAGAGACAAAAACACTTGTACTAGCCGTTAATGTTACAGAACCACTTGTTGCACTTGGAGTTATTGTAACTGCACTTCCTGCAAACTTATAATAAGGCTGATATGACATGCCATTTGATGAGTCAAAAACATAATTAGTAACGGCAAAATTAGAAGCACTTGTTCTGGTTATCTTTTTAGTAATAAGACTTGGGTGAGTAACAAACATTGTATCACCACTTTGGCTTACCACTAATGATCCAATTTGAGCAGTTACCCATGCCATACTAGTAATTGTTTGCAGAACGGCAGTAGGATTAGAGATATCAACAATAATTAGTTTAGTATTACTAAATAATAATAAATAAGCTTCATCTTCATCATATACATAAGCTTCTGATTGATAGCTGTCCGTAGGAAGAGTCTGTAGGTATCTTAATCCTGGTCTTCTAGTACAACCACCCTGAGCCTTTAACCTAACGTTACGGAGTCTGTATGCTCCATTCTTATAGGCATCAGATTCTACTCTAGATGATAAAAGGGGAGTTAATTCTCCTGAAGAGAAATTTGTAGTAAACTGTCTTAATAATGCCATTCATTCAACTTTCAGAAGTCCCTTCAATTTTTGCATAAAGACCTGAACCAAGTCTAATACGATGATATCGACTTAAAGCAATACCAGTCGTTGTAACTTGTTGTGAATCCCTTGCTTTAGCTCTTCTAAACTGCATTTCAGCTAATTCTCTATATGATTTGGCAATATCTGCCTTTCTTGTAACTGATAAAGCCAAAATAGAGGCAAGACGGTATATAACCCATAAGGTAAATGCTGGCGTCCAATATTGAGTGTCAACACGGTATATATAGTTTAAAACCACGGCATCATTCTCAGAAGCATTAATGTATATGTATTTCTCGTAAATATCATAGGTTTGAACAACATTGGATATTGTTATTGTCTGGACTTGAATAACAGAAGGATTAGTGGGTAGGGCATAAGCTGAATCCCAACGATCTATTGGAGTATCAGCTAAACGTGATAATTGTATCTGACCTGTAGCAAAGTTCCAATTATGTTGAGCAAGGCAATCTTCAACAACATCTTCGTAAGTTGTATTCATAACCAAAGCTTCATCAGTACCTTCTGTAAAAGAAGACAAAGGCTCCATGCCTACTAAGACCATTGCTCTTTGTGCTACTTCAATATCGGTCTTGGCTGTATTTGGCATTACTTAACCCTTTTATATTCGCCTTGATTACCTTTTAAAGTGGCATCGCCAACTTTCTTAGGTGTCATAATTGTAGCTATAATTCCTGGAACAGTAATGTTTCTAAGACCTTTTACTATACTGCCCATAGTCTTTGCTGTTTTTATGCCTTTTTTAATTTTATCTTTCTCAAAAGATGGTGTTAATCTTTCCATTTTATTGCCAAAATTAGCAACGTGTTTATTAAAAGTATTTAACCTACTTACTGATTTTGAATAGTTAGCTCTATTTGTATTGCCACTTAAATTTGCATCTAACTTTTTAGGATTAAGTTGACTTTTAATTGGCTTCCCACTTTGATATGATTTTTCAATATTACTAGCTCTTTTAGGAAAATATCTTTCATGGTCATAACGACTTGGACCCTCAGCAACAGCTTGAACTCTAGCCGTAGTAAGTTGTTGACCTTTGGCTCTAAAATATTCTAAATGAGTATTTGCTCTATTAGCAACTTTAGCTCTTACTTTAGGATTGTTAGATAAACCTTTTTTGCTCATATTAACCTCTATGTGTTAGGTGTGTTTTTTAGTTTGAGATTATTGTTTGGGTTTTCTGTTCTGTCGTTATTTTCATATTTACCCATATGTTTATTATTGCGATTTAAATGATCTTCATATTTTTTGTATGCTTTTATTCCTTCTTTAGTGTAAGGGAAAAACTTGCCATCACTTGCTTTGGGCATTTACTTTTGCTCCTAATTTTACTTTTGAACCGAAAGTTACTTTGTAACCAGAGGAAGGAGAGGTAGCCTTTACAGCCACCTCCACCTTAGTTTTTGTTGGCTTCTTAGCCATTAGTCACTATCCGAAGCACTTAGGGTGGTGATGTTATTTACATCAACTATTGTTCCGTTATTAGCACTAACAGCAAACTGCCCATACACAGGAGTTCCACCAGTAGCCGTGTTAGCATAAATAACATCGCCAAGATTCATCTCATTAGCCATGCTATTAAAATAACCAGCTCCATCTACTACTGTAGAAGCGTCTGTTGTCGTATAGTGCCATATGTGAAACCCATTACCTGAATAGGAAACTAAACTTAGATTTGCTTGTACAAAAGCCATGTTTCTACCTCCTAATTTTTAAGTTCAAGTTCAAATACACCTTCAGCATCGATTAAGACTGAATTCTGTTGCATTTTATTCAATACAAAGTAACTGTCCTTATCGTTGTGATATTGCATATTTGAGGTTATATCAGCACCAATTGCGTGTGCAATGGCGTCACTATGGTATGCGTAACACTCTTTATGAGTAGTTCCCGCAGCACCTGATCCATTTTTCCCAGATAAACCAGAATGTGGAAACCACATAAAGCCTAACCATCTTTTAGCAGTCATACCGCTTGGAAAAGGAAGATCATTTTCGCCAACATACTCTGACCTTGAGAATTGATCTAGTGACATAAGCTGGGACCATTGTTCCCAACCAACAACACAAAATCTTTTACCATCATCAGGAACTTCGTTATTACCGAATTTTTCCATAAGCTCTAAACACCAAGCCAATGTAATTCCATTTGTGGTTTCATCGTGTGCAGATGTAGTTGCAGTCAATTGATTAATAATTAACTCATCAGTTTTTCTTCCTAGTGCATATGCACCAGACTGTTGAGCAACCATCATCTCATCATGGTTTATTCTTAACTGGTCTAGGTCATCGACCCATTCTCCAGCAAAATAATCCTCTAATGTGACATTGACGTTAGTGTGTGCAAGATTCATGGGTGCAATTGATCCATGAGTTGCTTTTGTTGTCGCAAAACCTTTACCGATTTTCTGAAATGTAGTTTTGTTCTTAACTCCATTTCTTGTTCGAACTGTATTTCTTAGCTTAGAACCCATTCTTTGGTAAGCCATATGAACGCCAGATTCAAATTCTTCAATAAAGGAAGTGCTAATGCTTGGTGTAGCCATTAAAGCCTCCGTATTAAAAGTTAAAATTTACTACTATTCTGGTTGTTCGCTTACCTACTTTATTGAAGTTGTTCCATTTCTGGGCTTCTAAGCAAGTTGTACGAGCCTTCTAGCAACTCTAATCTTTCAGAAAACTAAGACCTTGTTAATTCACATTGCTATGCACGTCTCTTTGATAACTGTTCTGCCATAGCTCTAACTTTAGCTATATGAGACGGATCACCCCCATTTCTCCAGTATTTTGGATCTTGTTGTGCAGACATTAAATCAGCTTTACTTACGGTTTCTTGAAATTCAGTAGAAGAAGTCATGTTAAATTTAGGCTGACCATTTAACTGCATGATTTCTTCAAATGCTTTAACCATAGCTGAAGATGCTGGTATTGCTGCAAACGTACTATAAGCATCTTCAGATAAAGTAGAATTTGCCCAGGTATCAACACGTTCCAAACGTCTATCAGCATGCTCTCCTAAATCTTGGCTTTCTGTTTCCCAATCAGGACCACTTGAAGCTTGCATATTAGTATACTCACTTACAAGGTCTCCAAACTCATCATTTGATAAACCATAATTATGAGCCTTGTCTCTAAACCAACCAAGCATAGGATCATCTTGATTTACTTCAATAGGATTGCCGTCTTGATCAGATAACTCAACCACGTAATCTCCAGGACTTATGGGAGAATGTTCCGAAGCTTCTTCATTAAGTTCTCCCACAAGTTCGTTTTTAATTTCATCACGCCTTGTATGAAACTTTCTTTCCAACTCTTGATATGAGTGAGACAATTGCTCAGGAGTTTCAAACTTTGGAGGAAGCCAATCAGGTCTTTCAACTTCGTTCTGTTCTCCTGAATCGGTAGAGATGGTACTTCCACCTTCGGTATACGATTGATCTTGGCTTTCATTGCTTTCTGTAATTGTTTGTTCATCAGACATTTTAGCTCCTTGTTTTAATTGCAGTCCCATTTTCTTAATGCTTTGTTAATCCTACTATTTGGATCATTTGCTACTTTTGAACTTGTTAACTTTGCTTTCATTCCACCCATTCTTTTACAAAAACTTTTTCTTCTTGAAGCTTTCTTTGGACTATCTTTAGCTTGTTTTGCAGAAACTGGAGCTTGGATATTTTGCCCTTTAGCTTTAAGAGAAGCTCTACCTTTTGCGTTAAGACCACCTTCAGGATTCTTTCCTTCTTTTCTTTGCCAAGCCTCACTCACTTTTTTTACCTTTTTCAGTTCTTGCTTTAATAAGTGCTACGACCCATCTTTGACCTTCAAAGTGAGCAAGAGATTCAATTCCCAACCCCGCACCGTGAATGTTATTTGTTGTAATGTTTTCCAGATATTGAAGAAAAGATTTGCCAATGCCCGTAGAAAATAATGCAGAGGCTTTGCTATTAAGATCAGCTTCAACTTCAGAAGTATACGACCTACCATCAAATGACGCATTTAACTTCTCCTTTGTCATTGACCCAAAGTTCCTTGTTGTTGTTGCTGCATTAACTGCATAGCCATTTCAATATTGCCTTGCACCTCTTGTCTACTAGCTAATAACTCTTCTTTAATACCAAATTTAGATGCTAAATATTTAATAACCTTTTCTTGATTATATAAAGCTGGAGTTATCTCTGGACCAAATGTACCAGCAACAGTTTGCTGAAAACGTACAAAGTCAGCTACGTCTTGCTGATCTTGAGCCCTCAATAAAGGCGATACTGGAACAATCCTTATCTGCCTTCCATCTACCTTTGGAATATCAAGCAAACCTTGTTCAGAATATATAGCAACAACACGTTCTACTAATGGGTGAAGAAATTCCTTTTGCATACGACCTGCAACAGCTCCCATGTCTCTTGCTACGTCAGCTAATCTCTCAGAAACTTCAGTTGCAGATAAAGGAGTTTTAGCATTAGGTCTTGAATCAAGTTCATCAATAAATAATGCTTTCCTTACATTCCTTCTCATATCTTCTAAAATTAACTGACCAACATCAAACCTTGCAGGACTTTGTAAAGCTTCCATGGTACTTCCAGGACTTCTAGGAATAAATGTACCAGGTTGAATTGTTATATTGTCAGGGTTAAATACACCATCATCATCATAGACATATGCACCACCTATAGCCATTTCAGCATTTTCCAGGATTAACTGTACTGTCAGATTCAATGTTTTAATTGCTGGCATTGCTTGTAATAATGGACCTCGTCCCCAAACTTCCATTCCACTTTTAGACCAACGTGTTGTAATCCAAGGAAGAGAACCACGACCAACAAGTTTGTTTTTATAAAGAATATGCTTGTCTGTTTCTGATATTAAATAATAAGTAAATTCATCTTTAAACTTATCGTCACTATCATACATAGTAGCTTCGATTAATTTAGTCTTACGTCTGGGATCACGCTTTTGTGCATTTATCATTTCAGATGAATATTTAGCATGAGGATATCTAAGTTTAATGTCTGTAATATCACACTCATTATTCCATCTAAACCAATCTGTAACCATATCCATAGCACCAGATAGCAAAGCAATGTTTGTAGGAGGAACGGCAGTAAAATGTAAATCGCCAACAAAACGACCAGACTCAACTAGCATATTCATTGTGCCTATACCTAAATCTTGCAGACCTTCGTGAAACTCTGAATTAAAGTTACTGTTACGCAATCCTTCATGCAAAAGTTCAGTTATGTCATCAAGTTCTTTAAGTAAATCTGTAGAAATCTCTTCTTGTGGGAATTCAGGTCCAGGTGCAAGCTTAAAAGCTCTTCCATTAGGAGGGAAAAAGCCAAGTTGTAATCTTGATGCAAATCTAGGTAAACCAGTTACTGCCGTTTCATCATAAATGTTTTCAGTACGTCTTTGTCCAGCAAACTCTCCATGAAAGCTTTCTCTATGAGGCAATACATAATCATATATTTCTTCCCATATGTCAGACCAATTAGACCATTTACCTTTGGCTTTCTTGTATCTATCCATAACCTTTTGAAAATCAGCTTGATCTGAACTAACACCACTAGCTGGTATTGGACTAGCATCTCCACCAGTTTCATCACGCATTTTTATTACCACCCATCATTTTGCGTCTGTAACCACTAAAATCACCCATCTCATCATCTTGCAAAGAAGCCTGACCAATTAGGTTTTGATTTTGTTTGCGAGTTTGATCTTCTTTAAGAGCCGTTTGCTTAGCTTGGTTCTCTTTATTTATACGAGCCTGTTCAGCCCTTTGTCTTTCTAGCTCTGGGTCTTTTGCGACTGTTGGTGTTTTGTTTGATCCCATTAATTGGCTCCTCTAAATCTTTCCCGTCAAAAATGACCTTTCCTTTTCGCTTTAGCAATTCACAATACAATTGATAAGGAGTTAAAAGCCAAAATTTGCGGATATTACAAAGATGTTTGATAAAACTTACGCAATACATCAATCTAGGTATGTATATAGGTTTATCCTTTGGTTCATATTCAATACATTTACAGCAAACAAGCATAAACAAAACTAATTCATCAGCCTTACTACCTTTTAACACTTCAATGT
>Ga0209710_1001561_pt1 | contig 17298 bp, 12 predicted proteins | sample ArcticOcean_MG_C_5_FD_187436 | JGI IMG/M metagenome (GOLD analysis project Ga0209710, IMG submission 187436) | Marine microbial communities from western Arctic Ocean - ArcticOcean_MG_CB4_138 (SPAdes) (version 2) | ecosystem: Environmental > Aquatic > Marine > Oceanic | place: Arctic Ocean...
CCCGTATATACAAAAAAAATAGAATTATTAGTCATGAAAAGAACCTTCGCATTTTCTCAAAGCGCGCTCGATGCCTTGCTCTTCGTATTCTTCTTTCGTCACCCAAAAGTCTTTATTGTCTTTCATGATATCGGCTAAAACTGACCCGCCGACGAAAACAGAATATTTTCTATCCACGAGTGATTCTACGTTCAATCGCGAAGTGAACTTTGCTAAATTAGTCTCATCACCTTTTAATATCCTATCTTTGTACAAATTCGTAATATCTCTCTTCAAGCGTTCGGGAAATCCCGGAAACGTCGTACTCCCTCCAGAAAGCACGATGTTCTCATACATCGTCATCCTAGAATCTAAATCGTTTTCTTGTATGCAATTGAAACATAACTCTGCTACACCGGGAGACTCCACGTCAATTAAGTTCGGCGAAAACATAATCTCTGGCGCCATGAATCTCTCCGCTTCGACCTTAATCGTCCTCCCGTCTGGCAACTCGTACGTCTCCAACACCGCAGTCGTCTCCCTCGCTAACCTCAAATGCCTTTTACAATCCTCGGCAACGAAACATAACCTCTCCTTCAACATCCTTATCGAATCCAAATCGTTAGTCCTACTCACGGCATACCCTTTCCTCCCTAACAACTCGACCATCCTCTCCGTCACTTTCCTCCCGGCGATATCTAACCTTTTCGTCAATTGTCGATTACAAAACCCATCGACAACTGGCACGACGTGCGAAACGCCATCGCCGCAATCTAAAACTAACCCACTCATTAGCCCTTGCGCATACAAAGTCAACACCGCTTGCACGTGCACGAACACCCCTTTCGCTCGAAATCGCTCGAACATTATCTCGCACATCCGTTCCCTGTTCCTCTTCGGATTCATCGGTGCTTCGGTTAACAAAACGTTCCGTTCGCTTAAATCGTCCAAGACGTTCAATCTGGCGAACGCGTGAGACCATATCCGCTCCATGTCCTCCCAGTCAGTGACTATCCCGTTCTTCATTGGATACGAAACTTCGTACATTGCCCTGTTCCTGATGCACTCGTCTCCGATTTCGACCTCTTTCGCTAACGCCTTATTTGAGAGTGAACGATCGTTACCGCGGAAGGATTCTTCGTAGCGCAGAACTGGGCGACCTACGCAGGAAGGGAATATGATCTCTGGTTTCGTAGCGTCCGAGGAAGCCAGGCCGGCTTTTATGTAGCCAGTGCCTTGATCAATGACCACCGCGTCTTTCATCCTTTGCTTCGTCTCTCTGTTAAATGGCGTGTTGGGGAAAGTCGATGAACTTGATTTTCGTTTGCTGTTAAATTAAATTGATTCTACGGTAATTATTATCATTATTATTATCATTATTATTATTAGTTTGTTGTTTTTGATACGTACTGCGCGTGTGCGAGTTTCCATTTTCGTCTGATGCGCGATCGAATGATTGATTGAACGTTCTCTGACGTTCAATCTTCGTCGACCTTGAACGAGAAAATATCTTCGTCGCCTTTGAATTTCTCGAACCCGCTCATCTTCTCGAGAACGTTCACGTCGGAATCGTTCGATAACGAATCGACCCTAAGTCTGGCGTAATCTTCATCAGTGGCACCGAATAACTCTTTAAGTTTCATCGTGATTTCTTCAGCAATTTGTTTATCCGCCACGAGCGCGGGTAAATCGGATAAATAGCATAATTTGGAAAACATTTGTGCGGCTATCATTTTCCTTTGCGCGCCGGCTTTGGTCAATTCAGTGACGTCCAAGATTAACGTGCCATACTTTTTGACCATTCTGCTCGCTGATTCTAACAAAATCTCGCTCGTTTGTTTCGGCGTTAACTCACACGCGTTCTTCAATTGCAAAATATCCTCCACAAACGCTCCAGTGAAAGACTCTTCGACCATCTTATATCTCAAATACTTCCTAAACACTTCTTGCGTGGTAAACCCAGTGCTCCTCGCGATCCCTTTAGCGACGTTTCTCGTCATAGAATCTCTCTCGTTCGGGAAAAACGGTTTCAATCGCTCAATTACGAGCACGTTTTTATTCACCGTCTTCTTCCTCACCGCCCTTCGACTCGTCGCTCTTCTAAACACTTTATATACGGACCATCCGAGCGTGCCGGCGAGGAAAACGGCTATGACGTATCCAAGATTCCTCACACCTTCGTTCGCATACGCTTTTTCCGCGCTCTTCTTTACTTCCATTAGAACCGTTCCTTTCCTCTGTTGTTGTCGTTGTTGTTGTTTCTTACTTTGTTGGTTCGGTTTAAGCTCATCGACTGCTCCCGTTTCGCCCTCTTCTCTCAGTTCTTCTTCATCATCATTCGATGCACTGACAATCTCGTTCCCGTCCTCATCTACCTCGACTTCTTCGTATTCATATTCTGCATCACCATCATCGTCGTCGTCGTCGTCGTCATCACCAGGCATCGACTTCACATCCACGCCCTTCTTCTTCCCCTTCCCCTCGTTCTTCTTCTTCTTAAGATCATCTTTCGATTGGACAACTTTTCGTTCCTCTTCTCCTCCTTGCTTCGTCGCCTTCGTCGCACTCATAATACTTAACATTCGCTTATTACTATTATTAGTAGTAGTAGTAGTACTACTACTACTATTGCGTGTATTCTTAAACATACCGAAAGTTGCTCGATTTGGAGCGCTCGTCGTATTCATGGTCACGCAGTAGTCGTAGATATTTTTGTCGAAACGAGTAGAAGGAGGGTTTTTGAGTTTTTGTGGGGAAAACAGGGAAATCTCTCAATGCTACTTTAGCGGAGAATTCGAGAGAAATTCGGCACGATAGTATTTTAAGAAGAGAGTGATAGCGATAACGCGTTCGTTCGTTCGTTCGTTCGTTCGTCTCTCTCTTTTTGTTATTGATCGGTAGTTAAGGAGTAAATTAAGATTAGACGCGGACGTCTTTGTTTTACTCTTTGAGAGCAATAAAGAGTTTGATTTGTAGTGCGAAGAAAAAAGCTCTTCATTATAAAAAAGCGTATAAACAGTAACGATATCGTTGCCAATAAGGAAAAGAAATTTTCACCATAACCGAGGGAAACGAACAGCTCTAAACAAAATTAGCCCCCCTGTCTTTGTAATTCGATCTTTACATATAATTCATAAGTATCCATCGTCGTCAAATCGGAGGAAGAGAGATATAAAATGAGTTTCGAGGGTAGGGGAGGATCGAAGGTTGGGTCGGGAGGCTTAGCCTCGCAATCGGCGACAGCGCTCGATAGACGCGAACGATTACGCAGATTAGCGCTCGAAACGATCGATTTATCGAAAGATCCATATTTCATGCGAAACCATTTAGGCACTTATGAATGTAAGCTCTGTTTAACGATACACGGGAACGAAGGGAATTATTTAGCGCATACGCAAGGGAAGAGACATCAACAGAACTTGGCGAAACGAGCTGCTAGAGAGCACGCTGAACAGAGGGTTTTACCGCAACCGAGTAAGAAAGTGCAGCCTAGGAAGAGAGTGAGTACGATTGGGCGTCCTGGGTATCGCGTGACGAAACAGTTCGACTCGAGGTCGAGGAAGAAGTCTTTATTGTTTCAAATAGAGTATCCAGAGATTGAGGATACGTTGAAACCGTGTCATAGGTTTATGAGTTCGTATGAACAGAAAGTTGAGCCTTGGGATAAGAAGTATCAGTACGTCGTGTTTGCGGCTGACCCTTACGAGACTATTGCGTTTAAGATTCCAAACATGGACATTGCGACTACAAAAGGACAAGCGAATAGGGCGTATAGCGGATGTCACGCGCAATGGGAACCTGAGAGTAAAACGTACGCGTGTCAAGTGTTTTTCGAGTCCAATTCTGAGAAGAAATATAATAGCGGTAATGGTGGACCTACGAACGTGCCGCCTCCTCCGAGTATGATGGGACAAGGATTCGTTCCGCCGCCGCCTCCGAAGTAGTAAGGTGTGCGTATAGGTTTATTTGTACGCGTATATATTCTTATTATAGGTATCTTTCGATAAAACACACACGCACACACACACGCACACACTCAATATTGTCTCTCGCTCTCTTTTTCCTCTTCTTCTTTCTATTTCTTCTAATCAATTTTACTATATTCTTATTCTCGTTATTAACTTACTCTTGCCAACTATTCTCGACGACGAACTGCACGCGCTTATTATACTCTCTAACGCAATCTCTAAACAAGCTCGCGGCTTCAGAATTCGCTGGGCTATTCGGATTCGGATCGCACAACAAACTCTGAATACTCGTCAAAACAGCCGCAACGTCGTATATCGGCGACCATTGATTTTGTAATATATCGAGACAAATCGACCCATCCGCGTATATGTTCGGATGAAACATCTTCGAGACGAATTTCACCGTAGGCGCTTTGTTCGGATACTCCTCCGTGAATTCTAGGATTAACTTGAACGTACCGCCCTCCCACGGCGTATCCTCTGGTCCGAACATCACCGCGTGCCATAACATTATGTTCTGTTCAGTCGGCGTCCCCGATATCCCGGCCGGTGGGTCGTTCTGGAGCCTCTTGAAGTCCCTCATCAAGCGCTTTCGAGCTGGCGTGGACATTTGCTTCCTCTTCTTTTTCTTTTTCTTCTTCTTCTTCTTACACGGGCACGCACGCACGCACACGAGTACGAAACTGACGACGATAGAAAGTCGCGTCTGGGCCAAGACTAGGTTTAGTATATATATATATAATAAAGTATAATGTGGGGACTGTGAGACTAATAAAGTATAATGTGGAAACCCTAAACCCTAATCACAAAATCCTTTTCCCGTCAAAGTTTTTCTGTTTTTGAAAATGCGAAAAAAGCGCTCGCTTCAGTTCATGCGCGCGACTATAAAAGCGCTCTCACCGTTCGTGCTCAGTCTTCCATCAAAGCGAAGGAAGTTTTCTTCTTCTTCTTCGTCTTCTTATTATTGTTTCAGGGCGCTCAGTGCGAGTTCGTTGAAGAGTTTTCATGGCTCGAAATCTGTAGGGGAGAATTTTACGAACAGAATGTCTCGCGATGATGTTGATAGTAATAGTAATAGCAGTAGTAACGTCGATGATGTAGAAAATGTAGACGATGATGATGATGATTATGACAGAATTCATGAGAGATTATTGAAATGGTACGACGAAGGGAAGAGGCTTTTGCCCTGGAGACGGTTTACTGTTTGGACCGAGAACGAATGCGAAGAAGCGCGAATAAAAGAAGAAGAAGAAGAATCGGTCGAAGAGGCACGGGGGAGATGGGAAAAGTTAAAAGAGAACCCGAGTACGAATAAGAAAGTGATGAGCGATGATCAATACGCGTACGGTGTATGGGTGTCCGAGATCATGTCGCAACAAACGCAAATCGAGCGAGTGGCGGAGTATTGGCAAAGATGGGTGAAGAAGTGGCCGCGCGTTGAAGATTTAGCGAAAGCCGAGGAAGACGAGGTGAGAGAGATGTGGGCCGGATTAGGGTATTATAGGAGAAGTCAGTTCTTGTTGAATGGTGCGAAATATATCACGAACGAGCTTTGCGGTAAGTTTCCTAGAGACGTCATTGGATTGTTGAAGATCCCTGGGATCGGGCCGTATACGGCCGCGGCGGTCGGATCGATCGCGTTTGGAATCAAAGCGCCAGCGATTGATGGAAACGTGAACAGAGTGTTAACTCGAGTGAAATTAATAAAGGGTGATCCAGTTAAGGAAAAAAAAGCTTTGGAGAAGATAAAATCGGTAGCAGAAACGATCATAAACCGTGGAAGACAACAGACGAATAATGGCGAAACGAAAGTAGACGATAGACCGGGCGATTTCAATCAAGCGATTATGGAACTAGGAGCGACGGTATGTAAACCCAAAAATCCAGCGTGTAAACAATGTCCTATTTCAGATTTCTGTCAAGGATTAAAATTGGAGTCTGCGACGGACGGTGGTTTCTTAGTCACTTCTTTGCCCGAGAGTTCAAAAAAGGCTGATAAACGCATGGAATCGATCGGAGTCGCTGTTATTACTTGTACGTTTGAAAACTCGAAATGGTTTTTTCTCACGAAACGACCAGAAAATGGTTTATTAGGTGGTATGTGGGAGTTTCCATCAGTTTTGATGTGCGAAGGCGAAAATGCGACGAAACTCGTCCCGAGCGAAGAAGACGTCCAAAACGCGCTCCAATTTTTTGCCGAATCAGATTCGAGAGGCGTATCTGCGCTAGTATCCGATCACGCGTCGATGAAGATAAAAAACTCAATCGAAGAAGAAGAAGAAGAAGAAGAAAGTAAAAACGGAAAAGACCAACAACAAAAAGTTTTGACGACGTCGTTCAAACATGAATCGGGTGTAGTCACGCACGTGTTTTCACACGTGAAACATTTCATGCACTTGTTTTCGCTCGACGTCGGCGTCGTAGCAAACGGCCGCGCGCTTCCCGTAATACTTCCCGCAGCAAGCGTTGAAAGAGGCGATACATCAAAATCAAAATCCTCTTGGTTCAAAGCTTCAGATTTCCAGGAAAAAGGCGCATTCTCCACCGGCGTTCAAAAAGTCTTCGCCTCGTTTTCAAAGCTCAAGGCGTACGAAACGAGCGGCTCACTTAAACGCAGTAATAGCGCAATCCCGAACGGTAAACGAGAAGAAAGCGAACGACACCGCGCTATTAAAACGAAAAGCATCAAAACCTTCTTTCAAAGCGAGTAAATAGTCGTAAATTTCAAACTGTTAATTGTTCCGCGTATTTCTTTTCCGCTGAAGTCGTAACTCCTATTTAGGGTGTGAAACCGTCGCAAAGCAATTCGCTCATTCCCCTAAAAGGCACCTTTTCCCCATAAAACGCATTCTTTCAATTACCTTTCGAGTTTATAATAAACAATCGAGATATCGTTGAAAAATCTCTGCATCGCATCGCACGCGACATACGCATCACCTTCCTCCCTCCCTCCCTCTCTTTCCTCGTTGCTCGTGCGCTGCAAACGTATCTTAAACATAAACAATACTCTTTTGGATATAGAATTCGCACGAATTCGCCCCCGAATTCAGTTCGTTTAATTTGGAAAAGGAATAAAAATGTCGCAACAAAGATCTCTGAGAGTACAGAACGCGATCGAGAAAGAAGAGAACGAGTAAGTTTCCAGTTATTATTACGAGATGTGCAGAGCAATTGATTCAGTTTTTTGTTCGTTTCACGAGCAGCGCGCGCGATAGAAAGAGAGTAGAAAATCAGTGCATTTGATATCCCTAGAGAGGGGAACTCTCTTTGCAATCTTTGCTCAATGTCTCTTGGAACTAACAACGCGCACATATTTTTTTGCCACGAATACGCGTCTGACATCTTTTCTTTCTTTCTTTCTTTCCATTTATACATAGCGCCAGGCATAACAACGAGACAAATCGCCGAATGTCGAGTGGGATCTTAACGTCAGCGATTTCGATGATGAAATCAATCGTGAAAAGCGCTTCGAAGCGCGAACGAGATACTAGAGACGAGTTCGTGACGAACGTTATCGATGATGATGATGATGATGATACTAGCGAGACTATGAAAAAGGCGAAGAGGACGACGACGATGAACGCTGGAGTGAATACTATGAATAACAATAATAATAATAATCTGAGTTATACGCCGCCGCCGGCGAGTGCGACGAAGAAAGATTTGGACCAAAGTTTTATAACGAGTTCTTTGAGGAAAAGTAAGAAAAAGCCGAATACTAATGAGGATGGGACGAGTAATAATAATAATGTGGGTGGAGGAGCGAGACAGTTAAGATTTGCCGCCGCGGCGAATTCATCGAGAGAATCAGCCGATGATGTCGCTGGAACGTCCTATAATAATAAAGATGAAGAGGTTTTCGAAGATGACGATGATTTACATACGGCTGAAGAGGGCGAGGACGACGTCGAGGCTGCTCGCGCGAGTAGAAAACAAAAAAATGTACAGATGACGACGACCAAGACGACGAAACAAATAACGAACGAACAAAAAGAAGGAAATGATAATCAAGGAGGATTCGTTAAAAGAGGACGGAAACGGTTCATGGATTCAATCTTTTCGCCAATGTTTTCTTTTCTTTCAGGCACCGATTCAGCAGCAGCAGCTCTACCATTGAACGCAAAGACTAGTGCTCCTACTGCTCTCGCCAATAATAAATCTACAGAAATAAAAACCGACGCTGCCGGTACTTCAACTAAAAGTGCTTCCAGACTTGGGTCAAAGAAACACGCTAAACTTCGCGCGACGACTCCACCGAAGCACGATGTTCGAACATCCGAAGACGACAACGATGTAGATGACGAAGAACCGACTACTTCGGGGTCGGATGGAGGCGATCAAGAGATTTTGAGAGGTTCAGAATTAAATGCAATTTTGAGTGGCTTTACGGTAGACACTGACGATGATGAAGCTGAATTTTTAGATTCTGAAGATGAATACGACGAAGAATTCGATCCGTGGGCGTTTATATATAATTTACCTCCGTTAGATCAATGTGTTCCGAAACGAAGGAAAGCCGCTTTGCCGGTCAAGAGAAGAGGCGCTCCAAAGAATACGCTCGTATTAGATTTGGACGAAACCTTAGTGCACTCAAACTTGGAAGAGGAAGAGGGCACGCCCGATTTTACATTTCCCGTTCGATTTAATAACGAAAATCACGCCGTAAACGTTCGAGTTCGTCCTCATTTGCAAGAGTTCATGGAACGAGTTTCAGAAAAGTTCGAGGTTGTTATATTCACCGCAAGTCAGAAAGTATACGCCGATAAGTTGCTCGATCACTTAGACCCGGAGCACATATACTTTTCGCATCGTTTGTTCAGAGACTCGTGCGTGCTCGTCGAAGGAAATTATCTCAAAGATTTATCCGTATTGGGGAGAGATTTGAATCGAACTATTATAATAGATAATTCTCCGCAAGCGTTTGGGTTCCAAGTCGCAAATGGCATTCCGATCGAGTCGTGGTACGACGACTCAAAGGATGATCATCTTTTGAAATTACTGCCAGTGTTAGACGTGCTATCGCAAGTGAGCGATGTAAAACCGATTTTGAATCAAACGTTTGAGTTGAAAAAACGAACTTTACGCGCAGGTGCGCGCGCAAAAAGATGGCGCGAGAAGAGACATCGCAAATACCGGTAAATATATGTAGAATTAATTGTGTGTTGTTGTATATATAAAAATATTCATACGGTCGTTTAAAACCAAAGTATTACGATTACGATTATTTCTCTTTTGTTACTTATTTATTGTTATTCAATAACATTATTATGTTACTTTGACAAGTTTTTCATGAGCGCTTCTTGCATGGCTGTGCAACCGACTAATTTCATACCCTCTTGCATGATATCGCCGGTTCTAAATCCTTGGTCCAACGTAGCGTTTACTGCGGCTTCGATAGATTTCGCGGCTTCTTCTTCACCAAACTGATATCTCAAAAGCATCGCGGCAGATAAAACTTGCGCTAACGGATTCGCCTTATCTTGTCCAGCAATATCCGGAGCCGATCCGTGCACTGGTTCGTATAAACCAGGCCCCGAACTCCCAACAGCCGCGGAGGGCAACATACCGATCGACCCGGTCAACATCGACGCCGCGTCTGAAATAATATCTCCAAAGATATTCCCAGTAACGATGGTATCAAACTGTTTTGGGTCTCTGATTACTTGCATGGCGCAGTTATCGATGTACATATGCGACAACTCGACGTCCTTATACCCTTTATGCGTCTCGATCACGCGCTCGCGCCATAACTGCGAAACTTCCAAAACGTTCGCCTTATCGACCGAACATAACCTCCCCTTACGTTTCCTCGCAATCTCAAACGCAACTTTCGCAATCCTATCCACTTCAGGTTCGGAATACACCATTGTATTAAACCCAATCTTCTCTCCTTTCTTATTCGTACCGAACCCTTTCGGCTCTCCGAAATAAATCCCGCCCGTCAGCTCTCTGACGACCATGATATCCGTACCACTGACGATATGTTTCTTCAACGAAGAAGCGTCGGCTAACTGAGGCAACACGACCGCTGGCCTTAAATTCGCAAAGACCTCCATGCCAGCGCGTAACCCTAACAATCCCCTCTCCGGCCTCATGTTCGCCGCTAACGTATCCCACTTATACCCACCAATAGCGGCTAACAAAACCGCATCGCTTCTCTTACAGCACTCTAACGTATCCTCGGGCAGAGGCGTTCCAAACGCATCAATCGCCGCTCCACCGACTAATCGTTCCTCGTAAGTGAATTTTATTGCGTGTTTTCTGCCGACCTCGTTCAAGACGTCTTTCGCGACGCGCATGATCTCCGGTCCTATTCCATCCCCGGGCAGTAAAGTTAAGTTATAGTTCTTCGCTTCTGCAAAAGTTTTCGCGGCAGCTTTTACGTCGGTTCTTTTCTTCGCAAACCGAGACGAAGAAGAAGAAAAAGAGGAAGAAGAAAAAGGTCTAATCGTGCTCGTCATGTTCTGAGAAGCGTTCATGATTCTCTCTCTTCCTTTTCTTATTTTATCGAAAAACAAAGGCGCAGATTTATGACTCAATTTTCCCTAAAAATACTTACTCGTAAAAACAGAGAGAAAAGAAGAAGAAAATTGCGCTCATGAAACGGTATCACTAAACTCGTCGTAACGACCTCGTTCATGGCAGAACTGCGAAGAACTGTCCGAGACAGAAATCGAGAGCGCGAACGCGCGCATCTTTTACTGCTAAGTACGTGATTTCTCGATGCGTATTCGATGCAGTAGCCGCCGCGGAAAGTCTCTCTATAGTCTCTAGTTTCCCTCATAAAAAGAAAGAGCTTAAAGAGGGTTTCACTAGAGACTTTCCTCACATCTAAAAAAGCTCTCTCGCACGCAAAAAGTACGAAAGAGAACATACGCGCACAGAAACGCTCCTCGATAACTATCGCTCGCATCACTGTCGCTCGCAGTCGCGCCAGTGCGTGTTTTCGTGATCTCATAAAAGAGAATTCAGGGCGCCGAAGAAGAAATCTCATTCGATCTCTCTGGCCAATTCCCCTCGCTTGCATAAAAAAAATAATCAGATCTATAGTTTGCGATATCCATAAACATCAAAACGCGCGATTGGAATCATGGGATGGGGCGATGAAGATGAACCGGATGAGTTACCGGAGTATTCAGGTGTTAAGCAGGAGAAAGAGGCCAAGCGCGAGGAGGAGATAGTAGGGAAAGTCGTTGGGTCTTTCGCCGGTCTGTTCGTTGGCGGCGGGAAGGCCTTGCAGCAGAGCAGAGATGAGCGCGAAGCGAGTAAGACGAAGACGCTGAATAATGCGGAGAGAATGGGAGCAGCGGAGGACGAGGAGTTCGTTGGAGAGAGTGAGAGGCGAGGAAACGCTACTGATTCAAAAAATAACAGTACTAATGATAATAACAATAGTACTACTACTGCTACTACTAATAAGAACAGAGGGAAGAGTTCTACTTCTTCTAGTAAGGGGAACGGCGCTACGAACGGTACTACTAATGGATCGTCGTCGTCGTCGCGTCAGCAACAACAACAACAACAACAGCAGCAGCAGCGTTCTTCTTCTTCTTCTTCTTCTGCGACGGCGGCGAAGCAGCAGAGAAAGCGCTCGCAAAGTAATCATCATCATGGTAGCGGAGATCATGATAATCACCACGGTGATATGCGCGGGTTCGAGAACGATGTCGAGGTTAGGAGGAAACAGTTGGCAAAGTTGAACGTGACGAGACAGACAAAGGCAAAGGATTTAGATACGTTGATAGCTTGCGTTGATTTAGCCGAGTGCGGTACCGGTGAAGTTGCAAGGGCGTTGCAAACTTCGTCGTTCAAGCCGTTGGCGCCTGCGTATACGACGATGATTAAGTGGATCGGAAGAAGTGGAAAAGCGAGTAAGGCGATTGAGGTCTTTGAGTGTATGGAAACCGTCCACGGCGTTGAGCCGAATACGATTACGTGTTCGGCTTTGTTGAACTGCCTCGGGAGACATCGAGAGCACAAAAAGGCTTGGGAAGTGTATCAAATGATGCAAGAGAAGAAGATTGATTGCAATATTTTCACTTACACTGCGTTGATTGCAGCGTTTCAGAAAAGCAAAGAGTTCGATAAAGTTGATCTCGTGTACGAGGATTTACAAAAATCAGGCGTCGACGTGGATTCAATCACGTATTCGGCAATGTTAAGCGCTCTTGAGACGGGCGAAAACGGCACTGGCGAAAAGGCCGAAAAAGCTTTACGTGTTTTAGCCGATATGCGCAAAGATCGTGTTGAACCAAATCCAGCCGCGTGGCAATCGTTAATCGTCGTTTGTGAAAAAGCTGGACGCGTCGATAAATGCTTTGAGTTATATGCGCAAATGGTTCAAAAGAAAATGCAGATTGATAAGAACGTCTACAAAAGTTTAATCGCCGTCTGCGGGAAGAAGGGCATGTGGCAAAAAGCAATCGAAGTTTATAAATCGTTAAAGACAAAGAAGGAACTTCCTCAACCGTACCAGAACTGTCAAACGGAGGTTTTGCACGCTTGCGCTCTTAACGGACGCGGACTGGAAGCGATTGCGTTATACGAAGACTGTCTGAAGATTAATAAACAAAACCAAACGGTTTCACCAGCTGGTTATGGATGGGTCATTTTAGCATGTGAACGAGGCGGTATGTGGAAAAAGAATCTCGATTTAATTTCTAAAATGCCTCCAATCGGTGTCCCAAATAGCGCAATCTTGGCTCTCATTGGCGCGTGCACGAGAGCGGGGAAGTTCTCGAAAGCGAACGAAATATTCGAAAAACAACGCGAGCTCTTGATGAGCGGGACGAACGTGAACAAACCGACTTTAGATTTATGCGACTTATGGGCTACAGCTTTTCGGTGCGCGCAATGCGAAAGGAGCGATACTGATACGTTAGAAAATAGCAGCGCTACAGTAGTAACATTAGCCGACGCTAACGACGACAATAAAGATAAAGATATTAATAGTACGACGACGACGATGAATGAAAATTGGTTCGAGCATAAAACTGCGAAAAACTCCGTTCGAGCGTTGTGGAAATACGCCAAAAAACACGCACCGAAAGATCAACTCACTGATGAAGATGCAGAGATCGACGATGTGAACTTTATTTTCCCTCCCGAGACGTCGATTTGTAAAGCTGCCGCGGCTGCCGCGGCAAAGTGGGGCGATTTCGAACTCGTCGAAAATATCTGCCTCATTCGTGATAAGTCTCATAGAGACCAAGATCCAATGATTCATGGCGCTTTAATCGCAGCTTACGCGAATTGTGGCAAACGCGTAGAAGCGAACGGCCATTTGAAGAAAATGAAAGTGAAAAGGTTAACGCCTGGGTTTGCAACTTATGCTGCTTTATGCAACGCCGCGAATCGCGATAAAGATAACCAAGATGTTTTCGCAATTTGCGAAGAGTTTACAATTTTGTTCAAAATGCAAAACCAAGGACGCGGCGTCGTCGTTCAAAAAGAGTTTTGCGTCGCTTTGAAAGATACGAGCGAACGTTTAGGTTCTTGGTTGCGCGCTTTGGAAATTTTGGCAACTTGGAACCAAGCGCCAATGTGCGGGAACGACGCGAAGGAAATGTATAAACTCGCTTTGAAGGAAACTGGTTATACTGCTAGTAATAATAGCGATTCTGTTATTATTGGTGGTAGTAAAACTGAAGAAATCGCCGCCGCCGCCGATGGTAAGAATGGAGACTCGGCAGCTTTGAATCAGTGGCAAAGTTCGTCATCAAATCAACAACAACAAAAACATCTACAAAAACCGCCATCAGTTTCGCCGCCGCCGTTGCCGCCTCCAAACATGCCCAAACCAAATATGATGCCGCCGACGATGATGAGAACAGCGTCGCCGCCGCAACAACAACAACAACAAAAAAAGCTCACCGCAAACGTTGCTGCTTTTGTTCCTTCTACAGCAAAGTCCTTAAAAGCGACCGCGGAGCCTTTTGTGTTTAAACCCAAACCACCGCCTTCTCCTCCTCCTACTCCTCCTCCTCCACAACAACAACAAGAACATCAAACTGGAGAAGAAGAAGAAGAAGAGGAAGAAGAAGAAGAAGAGGCGAAGAAGGAGGAGGTTACAAAAAAAGCAGCAGAAGAAGACGTCGTCGATGTGAAAGCGGGTACTGCTACTATTACTGCTGCTCAAACGAACGAAGAAAAAGAAAAGAAGTAATAATTAAAAATAAATATGAATAATTAGTTGATGAGTTGTTATACATGAATGAATGAATAAGAGTAATTTGGAATCGACCGCGCACACACGCACGCACAATACACACTTTTTTGATTCTACGAAGGAGATTCTTCTCGGTATTCAAATGTATCACATGCGCAAGGTTTAGTGATATTTCTCTAAAACAATAATTGCGTTTATCGATCAAAACGGTTCCTCAGGAGTATCTAAATCCGACGAGACTACGTACATCGATTCATCTAAGTACTATAAAGCATACTAGCAAAAAAAAGCGACATTTCATAAAGAAATACGCAAACGGTGATCGATTGAATGCCGTTTTTAAGGATGTGGGCACAGTAACTAAAAATCGAATTGGATGAGCAACGCATGAACTATGAATACTGATAGCATAATAGATTTTTTTGAACAAAAAATAACCGAGTCGCTGTAGATGATATATGATGTATTTTCTGTCATTATTAATTGATTTAAAGCGCGTTTGTATCGATCGAGAGCGTTCGATCAAACCTTAATGTTTTTTTTACGCATGGTTTGCAATGTGAGCACGCTTTTTGAAAATCGTCGCTGTGATTTTTTTCAGTTCGATCATTCGCGCGCAAGATTTCTATAAAATGAATTAAGTTTCATTTTTATGAGATAATAGTGATCAATCACGTTGTCTATGGTCATTTGATCACCATCGTTTTCTTTTTTTTTAATTATTTTCCATTTTAACGCGTCGTTATCACGTGCTCGTTGCTCCTCAAATGCGTACAGGTCGGGACGGTTAAAGTTATATTCTTAGTTTTTTCTCGCGAACATTCGCGAGTTCTTTCACTATTTAACTCCTCACTTGAATAGCATAAACGCGAAAAAGACGAAATAAAAATTGTTTATTTAACGCTTAATAAATCTATTATAGCATAATAAGTTCGTAATGTCCTCTTTAAAGGTACTTTATACACTTCATTACGTTCGTTTTTACGCGCTCTCGTTTTCCCAAATGTTCGAGATCGATCGAGTGCGAAGAAGAGCGGACGATTTTCGCGGCTTCTATATTATTACAAACTAACACACCTCTGACTCGCGCGACTATTCAAAAACACAGAACTCGATCCCGAAGCATTTACAATGGATTTCTTCCATGTGCGAAACCGCGTTTTTCGCCCCGTGCGAATCGCACTCGACGTCAGGCAAAGGCGAATTATTAAACTTATTCTCGATTGAACGAGAACGAGCGCTTTGCCCGTGTTGTTGCGCCGAGGACAAAGTCTCCGATGCTATTCAGGTATACACTCGCGTTCTATTCGTGATTTTTTTAGGAAAATGAATGAATGAACCGTTCTTCTGATTGTTTTTTTCGTTTTCGAGGTCGTTGAGTGATCGCGTCAGTGTCGAAGAAGGGCGCGCGCGTTTGATTTTAGTCTACTTCGGCGTGAATTCGTTTCTTCTCTCCATTCTCTCTCTCAATTCTCCTTTGCCGTTCAATTGGAACGAGGGGAAGAAAAATGATCATCGTCAGCGCGCGCGTCGCTCTTCGCGAAGACGACACTCGAGAACGAGCGAAAGATTTTGATGAATTGATTATTTTCTCAAGTGAACATGGAACTTTTTTATTCGTTTTCGTGCTCTGAGACCGTCTAGAGAGCGTTGATTAGGCGAGCGCGAGTTTTTCGTGCAATGCGAAAAGCTTTGTTTGTATTGGTCGTTACTAATATACTCCCTCTCTCTCTCTCTATATATATATATGTATATAATGTTATAGATCCGACGATCGTCGTACCATAACGTTGTCAGAGTACAAGACGTCTCGAAAGCCGTGAATTGCTCTCAAATCCAAACGTACATCATCAACTCCGCGAGGGTAGTGTTTTTAAACGAACGTCCGCACCCGAGAGGGAAAAACGGCGAGCATAAAAAGGCGTCGCAACAATCGGCTGCGAACGGTGGCGCGTGCAAGCACTGTTTGAGAACTTTGCAAGCCGATAGCGTGTCGTTTTGCTCGATTGCTTGTAAAGCGATTGGTGGTGGAGATATGCAACCAAACGCTGAGTCAATGCGGTTGCTCGAAGAAACGGTCATGAAGCAACACGTGGCTATTCCGCGTAATAGTCAAAATAAGTCAAATAATAATAGCAATAATAATTATAATAATTTAAACAACAACAACAACAACAACAACAACAACGACGACGACGGTCAAGAAGGTGGTGGTCCACTAACGACGAGTTTGCCAACGTCCAGCAGTGGTGGTGCGAGCATCAAAGGCCCAATAATAAGTCATAAAAATGGCATCGGCGGTCAAGCGCAACAACAACAACAGCATCAACAACAAACAAAGACAAAGAGAGCGTATCAAACAAAAGCCAAAAAGGCATTAAAGAAGAAGATGAATAACAACAACAAGAAGAGCGTTCTTGTTAATACGGCGACGGCTATGATGAAGAATGGTCAAAGTAATACTACTACTAATACTACTACGAATAATCAATCGTCGTTTGCGACACCGGCGACGAGCTCGCTCGGTGTCACTCCAGAAGCTACACCAAATGACGGAATTTTGGCGACGACGACGGCAGCGGCGGCGGCGACTTCATCAGGACGGAGACTGAATAACAACAACGGTTCCTTGATTGGACATAAAAGAAATGGTTCAGAGACGCCAAGTAGTATCCTCACACCGATGATTCCAATCGTCCCCAATCGTAGGAAGAAGCATTCGGCTCCGAGGAAATCACCGGATAATTAATGACATGTAAAAGTTAGAATATATATATATATCTTTGAAATTGTCTTAAAGTTGTCTGGAAGTTGTCTGTGCCGGAATATATTTTGACCTTCCAAACGGGGGAGTACTGCCTTCGTACTGCCTCAGTACGAAGGGGGTACTCTCATACCTTAAACCACCCGAAAACCCTAAATACTTTTGTTGAAACATTTTTCTCGCCAGATAGTTTTGGTTTGGCCTCCTTCTTTTTGTCGTTTGTCTTTTGGATACGAATCTTTTACCGAATAAATATCCTCATTCGATCTTTACATATAACTCACTTTTCAAGCGCGTACGACATCACTTCAAAACAAGTACTCGTACCCAAACGCGGTAAAAAGAAGTATCAACACTTCCTCTACCCCGTTAATCATCTTAATCAACGAAAGTCGCCTTCGGCTTCACTCGTAAGTAAA
>Ga0209710_1001567_pt1 | contig 17259 bp, 15 predicted proteins | sample ArcticOcean_MG_C_5_FD_187436 | JGI IMG/M metagenome (GOLD analysis project Ga0209710, IMG submission 187436) | Marine microbial communities from western Arctic Ocean - ArcticOcean_MG_CB4_138 (SPAdes) (version 2) | ecosystem: Environmental > Aquatic > Marine > Oceanic | place: Arctic Ocean...
TTAGAACCTAGTTTGCAGTCGGCTAAAATTGGAGAACGTTTTCAGTTTCAACGTTTGGGTTATTTTAATGTGGACGATGATGCTACTACCGATAAATTAATATTTAATAAAATTGTTGGATTGCGTGATTCCTGGGGGGAAAAATAAGTTTTTAATACGTGCTGTTAAATCCTAAAAATGAAACTGTTCTCTATTAAAAACAGCATTTAAAATTATGAAAAAAATACTTTTTTTATTTTTTTTCACCCTTGCTTTTTCTTGTGCAAATAAGAAAGAAGCAGCTCAGATTGTAGCAATTTCTTGCGGACAATGTCAGTTCTCATTAGACAGCCAAAACGGTTGCGACCTAGCCGTTCGTTTTGATGACAAAGCATATTTTGTAGATGGTTTTGATATTGACGCCTTTGGGGACGCCCATGACGCACATACTGGTTTTTGCGAAGTTATTAGAAAGGCAGAAGTTTCTGGCATTGTTAAAAACGGACGTTTTAAAGCAAGTGCTATAAAGTTAGTGGATGATGTAGATTAAAAAATAGAGACATCAGCGTCTGGACATAAAAAAACCCGAAGTAAATATTTACTTCGGGTTTTTCTTTTTCAACGATGCACTGCATCCTGTCAACGGATTCCTTCTTTAGGGTGCAGGATTTGGAATGGCTGCATGTACTTCTTGAATTTCCTTTAAAGTGTCTTGTGATAAGTTGATATGGATACTTCCAATATTCTCTTTTAACTGACTCATTTTTGTTGCTCCAATAATATTACTAGTCACAAATGGCAATTGATTTACAAACGCCAAAGACAATTGGGTTAATGTAATTCCGTTTTTCTTGGCAATAGCTTCATATCTTTTTACGGCTTCTAGAGAACCATCACCCATATAACGAGCAATAAAACGTGGAAATAAATTCCCCCTTGACCCTTCAGGTGATTTCCCTTCCAAATACTTACCAGATAAGACACCTTGCGCTAAAGGAGAGTATGCTAACAACCCAATATCTTCTCGCATAGAAACTTCAGACATGCCGTATTCGTACCCCCTGTGAATCATAGAGTACGAGTTCTGAATAGTAACAGGTCTTGCTAAATTATGTGCTTTGGCAGCCTCTAAATATTTCATGGTTCCCCAAGGCGTTTCATTTGAAAGTCCAATTGCTTTAATAGTTCCGTCTTTTACAAAGGCATTTAACGTTTCTAAAATTTCTAAATGATTTTCGGCTTCTTTGGCAGCAGTCTTATAAGGATAGTCTCTTACTCCAAAAGCATTTACACCACGATCTGGCCAATGCAATTGATACAAATCTAAGTAATCTGTTTGCAGACGTTCTAAACTCATTTCAACTGCTGCTGTAATATTTTGTCTATTAAAACCACCCGTTCTAATATGTTTTGTATAATCTCCGCCGCCAGCAATTTTAGTTGCTAAGACTACCTTAGACCTATTGCCTGTTTTCTGAAACCAATTACCAATAATTCTTTCGGTATCTGCATATGTTTCTGGAGATGCAGGCACAGGATATAATTCTGCGGTATCGAAAAAATTTACACCTTGCTCTAATGCATACTCCATTTGTTCAAAAGCATCTTCTTGTGTATTCTGATTTCCCCAAGTCATGGTTCCTAAACATATTTTAGAAACCTCAATAGCTGTATTTGGTAATTTTGTATATTTCATTTTTTAATGTGTATGCTTATAAAAGCTTATTCGTAAAAACATTTCAAACCTAACCACAAAATTAACCCTTATCTTCTATTAAAACAATAAGCGCGTAATTTAAAAATTACACGCTTATTGTATCTAAAATTCACAAAGCCTAATTGGTTATATTTCCTAAATTTTGGAAAGATAAACCCCTATTTCAATATTGCATCAATACCTGGCAATGTTTTTCCTTCTAACATTTCTAGCATCGCTCCACCTCCTGTGGAAACGTAACTTACTTTTTCTGCAAAACCAAATTGTTTCACAGCGGCAACAGAATCTCCACCACCCACTAAAGAGAATGCTCCGTTTTGAGTTGCTTTATCTATAGAATGTCCTAATGCAATTGTTCCACCAGCAAAAGATTCCATTTCAAAAACACCCAAAGGTCCATTCCATAAAATAGTTTTACACTGATTTACAACAGTATCAAAAATTTCTCTCGATTTTGGTCCAGCATCAACGCCTTCCCATCCATCAGGAATTTCATTTATATCTAAAATTTGAGTATTTGCATCGTTAGAAAAATCATCTGCAGCAATTACATCTACAGGAATGTGAATTTCTACTCCTTTTGCTTTCGCTTGCTTTAAAATATCTAAGGCTAATTCCATTTTATCATCTTCACAAATAGAATTTCCAATTTTTCCACCTAATGCTTTTACAAACGTAAAACTCATACCTCCTCCAATAATCAAATGGTCTACTTTGTCTAAAATATTTTCAATAACCGTAATTTTTGAAGACACCTTTGCACCTCCCAAAATTGCCAATACTGGCTTTTCAGAGTTATTTAAAACTTTATCTATACTTTCTATTTCTCTTGCTAGTAAATTTCCAAAACATTTATTACCCTCAAAAAACTGAGCAATAATAGTAGTAGATGCATGCGCTCTGTGTGCAGTTCCAAAAGCATCGTTCACATAAATGTCTCCAAATTTGGATAATTTTTCTGCAAAAGCTATTTCTCCTTTCTTCTCCTCTTCATAAAAACGGAGGTTTTCTAATAATAAAATTTCTCCTGCTTCCAAGTTTGCTACCGCCTCTTCTACCTTCTCACCGATACAATCTGCTATAAACTTTACATTACAACCAATAATAGCTTCAATAGATTTCACGATGTGTCGCAATGAAAATGCCTCCTGAAAACCTTTTGGACGCCCTAAGTGAGACATTAAAACACAGCTTCCGCCCTGCTCTAGTATCTCTATAATTGTTGGCTTTGCAGCTTGAATTCTAGTAGCATCCGTTACCTCAAAATTAGCATTTAAAGGCACGTTAAAATCTACGCGAATAATCGCTTTTTTATTTTTGAAATTAAAATCTTTTACAGTTTTCATGATGATTGGTTTTCTGCAAAAATACCTAAATCTTTAGATGTATAGAATTTCAAACTTAAAAAGTTAATATATCGTTTGCGTTGCATTTATAAATTAAAAAAGTGTTCTCTAGCAAGCAAGGTCTGCTGCAAAAACTAAAACAAAGATTGCTTTCTAAATTTGATGAATATATAAGGAACAAATTTTATATTTGTAAATGCTTTTCAACCAAATAATAGGTCAAGAACATCTAAAGAACCATTTGCAAGTTTCTGCAGAAAATGGTAGAATTCCACATGCACAACTATTTGTTGGTAAAGAAGGAAGTGGTACATTGCCTATGGCGCTTGCATATGCACAATTTTTATTGTGTTCCTCTTCTGAGAATCCGGAGGCAACTGCAATTAAGTGTACTAAGTTGCAGCATCCTGACTTGCATTTTGCATTTCCGGTGACTACAAATGATGTTGTAAAAAAACACGCTGTAAGTAATTTGTTTCTTGAAGATTGGAGAAATTTTATTACAGCTCAGCCATACGGTGGCTTATTTAACTGGTTGCAATTTATTGGTGTTGAAAATAAGCAAGGTAATATTGGTGTTGATGAAGCCGAGGCGGTTGTTAAAAAACTACAATTAAAATCTTTTGAAGGTGGTTTTAAAGTAATGATTATTTGGATGGCAGAAAAGATGAATATTGCTGCTGCGAATAAATTATTAAAACTCATCGAAGAACCACCCAGTAAAACTATTTTCATTTTAATTACAGAAAATGAAGAGCACATTTTAAATACCATAAAATCGCGCTGTCAAGCCTTGCATTTCCCTGTTTTAAGTGAAAATGATATTTCAGGTGCTTTAATGGAAAGAGAAAAATGCACGGCATCTGAAGCTTCTAAAATTGCACAGCAGGCTGCAGGAAACTACAATAAGGCCTTACTTTTATTACACAATGATGGAAATGATTTGGTTTTTGAAGAGTGGTTTGTTGCCTGGATTAGGACTGCTTTTAAAGCCAAAGGAAATGCTGCTGTTGTCCAACAACTAATTGAATGGTCTGACACGATTGCAAAAACTGGAAGAGAAACTCAAAAACAATTTTTAGAATATTGTTTGCAGTTTTTCAGAAACGCTTTGTTGTTAAATTACAAAAGCGACCACTTAGTTTTCATGGAAACTCAAACAGGTTTTAATCTTTCAAAATTTGCACCTTTCGTGCATGCCGGAAATATTCTGGACATAGAAAAAGAACTAAATGATGCCCTATATCACATCGAAAGAAACGGAAATGCTAAAATTATATTATTGGATCTTTCGATGAAATTAACTCGTTTTTTGCATAAAAAAGAGGCCATCATAGAAAGTACTAAATAGCTATTGCTCTTATTTTTAATAGGAAAAAAAACAAAAATTACACCCCTTCCTCAACGCTTCTTGTGGCATACAATGCGGCAATAGTTGGGTTTTCTGGACCGCTTTTAATTTGTACAAATACATCACCAGCAGATACGAATCCTGATTGTATTACTTTAAAATACACGCCACAGAAAGTAGTGTTCCAAAATTGTTTTATAATTTTCATATCATTAAACCGAACGCCCAGTTTCAAACAAGGATCTCTTTGAAGTGTGGCTTCTATAATAGCATCCCCAACTTTAAAAGTATCTCCCGCATGAATTTTGGTCTCGTCTAAATCATCAATCGTCAAATTCTCGCCAAACATCCCGAATTGCCAATCTAAGTTTGGATATAGTGGTTTAAAAAAATCATAATGCTTCAAAGAATAGCCGTAAATAGCTTGTAAGACACCTCCATGATTTTCTCGATCAGAAATTTCATCTCCTTTTACCTCTTCAAAATCTAAAAAAATTGAGGTATCCACAGGAAATTTAAAAATCCCAGTAGTAACAAGTGTTCCTTTCCAATCGATATCCTTCCGCTCACCAATATTTGTAGCTATAATTTTCATGCCCTTACTTTTTAAATTTCTGTAATGCCATTTTAGTAAAGTGAGACAATACTAATTTTCCAGAAATAGCGGCTCTTTCTGCTAACAACGTACCCCACTCCTCCGTTCCTTTCCACAATACCTTTTTCATTTCTACCAAAGCGGCAGGGTTATAGGAGGCTAACTTTGTTGTGAACGTAGACATTTCTTTATTTGCCTCTGCTATGGAGTCAAATACCTTTGTAAACAACCCTTTTTCTTTTGCCCAATAGGCATTTTTCCAATCAGTTGCCTCCAAAGTAAGGGCTGCCATTCCGGCAACTCCAATTTTCCTAGAAACTGCTGGTTCAATAACAAAGGGACCAATCCCTATCGTAAATTCAGAGAGTTTTATGGCAGCACTTTCCGTTGCAAAAACATAATCACAGGCAGCAACTAAACCAACACCACCTCCAACTGCCTTTCCTTGAACGCTGCCAACGATTAACTTTCCACAAGTGCGCATTGCATTCATTACCTTAGCAAAACCAGAGAAAAATAACGTTCCCTCTTCGAGATTTGAAACCGAGATCAGCTCGTCAAAAGAGGCACCTGCACAAAAAGCCTTTTCTCCTTCTGATTTCAAAATAATTATGAATACCGCATCGTTATTTCCTAAAGAAATGAGCTCCTTAGAAAGTCTGTCTAACAAATCACTTGGAAGACAATTACTTGAAGGATGGCCAAAAACTATTGTTGCAATCTTATTTTGGATATGAGTATACAGACTACCGTTATTTCTTATTGTGCTCATGGAAATAAATTTAAAGTAAAAGTATGATTTTATTCTTAAAAGCTATGGCTGGTTTTTTTTCATTCTTTAAAAAGAATACTGACAGCCCTTTCTTTTACTTACCCTTGGTAAGTGGTAAAAAAGTACTTCTGAATTTAAGAATTAATGGCAGGCCTCTTGCAATGATCCAGCAAGTAAAAGCGCTCCAAATTGCGATTAACTTAAAACCAAAATAATCAAAAATTAACAAGGTTGGAATAAAAACAAGACCTGTTGCCAATAATAATAAGTTTCTCAGATACTTCATTTCGCCCATACCTTTAAAAATTCCATCATAAATAAAGGTCACTGCATTTATTGGCTGTGTGATTAATACGATCCAAAAGACCGCATAAAACTGCTCCAAAACAAGGGGTTCTTTAGTGAAAACGCGGCCAATAGCGTTGTAAAAAACGGCTCCAATTCCAGCTACAACAAGCCCAATTATAATTCCATATTTAAAAAGTTTCCTGCTCAAGCCTAGTAATGCTTTGTAATCTTTTGCTCCTAATAATTTCCCTGACAGAATGTTCCCTGCACTCGAATACCCGTCAATCATAAAAGCACCTAACAACCAAATATTCAAACTAATGGTGTACGCCGCAATATACTCTTTGCCATACCCCGTTGCATAGGAAGTTGCGAGATACAACGCCGTGTTTAAAGCAATTGTCCGTATAAAAAGATTCCCTATCATATTTAATAACCTCGGAATTTCTGGGTGAAAACGAACACCTATTTTTAACGAAATAGGTGTTTTTTTAATCAATAAAAACAAAGAAATAGCCGCCATTGTTATTTGTGCTATTAAACTTGCGTATGCTGCACCTTCAATATTCATTGCTGGAATGTAACCTTCAATTCCATAAACTAAAATAATATCCAATACAATATTTAAAGAAGCCCCAATAATGGCAATTATCATGGGATAAAAAGTGTTTTGCAGACCTCTAAAAGTTCCAAAAACAGCGAATACAAACAGGGCAAAAGGAAAACCAAAAATTCGAATATTAAAGTACGTGATACAATACTCTAAAATCTGATCTGAAGCATTATAAAATTCGAAAATTTGCCGAGAAAAAGGATAGGAAATTGCCAAGACGAGCAAGCTTCCCAGGACAACAATTGCTATTGCTTGAGCAGGTAGCTCTTTGACTTCATTTAATTTATTCGCACCAACATACTGTGAAATAATAGAAGAAATTGCACTTCTTATTTGACCAAAAACCCAAATTAACATCGAAATAAAGGCACCAACAATGCCCACTGCAGCTAAACTTTCTGTCGCATTTCCATCTATATTTCCAACAATAGCAGTATCTGTAATAGATAGAATAGGCTCTGCAATTCCCGCAATTAAAGCAGGAATTGCGAGTTTATTTATGTTTTTAAAACCAATATTTATTTCCAAAAAATATTTTTTTCAAAGGTACATATCTAAAAAATAGAAAATCCGAGGATTCTTTTAAAATTAAGTAGCTTTGCATCCTTACAGATGAACACTATGAAACATATTTTAGTACCAATTGGCTCTACGGAAAATGCTCAAAAAACATTACAGTACGCAATTGATTTTGCTGCTGAGATCAACGCAAAAATATTTGTATTCAGAGCATATAGTGCACATACCAAAGCAGGGACTATTATAAATATAGATGCAATTATAGCCCGTGAAACAAATCTATATTTAAGAACAATGGTAAATTCTTGCGTTCTAAAGAATGTAGATATTAAATTAATTTCTGCCAAAGGAAGTGTGGTAGATAGTGTGGTAGCTATCGATTATGAATTGGGAATAGATTTAGTAATTGTAGGGGCAAAAAGCAATTCTATTAAAGAAAATATTTTTCTTGGAAAAACAGCAGGAAGCTTAGTAAAGCGCTCAAATATAGCAGTATTGGCTATCCCAGAAGGATACAAATACGTCCCAATTTCTAGTATTTTATTGGCCTTTAAATCTGGGATCATAAAAAGTAAAACAATCTTAAAACCATTGCAATTTATTGTTGATCAATTCAAAGCAGACGTGAATTTATTATTGGTAAAAACCCCAAATTATACAGAGGAGGATTTAACATTGCATGCCAATTTAAAAACACTACAAAGCACCTTAACAGTCACTGAAAATGCCACTACCTTTCAAGGTGTTTTAGAGCATATTAAAACACATAATCCTGACATGTTGTGTGTTTTCAGACGCAAAAGAGGCTTCTTTAAAAAGCTTTGGGAAAAAAATACAATCCTTAAAGAAGAATTTAATTCAAATGTTCCTTTATTGGTTTTAAAAGGAAGGTAAATTTTAATATCTTAAATCTGCAGGCTCCACAAAATCGACTGTTAGTGTATAGATCTCTGAAATATATTTTTTAATTTCGACTATAAACTCGTCCAATTTTTCAGAGTTGATACTTGTTTCTGGTACTTTTCTCGCGGGTGCGAAATCAACAGCTAAAAACCCACTATTTAAATTTTTAAAGGAGTAAATTCCCGCCTCCAAAGGCTTGGAAAAATTGTAGTTTTTACTTTTTGTAAACAAATACGCGTACAACAAGACCTGAATCGCTTTCAGGTGTTTTTCGTCTCGTAATTTTTCAAATTCCGGAACTCGTAAATTAGTTGCGGCGACCATTCCTGTTTTGTAATCTATGATCCTAAGAACACCGTTTAATTCGTCGACTCGATCTACTTGGCCATGCAATTTTATAGGAAAATCAATTCCTTCAATTTTTATTTCTGCTGCTAAGTTTTCTTCTGTAGCAATAATTTTCAACTGATTTTTGTCCTCTTTTAGCAAATCGACTTCTTTTGATAAAAAGTTTGCTACAAACCTGTTCGCAACTTCAAAAACTAATCTATTTTTCCCCGTGGTAAGATCTCCGTTTCTAAATTGAAGTTTAAAGTGCTTTATCACGATGTCTTTTGCCGATTTTTGCATTCCCTCAACAATTGCTACTGATAAAAATTTCCCAACAAAAGGTGTATACAAATCATCTAAAGCCTCATGAACCACCGTACCTAAAGTATTAAAAGCAACCGTTTCTTCTACCTCATCGTGCTCTTTAATTTTTAAAATTTTCTGTTTGTAAAAGGAGATCGGGTTGTGCAGGTAGTTGGTGAGCGCAGAGGGCGATATTCCTTTTATTGCCAATTCCTTTAAACGCTCTAAAGTGGCCTCATTTTTAGCTACTTCTTTCAATGCTGTTTTGCTGGGAATTACTTTGGGTGCAATATTTTTCTGAACAATGTCTGGTCTCATCATTTCAAGTTGCGTTACAAACCGACTTTTTTCTCCGCTTCCAAAAGCATCATGTTCTGTATTGTACAGGATGAAAATATTTTTTGCTCTTTGGATTAATCTAAAAAAGTGATACGAAAAAATAGCATCTTTATCTCGATACGTAGGCAATCCAAAAGCGAGTTTAACATCAAAGGGGATAAAAGAATTTTGCTGTGAGCTTGCTGGTAATACGCCTTCATTAGTAGATGTTAAAATAATATTTTCAAAATCTAAAACGCGTGTTTCTAACATTCCCATTAGCTGTAAACCTCTCAAAGGTTCTCCTTGAAACGACAAGGTTTCTGATGCAATTAATTGCTTAAAGAACAATGATAATGTCCTTAGATCCGTGAAATATTCATAGGCTTTTTGCAGCGTCTTTAGCTGGGTGAAAACCGTATAAAATCGGAATAAGTATTCTTTTTCTAAACCGGTAACCTCCTCTTTTAAAAGATGGATTACGTTTAAAATTCTTTCTAAAAAATCGTTGATTGAACGATACGAATTAAAAAGGGAAGAAATTAATTCTTTTACTGCTGTACTTTCCTGCATCACTGCAGATTCCAGCTGCTTCTTACTAATAAAGATGTAGTTTTCTGCTCTTATTTCCTCTACAAAAGAAGCGACAAACGAATGCGTGTTTTTTGAGAATAGTTGCTGCATCGATTGGTGTTTCAAAAACCGGGTAACATCTTTGTGGTAAAATTCATTCACCCCTGTTTTTTGTAACTTCTCTTGAGAGACAAACAATTGAAAAATTGAAAAAAACAAACTTGTTGTAGGAATGTCTTTCAAAGGGTATCCCATTGTAATATTAATGGCATTGATGTTTTTAGGCAAAGAGTTTAACGTAACCGGTAACAAAGTCTCATCTGCTAAAATTAGTGCTGTATTTTTAAAATCTGTAAATTTTTCTAAAATTTCTCCTGCATATTTTAATTGTGTGGTATTTTTAGAAGCTCCTATTACTTCTATTTTTTTTGGCTGAGAGAAAGAATTACTCAGTGTTTTTAGTGTGTTCTTCTGATAGTATTTCCACTCCTTTGTATACTTTCTAATAAACGTTCCTGCTTGGTGGTTTGAATTGAAAAAGGCAGCATCTAAATCCCAGTAAATGTCTGAATTATTAGTTTCTAAAACTTTTTGAAACAAAACCTCCTCAGCCTTATTTAAAGCGTTAAACCCAATAAAGAAAAACTTTTTATGCTTATTTTTTTCAAGATATCCGTCGATCTTATGACACGCCTCTCGATACATGAGTCCCTGATAACCAATTTTATTAGCAATCAAAAATGCATATAATGGTGGATAAAAATTATTTAATTTTTCTAAGAAAGAAGAATGATCCTTCATGAGTTCCGTTTCTGTAAAAGTTCCAGTTACAGACCATTTTTTTAAGCGCTGGATATCTCTCAAATACATAAAAATCTCTTTTGTATTTAATAAATTTTGGTCAATTTCATTAAAGTCTTGCAAAACTGTAAATGCCCAAGAAGAGAAAACATCAAAAGAATCTGGATCTTTCTCTAAGCTCTTGTATATGGTATAGAAATGAAATAATAACTGAATACTATCTGCTTTTTCTAGCTCCGATACTTGTTGTACAAACTGCTCTATATTCAATGTTTCTGGTAAAAAACCAACAGAAATTTTATCTTTTAGGGTTTGTTTTAAAAATACTTTTGCGCGTTGAGAAGGCAGTATAAAGATCGCATCTTCAAAAGATGTTGTTGTTTTTAGAATGGAATCTAGCGTTTCTGAGATAAAGGACTGCATGGCATTTGTTGATATTCAATTGGGATTCTAAATTACAAAAACTTACTTTTATACTTGTTACATCTTTAAATTAATTTTAGTGAAAAACGAATTGAAAATAGTTGGGATTCAAGCTGATCTCATTTGGCAAAATCCCAAACAAAATATCTCTTTCTTTGAGGAGCAAATAAATGGCCTAGAAAATGCTATAGATCTAATTGTACTTCCAGAAATGTATAGTACTGGTTTTACCATGCATCCTGAGGAGGTTGCTGAGCAGATGGACGGTTTTACAATTTCTTGGATGCAGAAAATTGCCTCAGAACAACAAGTTGCCCTTTGCGGAAGTCTTGTAATTTCTGAAACCAGGGAAGCGGCTTCGGGTGAAAAAAATGGGAATGCGTTGAATGCTAAAAACTATTACAATCGTTTTATTTTTGTGCACCCATCTGGAGCCCTACAAACCTATGACAAAAGACATTCTTTTACCCTTGTGGGCGAAGACCAGGTATACACCGCTGGAAATCAAAGAACTCTCATCGAATATAAAGGTTGGAGAATTTGTCCTTTTATATGCTATGACTTGCGTTTCCCTGTTTGGTCTAGAAACAAGGACAACTACGATCTTTTAATCTATGTAGCCAATTGGCCAACAACCCGGGTTAAGGCTTGGGAAAACCTCTTAAAAGCACGTGCTATCGAAAATATGAGCTATGTTATTGGTGTGAACAGAACTGGTACCGATAAAAATAACCATACCTATTCCGGCAACTCTTTGATTCTAAACTATTTTGGAGAAGTGCTTTCTGATGTAGCGAAAAACACGGTTGGAATTGTCAGTGGTTCGCTTGACAAAGCGCAACAAGAAATTACAAGAGAGCAACTTGGCTTTTTAAAGGACATGGATTCTTTTCAAATTTCACTATAAACTCTTGCGATTACCCATATCTTCGTTCTTTCGTTACTGCAACTTAAAAACTAAGTTTAAAAGAATTGGGGTTTACTCCTGACCAACACTTTTAAAATCGATTTTCTTAAACCATACATATGACGATTAAAAATAGTTCCATTTCTGATATTGATGCCATCTTCAAACAATATCTACTTGCTTCTAAGTATCAACAATCGAAAAAAAAAGTAATTGTATGGCCAAATTTTGATCGAAAAATGGTGGAAAATGAAATTGCAGAAAAGAGACAATTTCAGCTCTTAATTGATGGTGAAATTGCTTGCGTTTGGGCAATTACTTTTTCTGACCCACAAATTTGGGAAGAAAGGAATAAAGACAAGGCAGTCTATATACACAGAATTGCTACAAACCCAGAATATCGGGGAAATAATTTTGTCCACACCATTGTAAAATGGGCAAAAACACTTGCCGCTAACGAAGACCTCCAGTTTATAAGGCTAGACACTTTAGGTGAAAATAAAAAACTCATCGCACATTATAAAAATGTAGGGTTTGATTTTCTTGGTCTGTTTCATTTAAAAGACACCTCTAATTTACCGGAGCATTACAAAAAAGCAGCGGTGTCTCTTTTTGAAATCAATTTATATAAAAAATAAAAAACCTTTTAGAATTTAAAAATCTAAAAGGTTTCTATTCTGAAGGCATAAAAAGAGGTTTCCTCCGTTACTACAAAAAATGACTTCTCCCGATAATATGCAAAAGAACCTCTTTTCCTTTAAGCGGGTAACATCCATTTAAAATCAAACTTTGTGTCTGGAATTACAATTCGTTCTGTAATTCTGTACATTCTGTCTGGAAGCTTCATCAAGTAATCTCTTGCTTTTTCTGCTTCTGGTGTTAGATTAGTAATTTTATCAATCTCCCACATCGTATTTAATTTTCTTAAAATATCTACATAGTCAAAACCTGTATAGACTCCAATTCTTTGTGCTACTGCAGAGAAATCATCAAATGCAGTTCCTTTTGCTCCAAAAGATTCTCTTAAATGCAGTGCCGGCATTACTATTTTATATTTCATCATGTCCCGAAAAGCAATCATCATTTCACTTGGATCTATCTTAAAGATTTCCTTTACAAAATGTGAATATGCTTGGTGGTGACGCATTTCGTCTCCTGCAATAATTTTAGACATCTTCGCCAACACTTTGTGTCCCTTTTTACGTGCAATTTTTGCAACATTGTTGTGTGACACATACGTCGCTAGTTCTTGAAACGTGGTATACACAAAGTTTTTATACGGATCTGTTGACGTACCTATATCAAAACCGTCTGCAATTAGATGCTGTGTAGAAATTTCTACTTCTCGCATATTTACACGTCCCGATAAATAGAGGTACTTGTTTAGAACATCTCCATGTCTATTTTCCTCTGAAGTCCAAGTTCGTACCCATTTCGCCCAACCGTTGTCGGGATCTTGATTTACCCCGTCTAAATCTAGCAACCAGGACTCATAAGTGGGTAGTGCCTCTTCTGTAATGGTATCTCCTACTAAAACTACCCAGAAATCGTCATGTAATTCTTTAGAAATTTCTCTAATCTCCTCTACTTCAGAAATGAAAGAATCTTTTTGAGAGTTTGGCAAAAAATCTGTTGGTTGCCATATTTTTTCTGGAGGAATTAAATACCTATCCATAAAGCTTTGCATACTTTTTTCTAAGTTTAACATCACTTCTTTTCTAACGTTGTATATAGACATATTTTTAATTTACGTGTTTTTTAATAATTGCTTCTGTTTGTTCTAATAACTCTTCAAACGGTAAAGAACTAATTTTTATAGGTGCATGGGTTGTAATTGTTATTGGACTTCCCATTCCTAAAGGAAACTTTCCATACTTAAAAACTTTCCAAGAATTGTTGATTGTTAAAGGTACAACATACCCTTCTTTATTATACTTTGTAATTATTTTTAATCCACTTGAAGCAAATGATTTTGGCTTTCCGTTTCTACTTCTCGTTCCCTCTGGAAAAATTACAGCCGACCAGTTATTTTTATGGATTCTTTTTGAAAATTCAACCAACGCTGTAATCGCCTGTTTTGGATCTTTTCTGTCGATCAAAGCCGCTCCTCCATGGCGCAAATTATAAGAAATACTTGGTATTCCTTTTCCTAACTCCGCCTTTGAAACAAATTTTGGTTGGTACTTTCGAAATGCCCAAATTATTGGGGGAATATCAAAAACACTTTGATGATTTGACACAAAAACAAGAGTGGTATCCAAAGGCAACTCCTGGTTGTTTTTAACCGTAACTGGCACGCCTAATAATAACAAGGATTTTACCAATAAAAAATTCATTACTTCTACTGTAAATTTGTGGCCTTTATACCCAAAAACATTCAATCCAAGCCACTGCAAAGGATGGAAAACAAACAGTAGTAAAAAAAACACCACCATAAAGATTGGTGATATTAATAAGCTTAAAATCTTCATACTATAAATTTTATGCGTTTAAAGTATTTTGCTCTAAAACCCTTTTAAATAAGTTTCTAAAAAAAGACACTTTATTTTAAAGCATTAAGAAAACCAAGAACCCCAAGGAATTTTTGAAAGTATTAATAGCAAACCAATTCCGTAAAAAATTGCAAATGTTTTGAATTTTTCCTTAGCAACATTCTTTTTTTTATGCTTAGACCAACCAATTGTTATGAGTGCGATTGCCAAAATCATGATTACTGGGTGCTCTACGGCTAATAACCTTACTGATTTTTCTTTCAGTACTGCACTAGCATTGCGCGTTAACGCATCAAACCAAGGTGACATAAAATACCAAGCCAAACCAATTAATAATTGGATGTGGCAAACGATTAGCGCAAACAAGCCAATCCGCAAGTCTTTGTCTGTAAATTCCTTTTTTTTCACGAATCTTATAATCGCGTTCGCTACTGCATAGCTCAAGACAATTAAGACGATATATGCCCAATAAGAATGAATTTCTTTCATGCTTTTTGTGTTTTTATTAATAAGAATCAAAGTTACTAATTTTTAAAACAAAAAAACCACCTCGATTGAGGTGGTTTTTAGAAAAAATACTTTATTTTTTAGTCATTCAAAACCCAAGCTCCGTCTGTCTTAATAAAACTTGTTTGGTAATCATTTTCGCCATTGTCATAAATAACATAGGTCAAAATATATTTCTGCCCTTCAGCAGCAGTTGGATCTAAATGATCTAAAAAGAGCGCCAATGCAAAATGAATTTGTTCATCTGACCAGTTATAATCAAAATCTCCATAACTAGCAAGGTTGCCCAAACTAACATTATCAAAATCTGAATTCCCTGTCAATTGAGCAGACATATACTCATAATCTGCATTTCTAACTAGTGTATACTTGATGGTGTTATCTGGCACCCAAACTGAACCATCATGACCAAATTGTAACGATGTACTAATTGTAGACTTGTAGCCTGACCAAGCACCGTTCATATATGTATATAAGTTCCCTCTTAATTGAGCTCCTGAATTACTAGAGTAGTATTTATAAATTACAGATAAATCGTCTCCTTCTAAAGCATACGGATATTTATTACTTAAGAAATTTAATAAATAATCGTCAGGAGATATTGAACTACTGAAATTATTATATCTTCCTGGTTGCCCGCTAGCTTCACCCATAGAATCGAAATCCGCATCACTTAAGTAGTAAACACCTTCAGATAACTCCCAAGAACCACCTTCATAGGTATAAAAATCAGATTTACGTTCTGTAACACCTTCTACACCTGGCGCTTTTAAAGATACATCCACAATTTCATACGTACCAGCATTAGAATCTGAAGAAGTATATTTGAAAGCAATATTTATAGTTTCTCCATTATAAGCAGCTAAGCTATAAGCATCAGATGTGTATACATCCCAAGATGTTCCATCAGGTACATTCGTTAATTCAATAACATCCCAATTTGCAGCGGCAACATCATCTGTATAATCAGCTGAAATTAAAACACTAAAACCAGAAGGATCACCGTAATTAAAAATTTGACTAGCTTGAAAAGATGAATTAGGAAAACTAGCTAAATCTATTTCTGTAGAAATTAACCAATCTTCATTTACCAATCTTTGTCCACCAGAATAGCCTGTAACTTTAGCTCCATAATTTGTTCCTTCCCAAACCTGATCTCCACTTACGCTTACTGCTTCGAAATCTAATAAGGTACCTGCCTCTGCAAAATCTGCAGCGTAAAACTCAGTAATTCCGTTAACAGTTGCACCAACATACTGCTTATATTTCGCTAAAACTATGTCTCCATCTGCTGCCGTTGCAACTCCTAAGGCTAAAATACCTGGTAATAAATCAGCAGAATTTTCACTTTCATAAAAAGCAACAGCGTTGTCTATGTTTCCAGGGTAATCTGTAAGTGCTAGAGAATAGTCTTCCGAAGAAGTATAATCGCTAATCCCATCTGCATTCCCGATGTATAACTGGTAATTAAGTAACACTGAAGAGTTCTTTCCCCAAACAGGAAACATTTCAGCTAAAAATGGTGGAATAGCAGATTTTGCTGCATCTTCTGAACCAAAGCTCCCGTAGTTTAATCCGAATGTCTCATAGTCATCCGCTGTAAGCGTGTATTCTGCATCTCCAACAATAGGGTTTGGCATAGCATCAGACTCTGCATTGATCATTTCTAATGGCTCACAAGAAGCGAACACCATTGAAAAAATTGTTAATAATACTAGAATTTTTTTCATGATTGTATTTTTTAAAAATTAACTTTTAATCCTAAACTAAATGTTCTTCCTGCTCCGTAATAAACGTTAGCCCCAGAAGCGGTATGTGTTCCATCATCAAATGCATCAGAAATGTATTCAACATCAAATATATTATTCATTTTACCAGATAAGGTCGCATAGAAGTCTCCAATAGTAAACCCATGTCTAAAACCTAAATCTGCTAAATGATATCCTGGCATTTTCCAAGTATTCTCTCTGTCTATACTTCTTGTAATGTTGAATTTAGAATACAAATCTCCTGCATAATTATAATCTATAAATAAATTTGTTCTATCTAATACCTTATAATTTAAACCTAAAGCATATGTTGTTTGTGCTGCATCATTTACTTTTAAGCCTTTTGCATTTACAGTAACTTCTTTAATCATTTCATTGTTTTGATCAAATATTTGTCCTTGCACATCACTTTGCCATGTCCAATCTCCTAGAGAAAACATACCAGTAAGTTTTAATTTATCACTTAACTTAGCAACAAAATCTACTTCAATACCTTGGTGTAATGCATCTAATCCAGCAATATTTGCTTCTAAGAACTGTCCTAAATTATCTGGATCTTGCTGTCTTGCTGTAATTGACTTATCTAACCAAGAAGTTCTATACAAGTTTATATTGGCATTAAATTCCTCGCTTCTGTATCCGTACCCTATTTCTGCACTAAAAACTTTTTCATTGATCGCTTCTGAATTTAATTCTACAGACTCTTTATTTAAGAAAACACTTCCTGTTAAGAATGGTGCTCTCGAAAAGTAT
>Ga0209710_1001581_pt1 | contig 17141 bp, 24 predicted proteins | sample ArcticOcean_MG_C_5_FD_187436 | JGI IMG/M metagenome (GOLD analysis project Ga0209710, IMG submission 187436) | Marine microbial communities from western Arctic Ocean - ArcticOcean_MG_CB4_138 (SPAdes) (version 2) | ecosystem: Environmental > Aquatic > Marine > Oceanic | place: Arctic Ocean...
TAGGTAGGTAGGTAGGTAGATAGGTAGATAGGTTGGTATAAGTAGATACTGCTGTAATCCATTTCCACTGCGCTAAGGATAAACAGCACTCATAAGGATAAAGACAGACAGACACAGAGGTAATCACGTAGCATTTGTAGCTAGCTACGTATCATAAAGTCCATAGTAACCCTTGGTGGTCAACGACTTAGCTATAGCTATGCGGATCGGACGAGGATTGCGCTGGGAATGCAGATGGGGGGAGGGGGTTCAACAAAGTTCGTTCGCATTTTATCTTATATATATAAGACACCCCACAAAAAAATTCAAAATCCATGCGCCCGTAAAGACCTTGACATCCAGAGTAATATAGCACTCACTGGGGAAATGATGACCTCCCCTATATCTGCCCTTATTTATATATTGTATGTATACTGGTATAGGTGTTGCAAATTTGCAATGGGTTATTGCAAAACTGCAATAGGGCCCTGTTGCAAAAATGAAATAGGGTACACTAGTTAAATGGATAATAAAGAAGAGAAAGACGCACTGATGCAAAGCATCTCCTTGGCTATTGTGGAGATCCAGAAGGATAAGGAAGTGCACAAGACCAAGAGCCTAAGTCGGCATAACCCAGAGAAGGTTGCTAGGATTCTATACCTGCACGCACTGGGTTGCTCTCAGACTAATATGATCCGCAAGCACGGTATCTCTAGGAGTACCATTGTGCAGGTGCTAGTGGATTACTCGGATCACACGAACTCCTTTAGGGAGCTAGGGGGACAGCTTTCCGCTAGGAGTTACGTCAACCTAGAGTCCCTAGAGGAGGATGTCATTGATGGCCTAAGAGTAAAGCTCGACAATGGGTATGAGCCAGAGTTCAAGGACCTAAAGGAGATTTCAATTGCCAAGGCAAACTCCCAGAGACAAGCAATGACAGCCAGAGGCGAGGCATCCCACGTAGTGGATGTGAAGCAGGTGTATACAATGGATGACTTCAACGATACCCTGAGTGCCGCTAGGGATCGCATACAGGAGCTAAAGCAAGCGGATGTAATTGAAGTAGAGGATTAATATGAATAGACACCACGAAGCACTGAATGAATGGCAGCTAGCAACTGACCATTGGATCGAACTGACCCTAGCGAAGTATCACGAATGGGACTCCGATGACCTAACTCAAGTCTTTATGCGTGGACCATTCGCTGGCTGGAGCGAGCGCATGGTTCTGGAGTTAGCGATGAAGATGGATGATGCAAACAAGAAAGTACCCAGACATAAATTATGAAGATAACAATTGAACAGCACGAAGAAATTATTTCGCTTAGCACTCAAGGTGATGACCTAACTACGAATGAAATTGCAGAATTGATGTCCCGTATGTGCCACGCCTTGGGGTATCACTCAAAGAGCATAGGTGAAGCATTCTATCAAATTGGCAACGATATGGTCGAAGCAGATGAGCACTAAGGGAAGCGGTCCACGCAAGGGACACAATCAAGAGAAGCAGCGTAAGAACTACGATGATATCGATTGGTCAAAAAAAACCAAGTCAAAGAAAACCAAGCCCAAATCATGAATCCCATTATATTTTATTTTACAGTTGCAGCCTTCTGGTTCCTTTGCTCCATCGCATCCCTAATGCTCCTAGTGGATTTATTTTAGATAATGGAATTAGTATTTACACCGCATCCCCTAATAGAGGCCCCTACGGACGAGGAGATCCTTATCCTAGGGCAGAGTGACCCCAGTGTTCTTGAAGAGCTTCACAGGGCACGTGAGGGCCTTATACGGGCATCACAGGAGGATCCCCTTCGGCATGGTTTCGACCTAGATGGTTGGGCAAGGATTCGTAGTGGTGTACAGGAGTACAATGAAGTGCTGGCATTGGGTGGGAATCGCAGTGGTAAAACCACGGGGTGCGCCAAGCTAGTGATGGAGGCCGTAACCCAGAACACAGATGGTCACGTTGTGTGCTTCTCTCAGAATGCAGATACATCCATTAAGGTGCAGCAAGCGGCAATCTGGGATATGATGCCCAAGGAGTTCAAGAAGAAGACCAAGAGCATTGAGGGCTACATTAACTTCTCTATGCAGAATGGCTTCACGGCATCCTCCTTTATCTTCCCAGACACTAGGACCCGCGTGGACTTCAAGACGTACACGCAGTTCAGTAACAACCAGACCATCCTAGAGGGCTTCCAGTTCGGTTTTAAGGGTAACCCCGCCCTCAACGTTGGTGCGTGGCTTGACGAGTACCTAGGGGACGCTGCTCTCGTTAATACCCTGCGCTTCCGATTGGCAACGCTGAACTCCAAAATGCTCTTGGGGTTTACTCCCATTGACGGATACACACCCTTCATTGCGGACTACCTAAAGAATTGCAGGACCCTAGCTACACGCCCCGCAGAACTCCTTAACAATGAGGAGGTTCCAGTGGTACAATACTCCCCACTTAGGGACGCAAGCATCGTGTACCTGCACTCCGACGAGAACCCCTTTGGGGGATACGAGCGGATCAAGAAGGATCTAATGGGTCGCCCAGAGGAAGAGATTCGTGTGCGTGCCTACGGTATCCCAGTGAAGAGCATTACATCCCTACTGCCCCTGTTCTCAACGGACGTACAGGTGCTGGGTGATGAGGAAAATGCCAACGGGATGACGTTCCCCGACATCTCGGATAAGTCGGAGTACACCTGCTATCAGGTAGTTGACCCCGCAGGAGCAAGGAACTTCTCTGCTATTTGGGCAGCGGTAAATGAGTTCGGGGAAGTGTACATCAGTAGGGAGTGGCCAGACCGAGCTAGCCACGGGGAATGGGCATTGTTCGGTGAAAGATGGAAGTACGGTCCAGCAGCCAAGAAGATAGGTTACGATGTGCAGGGGTATTGTGCACTCTTCGATGAGATAGAGGAGGAGATGGGCGTTGAGGTATTTGAGCGCATTGGGGACTCCAGATACTTTGCTAGGGAGAATGAGAACAACTTGGATCTCTTTGCATCCTTCGCTGAGTTTGACTTTCACTTCGTTCCCTCCGATGGTAGGCAGGAGATCGTAGGTATACAGGCACTGGACGAATGGTTCTCATACAATCCAAACTACGAGCTGGATTCCGCTAATATGCCCAAGTGCTTTATTCATGATTCCTGTGAGAATCTAATCGATAGCCTAATTAACTACAACGCACAGGGCAAGTCCGATGAGGCACTGAAGGATTTCTTTGATCTAATTCGGTATTTGCGAATGGCGAATGCTGGGGATGGACCAATTCACTACACGGACACTGACTTTCAACAGACCAGAACAACAGGAGGATACTAATGAAACAAAAAGAATTAGCTGAAATATACGGGGTAACAGCACCCAAGATTGGCGTACTGCGCAAAAAGCTCTGCGATGCGGAGGACTACTGCGAGAAGACCAAGGAACTCACGGAGAGCGGTGTAGCTAAGATAGCTAGCTACTTCGAGAAAAAGGATGATGCTATTATTGAGCCCAAGTTTGTTCGGGTTCAAGCCCTACAATCTACCCCAAATAGGTTGTTCTGGTACTGCAAGCTACTAGAGAAGCCCATCCGAAAGATTAAGGTGTCCATACCATCTACGCACTTGGGTGTTATGCGCCCGCAGCTAGTGTTCAAGGCGCAGGAGATTGAGAAAAACAATGAAAAATTCTACAGACATGAAATCATCTACAAGCGAGAGTTCCAGCGTGAGCAAAGAATTAAAGAAATTCGCAAGTAGGCACTCAAGTGCCTTTGTGGACTGGGAGATACTTCATAGGTGTGAACACGAAACCCATGATGAGATACCCTTGGATGATTTTCTGGACATGATTGCCAGAGATTCCCACTGGTATGCCATATTTTTAAACAACATTAAGATCAGATTAACCAAATAAGAGTGTGGTATAATCCACAAATCCATGGAAGATAAAGAGCTAGAAGCCTACTACGTCACATCCAAGCCAGACATTAACGAATTGAAGCGTGACTACGAAAGTGATGTCACTGAGCTCACAGCGTACGTGTCCCAGTGCCAAGATAGTTACAACAATCGTAACGCCGAATGGCTGGGCAAGAATAGCCAGCTAACTAAAAGCGGGGACCAAGCGTTCCCTTGGGACGGTGCATCGGACACAGAAGTAAGGCTCATCGAGCAGTGCATCACTACCTATGTGGGACTCATGATGAACGCACTAACCAAGAGTAACATCCGTGCGTACCCAACTGAATCCTCTGACATGCAGAAGGCTGGAGTAGTTTCATCCTTCCTGAAGTACATGCAGAACTCGTACATCCGTGACTTCCGTTCGGAGTGCGAGACAGCAGCAAACAATTTACTTGAGAAGGGCATCGCTATTACGTACGTAGACTGGGAGATTAAATCCAGAACACACGACGAAGAGTTTAACTTGGATCTAATCGAGGAAGCAGCACCAGAGCTATATGACCTACTAGCGGACGAGGATCGCGACGAGGAGACCATCGCAATGATGACGGACATGTTTGATTATGTCGATATCCCCAAGGCAAAGAAGGCTCTTCGTGAACTCCGTGACTTTGGAGTAGCTAAGATCCCAGTAGCCAAGAAGGATGTATCACGGCCCTTTGTGGAAACAAAGTTCGCTGACATTGATATTGTCATTCCAGCGTACGTAACAGACATTCAGCGCTCGCCCCGTGTGCACATGCGTGCGTTCCTTACTCCCCAAGAGATTGAGAACTGCGTAGAAAACAAGGGATGGGATGCGGAGATTGCGGAGGAGCTCATCGAGAACTACCGTGGCTTTGACTACTCTGGCATGAACCAGACTACGTACAGCTCGCTGCGATCCTCTCAAGCACGAGGGGGATCAACTTACGGCATGTCTGGCATGGTGGACTCCAAGGATCTAATTGAGGTTATATACACCTACCGTAGGCTCATCGACGAGAAGAGTAACTCCGAGGGCATCTACCTAACAGTGTGGAACCCAAGGCTCACTACGGGCTACCTGAGCAACGAATTGCTCTCTGGCTATGATGAGTATCCATTTATCTTAACTCGTCTGAGCAACGCTGGTAAACGCATCTATGATGTGAACACCTTTGGCGACCTGCTTCGTGGCCCCCAAAAGCAAATGAAGACACTCCGTGATGGTTGGAGTGATCAAATGGCGTTGGCCGTTGCACCCCCACTATTACATCCAGTCGGAAGACCACCAGCTCAAATGGGTGCTGGTGCATGGATTGGTGTTCGTGCAAACGAAAAGTTTGAGTACATGAATGTCCCCAATACATCGGGGGCTGCTAGCCAGCTAGAGAAGTATGTTCAGCAGGAGGCAATGGATCTAGTTGGGCTCAACGAGGATAGCCAGCTAAGCCTTCAGCGCCAGCAGTTCACTATCGATAAGTTTCTTACGCACTGCTCCAGTATCCTGAAGCTAGCATACAAGTCCTTCTTGGTATTTGGACCAGATGAGAAGTTCTTCCGAGTGACTGGCTACCCAGACGAGCTAGTTATCTACAAGTCCCCAGAGGACGAGAGTATTGATGTCAATATCTCCTTTGATGTTCAGAACCAAGACCCTGAAACAATGAAGGCTAAAATCTCAGCAATCCTTGAGCTAGCTAGAAACTCCCCAAGTAATACATTCAATGTACAAGCAGCGGAGCAATTCGCAGCGAATGCCATTGATCCAAGTATTGCGGATGCGATTATCCAGCCAGAGGGCCAAGGGCAGGAGGAGATGACTAAGGATGTCACTGATGACCTTACCAAGATTTACGCTGGTATCCCAGTGGGTGCTCGACCAAATGGTGGGCAGATCGCTATGCAGCTAATTCAAGAGTACACTAGTCAAGAGGGTATCCAAGGCAGAATCCAATCGGATCCTAGCTTCATGGCTAACCTACAGAACTACGCAGCTCAGTATCAGCAGCAAGTTGCTCAACAGCAGAATGCACAGATCGGACGCTTGGGTGCGGCTCCCGCTGCAATGGGCTCCGTTGACACTCAAAATCTAGGAGAATCCTAATGCCAGTCAAACAAACAGACAGCCTAAGTGATGCAGTTGCATTCCTATCTAACTACGAGCAGTACCAGTATATCTTGGGATTTATCAAGGAGTGCAGGGAAACTAAAATCCTGCTCCTAGAGAAGAACCTAGAGGGTACTGAGCGTGCTGATGCCAAGATAATTGGCGCTATGATCGAAGACGATTACCTACTAAAAGTTTTATCCCCACAAGAAGAAGTTTAATTTAACACAACCCAAAAATATAATGTCAAAACTAAGTCTAGCGAAAGCAGCAATTACGGGAGGGATCCGCCTAATCAAGGGTGGAGCCAAGTCCTACGGAAAAATCAAGAAGGCAAAGTCCATCTCTAAGGGTGGCGTTGAGTCCGCTCTTAGCAGGGCTGGCGTTCCCCGCAGCCTAGGAAAGATCAAGGCCAAGGCCAATGCATTCAAGGGAGTTGCGTCCGCTGGGGCCACTAAGGTAGCTAAGGTAGCTAAGACTGCCTCCAAGCGCATGCCAAAGGTTAATCCCTATGGTGCAGCAGCAGCAGTGGGAGCCGCAGGTGGAATCGCTCTTCAAAGCAAGATCCAGAAGGCAAAGAAATCACCAGCAGCACCCAAGATGTCAGCGCCCAAGAAAGCAGCTCCAAAGAAAGCAGCGCCCAAGAAAGCAGCAACTGTTAAAATTGCTCCTTATCAAGCAAAGAGTGTAGTTGCAAAGGCAAAGCCCCGTGCAGCTAGCTTTACTCCAACAGCAAAGAAGACACCCACCAGCGTTTCTGCTGGGAAGAAGAAGGTTGGATACGTTAAGTCCAAGCGCTCACTTCGTCGTCGATAACCCCAAATATATAATACAATGGCAAAAGCAAAAGCAGTTAAACTATTAGCTAAGGGAGCCAAGAAGCTCTACAAGTATTCAAAGAATGCCCTAAAGCAGGGAAAGAAGCAGGGTCCAAAGACGCGACCACAGCAAGCAACCGCAAACGCCAGCGCTAAGATAGCGGATAAAGCTAAGGCAGTTGGCTTGGGGGTGAGAGCCTTTAAGAAGAAGTTTGCATCTGTAGTGGCGGGAGAAGGGAAAAGAGCTACTAACGCAATCAATAAGCAGGTCGCAGCAGTCAATAAAGGAAAGCCAGCGTTAAAGGCAGCTAAGGCAAAAGTGGCGCGAGCAAAAAAGGTAGCAGCTAAGAAAGCGCCAGCTAAGAAAGCACCAGCTAAGAAAGCACCAGCTAAGAAGGTAGCGGCCAAGAAGGTAGCCAAGAAGACAGCAGCGGAGTCCGTGAAGGGCAAGCCAGTACAGGGACCAGCAAACTACAAGGGCAACTTCTTCAAGAACAAAGAAAAGGCACTCAAGGAGGCCCAAGCGAAGTTCATGAACTCCAAGGGATCGTCCAAGCCCAAAGTTAAGTCCAAGTCTGGAGAATCCGCACGTAGTGCTGGGTACAAAGCTGGCAAGAAGGCAGCGGCTGGAAAGACACTCAAGAAGGTTAAGAAGGGTGTAGTCAAGGTTGCAAAATCCCGCATAACACAGGGTATTGCATCTGGAGCTATAGGTGCAAAATTAGGTGGTGGCGGTGGAGGATCGGAAAGCAAGAAAAGCAAAAGTAAGTATTTCACAGAAGCGGAACTACAAGCTGCACGCCGCCGCATGCAAGCAAGTCGAAGCCGTTAAAAATAGCTACATGCTATAATACTCTCATCGCCGTACTGCGGGCGTAAAATTGCAGATCAGTATTATGGATCAAACCGAAAGCACGGGTAACGATGCGGCCCCAACAGAAGAAGCATTGACAGTCGAACAAGCCAAACCCCAAACGCTGGACGAAATTCGTCAGGCGAGAGTGGAAAAGCTAACCCCAACGCAAGAGCAGCCAGAGGAATCTGAGCCAGTTGTAGAGGAAGAAACTACCGAGGATGCATCCGAGGCAGAGGAAACCGAAGAAACTGAGCACGAGGAAACTACTGAGGAAGCGGAGGGAAGCGAAGGCGTTCTTTCACAGATTGATTGGGATGAGTTGGATGATGACTCTCGTTCACAGATCGCTATACAGGCCATGGAAGTTTTGCCCCCTGAGAAATTAGGTGAGCTAGCTAAGAAAATGGGCAGTGGTAGTGGTAAGCGAATTGGAGAATTAACCTCTCAAATCAAGGAACTCAAAAGCGAGTTAGAAAGTAAGAGTGCTGCACTATCAAGCAGCTTGGATACTGTCATCGCTCCAGCAAATGCATTAGCAACGGTCACTACAGAAGACGAGCTAGAAAGCATTGAGAAGGAGACGAAGAATAATATCCGCTTTTACCAGAACTGGTTAGCTGGAGACGATGATACATTTGAACACCAAGGGAGTGAATACACTCGCTCGGATATTGTTGCTTATATATCTGGTCTACAGGATAAATACGATGATCTGCCAAAGCAGAGAAAGTATTTAAAACGACTAGAATCAGCTCAAAAGGAGGCAGTGGAGTTAAACTCCAAGGCCAAAGAGGAGTTCACTTGGATGGAGGATGATGAATCAGCAACCAATTTAGAATACAATAAGATGATTGGTTCCGAGGACATGGCTGTCCTTACCAAAGTTGCACCAGCATTGGCCGCTAAACTGAAATATCAGTTGGCTCACGCTGCTACAAACATGGTAAAGCCCGTTACTACTCGGAAGAAGAAGATCATCATTCCCCGTAAACTACCAAAGAATGCATTGAGTGGCAACACAGCCAGTAACTCAAGGCAGACAGTGGAATCCAATCAGATGAAGAAATTGAAAGAAGCGGCTGGAAAAGGAAATTTAATGGCAGCACGGCAGATCCGACAATTACAAATTAACTCTCGTTACAAATAAACAAAATAAAGGTATAAATTATGGCATTTGATGCTTCATTCAACTCTACTCCTCCGACTGGTTCGGGTGTGGGTAATCGCGAACAATTGTTGGACTTAACAACTGTTCTTTCTCCTCGCCAAGCTCCCGTCTACGGATTGCTCCCAAAACAAGCAGCTACTGCTGACCTTGTTGAGTGGACCGTTGACAATCTTCGTACTCCTGACGCTAGCAACGCTGTCGTTGAGGGTATTGACGTGGGTACTTCTGGTGGTGATGCACTTAAAGCTCAGTTCGGTAGCCTTAGCCGCTTGAACAATCGTCTTCAGCACTTCCGCGATACATTCAATGTATCCAAGAAGCAAGAAATCATGGACTCCGTTACTCCAGTCCGCATCCAAGAAGCTGAAGAAAAAGCTGCTTCTCAAGTTCTTCGGGACATTGAGGCAGCTATTTGCTCGGACAATGGTGCTGTGACAGGTGCTGCTGGCGCTGCTGGTAAGCTTCGTGGTCTTGGTGTTTGGACTGATCCGACTCTAGAGTCTGGCGCTGGTTCACAAGCAGATGACGATGTTACCGAAGTTCCAGATGCATTCAAGACAAAAGCTGGTGCACGTTTGGGTGATAGTACACTTGAACTAACTGAGGCTCGTTTCAACGGAATGCTTACTAGCATTTTTGAAGAAACTGGCGAGCAACAAGACATGATTCTTGTAGCTGGTACATCAGTTCGTAACTCCATCATCGATGGCTTCACTCGTGTTCAAAACAGTACAGTTGCTTCCTACAACACTGGAAACGGAACTACCTTCAACCAAGGTGATGGCACAGATGTCAACTACAACGTTGAAATCTTCCAAGGTCCCTATGGTATCGTAAAGATCATCTCTGCGAATCCTAAGTGCTTGCCTGATCAGAAGCGTGCTTATCTCCTTGATCCCTCCCTCCTCGGATGGTCGGAAGCAATGAGCATGGGTTCTACAATGCTAGAAGACCAAGGTGGCGGCCCTCGTGGTTACATCGACGCAATGGGTACTCTTTGCGTTAAGGGTCCTAATGGCCTAGGCAAGATCACTAACTTCGCTTAGTCCCCTTGACAATTCTGGGATCGGGGGGTTTAATCCCCCCGTCCCTTTTTTTTAATTATGTCAAACTTACCTTCAGAAGACGAACTCTTTGAGAATCAATTCCGTGTGCTTAATACGCAGATGGAAGCCACTTTTAATCCAAAGATGGAACAAAAGCGCATTGAGGCAGCTAGAAAATCAGCTTCTCAGTTCAAGGGCAAAGAGCATCCAATCTTCGGTAAGCACATCGGTAGTGTTCCAATGAACGAATACTACGCAATGAACAAGAAATACGGCGTGGGCTTCTCAAATGATGATGAGTTCATGAAATACTTAAACAACAAGGTTCTTATGCCAAACGGCATGGCAGCCAATAGACTATAATGGCACTACAGAACGACACATTTGTTGATTTAAAGAATTTAACATTCGCACTCATTGGACGTGAGTATGCGGATACAACTGCATCCTTCGGGCGACTCAAAGCCCTGTGGAACTACGCAGCAAAGAAGGCATATCGCCAAACAAACTACTGGGAACGATTCTTGGTAATCGGGGATGAGAGAACCGTGGTAAACGGGAATGAAGTTCCTAGGTCCGAAACGGACAAGGACTCCATTGATACGTACCTGCGCATATATGCAAATAACCCAAACACCACTCGGGGTCCTATTTATCCCTTTATTGTAAAGGGTTCTGGGGCAACACTAACTGGCAACGCTAACAATTCACCTTCCAATGGATTATATGTAAGCGAGAGCACTGATGGCTTTTACCTTCAGCCAGAAAGTGGCAGCGAAGATACTAAGGTCTTTGCTACGTACAAAAAATCCTACAATCCAGACTACGGAAATGCTGGGGACACTGAAGAGATTCCAGCGGAATTAGTTCCGTACATGGCTCACTTAACTGCTTACACTTGGCAGCGCAGTGTTGAGCAGAACTCAGACGAGGCTAACTTTAGTCTGTCACTGGCACTTGTTAATTCAATCCTAGAGGACGAGATGGCTAAGATATCAGATCAGAATATAGCTAACTCCTATCTAGTCAAAAACATCCGAACAAATTACAACCAACTAATTATATAACATTATGGCATCCCCCGCATACACAGAACAAAGCCTAGGCAAACGAGGCAGCGAAGTAATCACAGGAGCATCCACTGGTAGCTTTGCTATCATTGTAGCTGGTCCCGCTGGAGCTACAGTTAGTGCAATCACCTGCACGAACAAAGACAACGCTGCTGCACTTATCACTACGCTTCCCGCTGGCTACACTAGCTACGGCAACTTTACCGCTATTACAGTTAGCGCTGGATCCATCGAAGCCTACAACGCTTAATCCAGTGCAAGCTACACTATCAATTGGTTTGGATACTAGCAACACTACGGTTGTTGTGTCCCAGAATGTAACCCCGTAAACACCCAAGTAATGCCAACTAACTTTAAAGTCTCCTCTGATATAGATACACTTCTCCGCAAGCAAACAAAGGAGGAAGCCGCTACATTCCTTGGACTTGAGGACGTATCCGCAGTCTGGGGTCAAGTTACTGGGACACTCAGCAATCAGACTGACTTGCAGGGTGTATTGGATGAAAACATTACTGCTATTGCGCTTAACACCGCCAAGGTTGGTATCACACCAACTCAAGCAAGTGACATTGTAACGAACACGGCTAAGGTTGGTATTACACCAACTCAGGTAAGTGCTATAGCTACTAACACTAGCAACATAACTACTAACGCTTCGGATATTTCAACCAACACATCCGCAATTAGCGGGAAGCAAGATACTCTAACTTTCGGCATATCAAACACGAATGCGGTTAAGATTGATAACACTGGAACCCAAGCGCACAGTGGTGATATTTGCAAGTTTGCAGGTAACGGAATCATGCCGTATACCTTTCAAAATTTGAAATATGATTTAGGTATAGCTGTAAATGTAGCTGCCATTGCACTGAATACAGCTAAGGTTGGAATCACAACAGCACAAGCAGCGGACATTACAACCAACAACGCTAAAGTTGGTATCACGACAGCTCAAGCAAATGAGATCACTGCCAATACTGCGAAAGTTGAATATCCCTACACTACGGACTTTCAGTCGGGAGTGGAGCAGACACGGAATTTAACGAGCATTACTAAATCTACTGGATACTACAATACTAACTTAAGCACTATTTATATTGGAAGTAATGTTACTAGCATCGGGTCTGAAGGATTGAAATACTGCGCTTTACTATCGAGCGTTACTATGTCTAGTAGCATTACCAGTATCGGAAACGATGCATTTCGTAACGCCATCCAGCTGACGAGCATTACCATTCCCGACAGCGTCACTAGCCTCGGGTCGCGCGCATTCTATTACTGTGGCAGCCTGACGAGCATCACCCTCAGTAGTAATATCACTAGCCTCGGGTCGAGCGCATTCTATTACTGTAGCAGCCTGACGAGCATCACGATTCCAGACAGCGTTACCAGCATCGGTAATCGTGCCTTATCCAAGTGTTATAGCCTTACTAGCATCACAATACCAAGCGGTGTCACCAGCATCGGGTCGAACGCATTCTATTACAGTAGCAATTTATCTACAGTTAACTGCCTAGCCACAGCAGCTCCTACACTTGGGTCAAATGCGTTTTACTATGCCTCAGCTTTAAGTGAAATCCACGTCCCAGTAGGAGCAACAGGATACGGAACTACATACGGAGGTTTGACAGTTGTCGCAGACTTGTAATGATTGTAGACCTATATGAGTAAACAACTACACTTCGTATCTGGTCTTCCACGAGCTTGCTCAACGCTGCTCTGTAATCTACTTGCACAGAACCCAAGGGTTCACGCTACCCCTACCAGTGCCTTGCACGAAATAGGGTATATAGCTCGTCAAGTGTTTCAGACTGAAGAAGCAAAAGCTGTGGATATGAAGAATGTCCTTGAGCCTATGTATCTGGACTACGTCAAAGCTGGCTGTGAGAATGCTTTCAATAGCATCACAGACCGCCCTGTAGTTGTAGACAAGTGCCGCTCTTGGGTTGGTCACCTCGACCAGCTCTTTAAAGTGTGGCCTGATGCTAAGGTTCTTGTCCCTGTCCGTGATATACGTGGCATTCTCTCTAGTATGGAGAAGAAGCGCAGACAGCACCCAGAAGTATTTAACGGAGCAGAGCAACAGAACCCTCAGAACTGGACAACGATTGATAAACGTGTCAACGGATGGCTGCAAAGCCCACCAATTGGAATCGCTATCGAGAGACTCCACGAAGCCAAGGAACGCTTTGGCGATAAGCTTATGTTCGTTCACGCAGAGGACTTAACAGAGAACCCTCAAGAAGTAATGAACAAAGTCTGGGAGTATCTAGGCGAAGAACCATTCATCCATAATACATCCAACGTAGAGCAGTATACGCAAGAACACGATGTAGGCTTCCCTTATGGAGACCACGTCATTCGGCAAGAAGTAAAACCTTTAAAGAAAGACTGGCACGAGACACTTGGTCGCCCGCTTTCAGAGCAACTCAACCAGAAATTTGATTGGATAAACAATTTATGAAATACGCATTAATTAACCCAAGAGGACGCATCCTCCGAACATCAGCAGAAGCATTTAAATTTACTCCAGAGGGACGTGAAGTTACTGAACTTACTGATGAGCAAGCTCTGGAAGTTGAGGCTTCAGTCCAAGGTTTGTTCCTAGTTGAAGGAGAGCTAATTTCCCTTAAAGCAAAACGTTGGATGGAACAGCCAGAGGCTGTAAAAGCATCACTACGTCCAGAGCGTAACCGTCTATTAGCTGTATCCGATTGGACACAGCTCAACGATTCACCATTATCTGAAGACATACTTGCTGCTTGGTCTGTATATCGTCAAGACCTGCGTGACCTGACAGATGAGATTGATGAGAACGGGGAAGTAGACTTTCCAGAAAAACCTTAATTTGAATGCAAGACATTGTTTACAAATCTACCATAGGGACAGGGGGCTTTATCGCTACCATCGAACTCGGACACATTAACGAACTTCTAGGACTAGTAGTGGGTCTTGCTACTCTAGTCTATATGTCTGCATCAGCAGTCAAGGTAATCAAGGAACTCCAAAACAAGGATTAATATGACACCAGAACTATTAGCAATGCTAGGCGGGGGCGTAAGCGGCTTCGTAATGAAGATGATCGCAGCGCAGTCCGAGAATCAGGCACGTCTCTTTGAGCGTATGCTCCAGAAGCAGGTAGCAGCGGATGACTCAGCGGATCGTGCAGCAGCTCGTGGCGGCGTATACATGCGCAGACTCATTACAGCGGCTGTCATCTTTGCCATCGTACTGGCTCCATTCCTCTTCGCATTCACTGACGTGGGCATTACCCTTCAATCGGAATCCAAAGGATTCCTAGGGCTGTTTAAGAGCCTAGAGTGGTCCACTGTCCAAGGTTTTGTGATACTACCAGAGATCCGCCAGACAGCATTGGCAATCGTTGGATTCTACTTTGGTTCTTCACAGGTCAAATAGTGAAAAAGGTTCACAAGAGCCCAAAGGGTGGTCTTACTGCCGCAGGTAGAGCCCACTTCAAGAAAAAGACTGGAGCTAATTTAAAAGCCCCAGTTACTGAGTCCAACCCAACGGGCAAAAAGAAGGCCCGAAAGAAATCATTCTGTGCTAGAATGTCTGGTGTAAAGGGTCCCATGAGGGACTCAAAGGGTAAGCCCACACGTAAAGCGCTTGCGTTAAGCAGGTGGAAATGTCAATAATTTAAATAATGAGCCTAGGTAATTCAAGTGTACATCAGAGTGGTGAAATCCCAGAAATTACAAAGCTACCCAATGGCCGCATTCGGGTCGTTCGGCGCTTTGTGAAGTTCACTAGGGAAGACGTAGACAACGTAAACTTGGGTTCCCTCCTTGGGGACTTCGGGGACTTGGACGCAACTGGTGAGCAGGTAACAAATCAGGGATATACCAACTGTAGGTTGATTGAGGTAGAGGTAGATACGTCTACGAAGAGATCCGCTGGAAGTGATAGCAGTAGTTCTGTCCTAGTACAGACCTATGAGACACTTACTAGCTCCTTCGTGGAGATAACGGATCCCACTATTGCATACGGTGAAAATGGGTTAAAGAAAATTACTAGGGTTTTCCGTGCGGTATCTGGCACTGCTAGCTCCAACGTAGTGGGTACAACCACATTTCCAGTTGTACCAGTTGTGGGTACACCCACAGCTTACCTAGCTAGCTCGCTGATAGAGGACAACACGGCTTTTGCTGAGCTCACTGAGATATATTTGGAGGCTGGGATTATTTCGGAGACCACAAGACCAGCACCCCCTGCATTCGCTGGGGCAGTTGAAATAACCAGAGTATCCACTGGGGTAGCTAGTGTTCCAGCTGGAGTCCTAATTGATTCCGTTGATGAAAACGCTGGGGGGTACTCGACCTTTACTAGAGTTACGTTAAAGAGTTTGGGTACGAATGCCACTGATTTAACTGGAGTAACTTCGCAGTACAAGGACCTAGTAGAGGTATCCACTGCGGGGGTAGTTACGCTTACCACTGTCAGTGTAAGCTCGGGCAGTATGGCTATACCAAAACACACTCCACCCAGAGTAAAGCAAGTATCCTGCAATGTAATTACTGAAATAGTTACTACACTGCCAGACACAGCTCCATCGGATATAGCATTTAACTTGGAGGATTTATCTTGCTCGGTTACTACCACAAAGAGTTCCCTGAGCAATTCATCTGGAAATACAGTATCTGCTACTTCTGGGATATTCACTCACTCAGCCACTGGGTTCAATAAGAGTGTTAGTAATTCCGCTAGAATACAGGTGTATGATGGTAGCTATTATACTGGTACTGGTCTTGGTAGTGTCTCCTACCAAAGTTTTTCAGCTCCGTATATAAATACCGATGGAGATATAGCTTACGAGTATGGAAATGCTTCAGAGGCAACTAAGTGCATTGGCGATGGGGCGGGCAGCTTGCCAACCAGCTACAAAACACACGGACTAGTTAGCAGAAACGCTAAACACATACTAACGGCACTCGATGGAGTTAAGTATTTTGAAGTAACTAGTTTTGTTATACCAACCTAGGGAGTCCAAGTATGGAAATTAAAAGAAATTACATCAAAAAGTTAGGTAGATCAGCTGACTTTCAGGACATGGGGGTGCACGATTACCATCAGACGTTCGCTGGAAGCACTGCTTCCACTGGTGGTGCTGACACTAGTGGAACCAATGATGATGCCAATCAGGATACTGGTACTGGCGATGCTCCATTTGCTATACTCATTAATGGAGCAGCACCCGCTCAGTCGGGGTCTACAGTTATACCCTCTAGCTCATTTACAATTGGATGCAATTCGGGTAATTTCACCATAACCCGTGCTGGAATTGATGCTGGAGGAACTAGCCCTCAGACACTTGGACCAAGGGAACTGTCATTGAATACTAGCTTCAGTGGTGATTTTACGACTGGCAATGGATTCAAGGATTTTATAGTATTCGGCGTAGTTGTTTTCTCCAAGAACTCAGAGGGCAGGGCCAATGCAATTGTTGGTAGCAATGCTGGTGGTACTTACAACACCAAAATATACGTTAGGGATGCCGAGGATAGTTCCCCAAAGTTCGTAGAGGGATTCTCTGATAAGGATACAGAGAACCCACTTTATATGTTTCGCATAGGAACCGTGCGATCCACCAAGTCAGGATCTCTGCGCAGAGTATACGTAACTCAGAGTGTAGTCGGGAGCAATGAGATTGGTGATGATCTCCCAGCCGCCGACGGTGACCTATTCGCATTCAAAGTAGTAGATGACGGTGACGGAACAGTCTCCGTAACAACTGGGACCGTAAACACAGTAACAGCTACCGCATTAACTCCAGCAGGAAAGCCAACACAGCTATGGCTAAAGGTTACATTCAGTGCAACAACTGGAGAGGTCACGGCGGCTGTTATTGCAATCGAACCATCCGCAGCATCTGAAACCAATGACTCTAGGCAGATAGCAACTATTACTTGGGGCGGCACGGGTAACAATACCCCAACAATTGCACAGGGAATCAAGGGAAGCCAAAGCATTGCAAGCTGTGGGGCAACTCACCAGTGGGGGACGCTATATAGCTAATGAGTATTTTTACCTGTTGCGAGCGTGAGGACGAGACTAAGTACCTTCATACTTGTGCGTGTCCTGCTATTATGAGCGTTAGTCGCTTCAGGACTGGGCTTGCTGAAATGTGCGGGACATTAGACCCAGATGCGGATGACGGAATATATT
>Ga0209710_1001592_pt1 | contig 17099 bp, 14 predicted proteins | sample ArcticOcean_MG_C_5_FD_187436 | JGI IMG/M metagenome (GOLD analysis project Ga0209710, IMG submission 187436) | Marine microbial communities from western Arctic Ocean - ArcticOcean_MG_CB4_138 (SPAdes) (version 2) | ecosystem: Environmental > Aquatic > Marine > Oceanic | place: Arctic Ocean...
AAGTTAAGAGTTATAAAGATTTTTCAGATATTTGTGGAGATTACTTAATATGAAAAAAATTATTGTTACTAATTACAAAGATCAGTCTTATGAAAATTTTAATATTATATGGGATTCATATTCAGAAAATAAAAATTCTTTTTCATTAATTAGATATATTGAAAACAATTCAAAAAAATATAAAAAAAATTTTTTAAATGAGATTCAAGGTGTTTATGATGCAATTTCCAAAAATTATATAATAAAAAAAAAACTTTTAATTGATAAAAATTTTAACTTTTTGGATACATTTTTAATTTCTGAAAAAAGTTTTTACAAAGATAAGTACGGAAATTTATCAGATGTTATCAAGTGTGTTGCATTAATCGATAAAATTTCACTAATTAAAACAGATGAAATTATATTTAATATTGGGAATAAGAATGTTTATTGTTATTTAAAAAAATATTGTGAATTAAATAATATTAAATTAACTGTTAAAAATAAAATTTATTTTCAATTTTATATTTTCAGGTTAAAGTTTTTTTTTAGCTTTATTTATAGTTTTTTATCATTTATTAAATTTATATTAGTAAGATCTAAAATACCAAAGAGTAGTAAAGCTTCTTTTAATAATAAAAATATTTTTTTTGATTATTTTTGCTACTTTGATAAAAAAAAATTTACATCTGGAAAGTATGTTTCAAATTATTGGGGTAACTTACCTGAAAAGATTAAGTTAAAAAAAGATCTAGTCTTTTTTCATATATTTATGGAAAATAATAACTTGCAAACTAATAAAATAAATAAATTTATAGATAATTTTAATAACAAAAAAGGAGAAAAACATTTTATTATAGACTCATTTTTAAATTTTCTAATTATTTTAAATATATATAAAAAATGGCTTTATTTTTTTATAAATTATTTTTTTATAAAAAATGAAATAATTAATTCCTTAAAATTAAAGAAAAAATATTCTTACCCATTATTTACTAGAAGTATAACAGATAATTTAATTGGATTTAATTGTTTATTAAATTTATACCATTATTATTTATTTTCAGAACTTTTTAAAAAAAAAGTTTTTAATTTTAAAAACAAAAATATTTTTTATTTGTGTGAAAATCAGGGATGGGAAAAAATATTATTATCTTTAATTAATGTAAAAAAAGAAAAAACAAAAGTTTATCCTGTTATTTCGACACCTGTAAGATTTTGGGACTTAAGATATAATTTTTTAAAACATGAGTTAAAAAATTTTAAAATCAAAATTGCAAAATTTCTTGTAATGAGTTTTTTATCTAAACAAATATTAAAAAAAAACAAATTTAATAATGATAAAATTTCAATAGTTGAGTCATTAAGATATGAAAGCTTGAATCAAAAAAAAATAATCCCAAAAAAAATTCAAAAGAATACAAATTCTATTCTTATAATCGGAGATTATTTAGAAAGTGTTAATAAAAATATAGAAAATTTTTCATTGAGACTTTTAGAAGAAAATAAAAAAATTAACATAATTGCGAAACCTCATCCCAGTAAAAAATTTTCTTCAAAATTTAATGGTAATTTAAGAATTAAAATTACAAATGAAAACATTCATAATCTGTCAACGAAAACAAATTTTTGTATTTGCTCTAATATGACATCTGCATCATATGATCTTTTATACTTAAATTTTAATTTATTAGTATTATTGGCCAATGATAGCATTAATTTTAGTCCCCTAAAAAATTTTAAAGGTATAAATTATGCGTATGATGCCACAAATATAAATATTATGAAAATTAAGAAAAATGTAAAAAATTTAGATTTTAGAAAAAATGCTTTTTTGTTTGATAAAAATTATAAAAATTGGAGTAAGTATTTAAAATGAAAAAAGAGTTAAATAAAAAAATAATTTTAATAAGTGGAATTGGAAAAGGACTTGGAAAAGCTTTTTTTCAAAGCTGTATAGATAATGGAGCTTTTGTAATTGGTTTTACTAGATCTACTTCAGATCTAAAAAAAATTAAAATAAAATATTTAAAACAATCTAAAATATTTATTGGAGATGGAAGAAATACTAAATTTATTGACCAAATATTTAAATATTTAGTCTCCAAAAAAATTAAATTACATGGATTAATAAATAACGCTGGTGAAAGACAGAGATATTCATTTTTAGATATTGATTACGATAAGATTACAAGATTATTTGACAATAACTTTATATCAAAATTTTATATCACTCAAAAATTTATAAAACATATTAGACAAAAAAAAATATCTAGATCTATTATCAATATAGGTTCCATAGTTGGTGAAAAAGGTTTTAGCAATTTAGTAGGATATGGAAGTACTAAAGCTGCTTTAGTCGGTTTTACGAAATGTTTAGCTGTAGAATTGGCAGAAAAAAAATATGATTGTAGAGTTAATATTATTAATCCTGGTTTTGTTAAAACATCTTATTACAAGAATTTTATTAAAAACAAAAAATTATTTAAATGGACTATTGATAATATACCTATGCAAAGATGGGCAAAGCCAGAGGAAATTAGTAGTTTAGCAATTTTTTTATTATCAGATAAATCAAGTTATTTGAATGGTCAAAAAATTAATGTTGATGGAGGATGGACAGCAAAATGAAAAAAAAAAAAGTTTTAGGATTAATACCAACTAGATTAAATTCTACAAGATTGCCACAAAAGGCATTATTAGAAATAAATAGTATACCTTTAATTATTCACACTTATAAAAGAGCAAAAATGTCTAAAACATTAGATGATGTGGTAATTTGTTGTGATCATAAAAAAATTTATCAAGTTGCTAAAAAATTTAAAGCAAAGTGTATTTTAACATCTGAACATCATTCTAATGGAACAGAAAGAATTTATGAAGCCTATAAAAAACTTGGAAAGAAATATGATTTAATTGTTGATATTCAAGGTGATGAACCATTAATTAGTCCCGATCATATTGATAAAGTTGCAAACAAACATTTAAATGAAAAATATGCAGATATTGTATTACCAACACTTTCAACAAAAATTAAAAACAATACAAACATTGTTAGAGTTGTAAGTAATATTGATAACTATGTTTTATATTTTTCTCGTTCAAATATACCTTTTGAATTTAAAAAAAATGTTAATTTTTTTAATAAGCACTTATCTATAATTTCATTTACCCCTCTTGCTTTAAAAAGATTTGCTCTTCATAAGCAAACTCCCTTAGAGTTGATAGAAGACATAGAACTCTTAAGAGCTTTAGAAATTGGACTTAAAATTAAAACTATGAAACTTAAAGGAGACAGTTTTTCAGTTGACGTTGAAGAAGATTATTTTAAAGCAAAAAAAAAGATGACTAAAGATAAATTTTTCAAATTTTATAAAGCTTAAAATGAAAATAAATTATAAAATTAATCAATCAGTAAACAAAATTTATATTACGAAAAATATAAACAAAATATTAATTTCTGATCTAAATAAATTAAACAGTGATAAAAAAATTTTATTTATTTATGATAAAAATATCGATAAAAAAATAATAACAAAATTAATAACTAGCCTTAAAACCTGTGGATGTAAATTATTTTTACTGCCACTTGAAGGTAATAAGATTAATAAAAATGAAAAATCTTTATTCAAAATAATTGACTTTTTAATCGAAGAAAAATTTACAAAAAACTCAATTATTCTAACTTGTTCTGGAGGTGTTATTGGTGATGTGAGCGCTTTAGCATCAGGCTTATATTTAAGAGGGTTAATATATTTACATATACCAACAACCATTACTTCGATTGTTGATAGTTGTATTGGTGGAAAAACAGCTATTAATTATAGAGGGATTATCAACTCAATTGGAAGCTATTATCATGCTAAGTCTGTTTATATCTCAAAGGAAATCATAGAAAGTATGCCCAAAAAAGAATTTTTTTCAGGCATACCCGAAGTCATTAAATGCTCATTAGTTAAAAATAATCAATTACTAAAATTCCTCATTAGAAATAAAAATAAATTACTTAATAGAAACTTTGATGTTATTTCTAAAATGTGTTACGAGACTTTAAAAATAAAAATATCATTATTTCAAAATGATGTGTATGAAAAAAATACTCGTCTTTTTCTTAATTTTGGGCACACTTTTGCTCATGCAATTGAGATGGCAACCGATAAATTGATTAAAAAAGATCATTTTAGACATGGAGAAGCTGTAGGACTAGGAATCTTATGCGAAATGTATTATTCAAATAAAAAAAAAACTAACGAATATTTTTTTATATCAAAACTTTTATCTGATTATAATTTGCCGAACAAAATTGTTCTTAAGAAAAATTCTAATATAAAACAAAGAATACATGACGAAATTTATAAAGGTGTATTTTTAGATAAAAAAAGGATAAAAAAATATCCAAGATATATTTCTTTAAAAAAACCAGGAAAACCACAAATTAAAGAAATAGATGATTACAATTTGTTAAATGAAACTATTAGGACATTATTTGTATGAGTGAATTAAAATTATCTGATTATGGTTTTAATATTTTACAAATAGAAAGCACTGCTGCATGCAATATGGCTTGCTCTTTTTGTCCTTATCCTCTTAAAGATGACAAAACATCAAAATTAGAATTAACTAAAATTTATTCACTATTAGACCAGCTGGATTCTAAAGATCATGGATTAGAGTATATTACATTTTCTCAGTTTAATGAACCTTTGTTGGATAATAGAATTTTTGAAATTTTAGATTATTGTAATAAAAAAAACCTTCCAGTTTTATTTATTACAAATGGATTATTGCTCAACAAAGAAAAAAATGTTGAAAATTTATTAAAGTACCAACCTAAAATTAAAATTTCTTTACAAGTTTTAGATGAAAAGAAACACAAAGACGCAAGAGGACTTAATCTAGAATTAGATCGTTATGTCTCTACAGTTGTAAAATTTTGTAAAGCAGTAAAAAATACTAATATTGATTTAACAATAGATTTAGGATGTAATTTTAATGAAAATAAATTTAATTATAATTTAAGAAAAATATTTGGAATACAGACGGGAGATCCATCTGTTCCAAAAACTGTAGATCAAACAATGAATATGTTTTCTAAGTTTATAGATTATTTTTATAATATAACTGATGAGGCATATAAAAAAAATTTTCAAAACTTAAAAAATTATAAGAATTTTTTTAAAAAGAATAATTATGATCAAAATGGTTATAAAATATATGATAATGTAACTCTTAAACTAAAAACATTTTTTTTTGGTAGAAGAATTTCAAACTTTAGTCCAATTAATGATAATTTTGCTTGTGGTAGCAAGATTTTGGGTATTTTAGCGGATGGAAGTGTGGTTCCATGCTGTTTGGCATATGAAGATTCTATATCTTTGGGAAATGTAAATAATTTAAATCTAAGGGATATTTTGAATAATGGAAAAAGTTTTTTATTCAATTTGAGAACAAAAAATCAAAAAAAACACGATACATGTAAGAAATGTTTTGGTGAACCTACAAGAAGAGGAGCTATTGTAAGAAATTTATATAATTTATTACCACTTAAAATCAAAAACTCAACATGGATGAATAATTTGAAGGATTAATGTGAGGCAATTAAAAATTTTTCATCGAAAAAAAGTAATTATTACGGGCCATACAGGATTTAAAGGATCATGGTTATCTTTATGGCTTTCAATGTCAGGTGCAAAAGTGATGGGCATTTCTAATAAAATTTTGACCAATCCATCAAATTATAGAGCAATCAATCTAAAAAAAAATATTACTTCAAAAAAAATTGATATTAGAAATTTAAATCATGTAAAAAAAACTATTCTTGATTTTAAACCTGATTACATTTTTCATCTAGCTGCTCAATCATTGGTTAAAATGTCTTATCTTAATCCTATTTACACTTATGAAACAAATACAATTGGAACATTAAATATTTTAGAAAGCATAAGATTTCTTAAAAATCGGTGTAATATTGTACTTATCACAAGTGACAAAAGTTACAAAAATTTAGAAATAAAAAGAGGATATAGAGAAACAGATCGCCTGGGTGGCATTGATCCTTACAGTTCATCTAAAGCGTCTGCGGAATTAATAATACAAACATATGTTAATACATTTTTAAAAAATAAAAAAAATATAAGAATTGCAATAGCCAGAGCAGGTAATGTTGTTGGTGGAGGAGATTGGTCTCTAAATAGATTAATACCTGATTGTGTAAAATCCTGGTCAAAAAATCAGAAAGTTTTAATTAGAAGCCCAAAGGCAACAAGACCATGGCAACATGTTTTAGAAGCTCTTTCTGGATACATAATCTTGTCATATAAGCTTTCAAAAGAGAGAAAACTCAATGGTGAAGTATTTAACTTTGGTCCATCAAATAAAAAAGATTTTACTGTTATTGATGTAATACAAAATATGAAAAAAGATTGGAAAAAAGTTTCATGGAAATTAATTAAAAGAAATAAATTTCATCACGAAAGTAATTTATTAAAGTTAAACTGTTCAAAGGCTAAAAAATTTTTAAATTGGAAAAGTGTTTTATCTTTTAATGAAACAATAAGATTAGTTTCAACTTGGTATAAAAATTACTATGAAAAAAGAACTGATATAAAAAAGATATCTATTCAGCAAATCAAATATTTTGAAAAAATTTTTAAACAAAGGATTTAGAGAATGAAGGTTGTAATTTTAGCTGGTGGATTGGGAACTCGTATTTCGGAATATACAAAAAGTATACCAAAACCAATGATATTAATTAATAATATTCCTATTTTAATTCATATAATAAATCATTATAGAAAATATAACTTCAATGAATTTTATATAGCAGTTGGATATAAGTCCAAAATAATTTTTAATTATTTTAAAAAAAATAAGATTAAAAATTGCAAAATTAACTTAATCAATACTGGTCTAAATACAATGACTGGTGGTCGATTAAAGAGATTGTCTAAATATTTGGGAAAAGATACCTTTTTAATGACATATGGAGATGGATTAAGCAATGTAAACATAAAAGAATTAGTAAAATTTCATAAACAAAAAAAAAAACTAGTGACCTTAACTGCTGTAAGACCACCAGCACGGTTTGGTGCTATAAAAATAACAAACAATAAGGTTAGATACTTTAAAGAAAAATCAAGTTTAGATGAAGGTTGGATTAATGGTGGTTTTTTTGTCATTGAACCTGAGATTTTAAAATATATAAAAAATGACAAAACTTATCTCGAGAGAAGCCCACTTGAAAAAATTGCCAGTAAAGGACAATTGACAGCTTTTAAGCACGATGGTTTTTGGCAGTGCATGGATACGCTTAGAGATAAGGAAATCTTAGAAAAGAAAATTAAAAGATAAAGACTATTTTGAAAAAAAATAGAATTCTAATAACTGGTGGTACAGGATTTATTGGCTATCATTTAGCCAAAAAATGTGTGAGCCTTAATTGGTTAGTGGATAGTATTTCAACTAAACCTCCCTCAAATGAGAGAAAATTAAAAAAAGTAAAATATCTAAAAATTGATATCTCAAAAAAAAAAGATTTAATAAAAAATTTAATAGCAGATTATGATTATGTTGTAAATTTAGCTGGATATGTAGATCATACAAAGAAGAAAAAAACTCTATTTTCTCATTATAATGGCTGCAAAAATATTTCTGAAATTTTTTTAAGAAAGAAAATCAAAAAATTTATTCAAATTGGTTCGTCTATTGAATACGGCAAGAATTTATCTCCTCAAAAAGAAAATTTAGATAATAAAAAAATATTTTCAATTTACGGAAAAGCAAAGTTGATGAGTACCAATTATTTATTATCTTTGTATAAAAAACATCATTTTCCAGTGTCAGTTTTAAGGCTATATTTAGTATATGGACCATTTCAAGATAGGAATAGAGTTATTCCTATAGTCATAGATAATGCATTGAACTCAAAAGAGTTTGACTGTTCACTAGGGACACAATTTAGAGACTTTGTTTATGTTGATGATGTGGTGAATGGTATTATTAAATCACTGAAAAATAAAAAGACTAATGGCCAAATAATAAATTTAGGAGCTGGGAAACCTATAATGATAAAAGATATTATTTTAAAAATTTGTAAAATTATAGGGTCTGGCAAACCTCAATTTGGTAAAATAAAGTTTAGAAAAGATGAGATAAAGTGCCTATATCCGAGTATTACTAAAGCAAAAAAAATTCTTAATTGGGTACCTAAAGTAAAAATTAATCTAGGACTAAAAAAAACTATTAATTATTATAAAAAAAATGGATAAAAAAGTAAGTGTAATTGTTAATTGCCATAATGGTCAGAAATACTTGAGTAAATGTATTATTAGTATTCTAAATCAAAAATATGAAAATCTCGAAATTATTTTTTATGATAATTTTTCTAATGATAGAAGCAAAGAAATTATCTCAACTTTTATGGATAAAAGAGTAAAATACTTTTATTCAAATAATAAGTTATCTTTATATCAAGCTAGAAATAAAGCTTTAGAGCATGTGTCAGGTAAAATAATTGCATTTTTAGATGTTGATGATTGGTGGGATGAAAATTATCTATCAAGCCGTGTTTTACTATTTAATGATGATAATCACGATTTTTTTTATTGTAACAGATATACTTTTTATGAAAAAAATCATAAATTAGAAATATTCAGAAAATTAGATCTTCCAAATGGGAAAATATATAATTATTTAGCAAAAGATTATTTTATTACTATTAGTGGCCTGATTATTAAAAAAGAAATTTTTGATAAAGTTGGTTTGTTTAATAAAGATTTTAATATAATAGGTGACTTTGACTTAGTCATGAGAATGTCAAGAAAATTTAATGGCCATGCCACAAATGAACCATTGTTATTTTACAGGTATCATGAAAATAATTTTTCAAAAATAAATCTTGAAATGTTTTTTAAGGAATTTAATAAGTGGTTTAATGATCAGGTTAAACTAGAAGATAAAGATTTTTTAAATAATATTAAATATTTTAAAAAAAGACTACTTTCTTGTGAAATTAAAAATCTTTTATTTAATAGTAGCAAAAATTTCTACCTTTTGCACAAGATAGTTAATCATCCTGATTTAATTGAAAAATTAAAATTTTTAATAGTATTTTTAATGCCAAAACAAGTTGTTAATTATTTTAAAAAATGAAACAATTAATAATTATCTCTAATGATAGACTGCACTTTAGCAGCAATACAGTTTGTTCAGACTTTAATGATACTATTAATATAATCGAAAGCTTATCTAAAATTAATTATTTAAATTTTTTTTCTAGAAAAAATATTGACAAAGGTATTCATGAAGCTAAAGTTTTTAATAAATCTCAACTTAGAATATCTCAGATAAAATCTTTAAATTTAAAAAATCAAAAAATTTGTATGATTTCAATTACTCCTTTTAATTATTTAATATTTATGATTATAAATTTCTTCAACAGAAGAATAAAAGGTTTTGTAATATTAAGAAGTGATGGTTTCAAAGAATATGAGTCTAAATTTGGTTTTATAGGAAAAAAATTTTATGGATTCTTATTTAAGACAATTCTAAAAAAACTCATACCTGTAGTTGTTACGAGTAGGATGACTAATTTAAAAAATTATAGATATCTCAAAATTCGTCCTTCTGAAATCACAGATTTATGGAAAAAAAATTTAGAAAAGCCAAATCTTGAAAAGGCAAATTTACTATATATTGGAAGAATAAAAAAAGAAAAAGGTGTTTTCTCTCTTTTGAAAATCGTGAAGGATTTATCAATTGATTTTAAATTGAGCATAATTGGGAAAAATAAAAAAAAAATTTCTGGAATTAAAAACATTAAATTTTATAATGAGACTTCAAATGTAAAAAAAATTATTAACTTTTATGATAAAAACAATATTTTTATTCTGCCATCATATACAGAAGGATCACCAAAGGTAATTTTAGAAAGTCTTTCACGGCTGAGACCAGTCATAGTGTTTAAAGAGATCTCTCATGTTAAAGAAAATTTAAAAGGAATTTTTGTTTGTGGGAGAAATGCAGATGAATTTCAGAAAACTATTAAATATATTTTAAAAAATTATACTATGATTCAATTTGAAATTAAAAAAAATAAAATTTTAAGCAGAAAAAAGTTTCAAAGTGACTTAATAAAAATAATTAAATGAACACTTTTTATAATAAAATTAAAATATTTTCTCCATTATTTTTCTTTCCACTAACTTATATAGTTGGCATTGCTATAACAGAATTATTTATTTTCTTTTTTACAATTTTTTTAATTATCAATTACAAAAATGAAAAATTTCCCAATATAAATATATTATTAGTTCTTCTAGCATTTTCTTTGTATATTGCTGTTAATGCGATCATTCAAATACCTACTAATTTAAAATATTCTTCGATATTTCATTTTAGGTATGTGTTATTTGCAATTTCTGTTTATCTCTTTTTTAAAACTTATGAACAATCAAAAATAAATAAAAAATTATTTTTAATGATATTTTTATTATCAATAATTATCTTATTATTTGATAGTTGCTTTCAATTTTTTGTAGGAGAAAATATTTTAGGTCAAAAATTAAGTAAATTTGGTTATAGAGTTTCAAGTTTTTTTGGTGAAGAGTTAATTTTAGGAAGTTTTTTAATGAGATCTTTATCAATTATTCTTTGGTATTTATTTTATATAAAAATCGACATTAATTCTAAAAAATTTTTTTTCATTATATTTTTTTCAGTATATTTTTTTGCTATCTATATATCTGGTGAAAGAACAGCTTTTGCACTTACAATTCTTACATTTTTATCATTTGTAATATTTGTTTCAAACTTAAGATATGTTTTATTTCGATCAGTAATAGTTTTTTCTATTTGCGCCTTTATTGTAGCTCTGACCAACATAGGAAAAGAAGATATAACTCATAGAATGTTTGTGAAAACCTATAAACAACTTTTATATAAAAACGCTAATACAGATAAAGTTAGTAAAAATATATTAAAAGATAAAGATCTTAATTTTATAGATAAAATTAAAGATATTAATATTTTTTCCCCAAATCACCATGGACATTTAATAGTTGTAAAAGAATTATTTACTAAAAATTTAATTTTTGGTGTAGGTCCTAAAGGCTTTAGGCATTATTGCAGATCTGTTAATTTTGATCCCCCAAAAGGAATTTGCAGCACACATCCTCATAATATTTTAGCACAAACTTTATCTGAATTAGGAATAATTGGATTGTTATTTTATCTAATTTTTATAGTTTTTATTTTAAGGATATTTTTCAAAAATATTAGAAAAAAAACAACCAATCATGAAATAAATGGATTATTAGTAATTTCAATTGGCCTACTGATAAATTTATTTCCATTTGTCCCGAGTGGAAATTTTTTTAATAATTGGATTTCATCATTTTTGTATTTTAAAATTGGGTTGTTTATATTTTCATATAAAAAACTTTCAAATTAATTTATAAATTGCAAATTATTGATTTGAATTAATAGTTAAAAAATAAGTAAAATGAATACAATTTGATTTTTGATATTAACGTTATTATTATTTAATTTATTAATATATCTTAAATTTGAAACTATAACTAATAAATTTAATTTTTTTGATAAACCAGATGGTAAGCTAAAAAAACATTCACAACCAGTTTCTCTAATAGGTGGATTAATAATTTTAATTAATATTTATTTAATAGTTTTTATTTTAAATTTATTGGGTCTAGAAAGTTTATTGTTTGAAAAAAAATATTTATTCCTCTTTTTATTTCTAACAACTCTTTTTTATATGATTGGAGCACTAGATGATTTAAAAAATATAAATCCAAAAAATAAGTTGCTGTTAGTTTTTATAGTACTGGTAATTAGTATTTTTTTTTTCCCAGAAATAAAAATTGAAGAAATTAAGATTTCTTTTTTACCAAAAACATATTATTTTAAATTTCCATATACCCAAATTTTTATAATATTTTCTTTTTTATTATTGGTTAATGCTATGAATATGTTTGATGGAACTAATCTACAATTAATTTCATATTCTACCTTTGTAATAATCTTATTTATCTTAAAGGGTTTTATGCCAATATTTTTTATTTTATTAACTATATGTTTGATTATGTTGGGTATTCTTAATTTTAGAAATAAAGTCTTTTTAGGTGATGGTGGCTCAAATTTATTAAGTGCAGTTTTAGGTTTAACTTTTATTTATCAGTATAAAAAATTTAATAATATTTTTTTGGGTGATGAAGTATTTGTAATATTGTTAATTCCCGCAATTGATATGCTTAGATTATTCTTTATGAGGCTTATTAACAAAAGTAATCCATTTAAAGGAGATTTAAATCATTTACACCATATAGTTAATAGATTTATAAAAGATAAAACATTGACAGTTATAATAACAGTAAGTATTTGCATAGTACCAACAATATTTATGTATTTAAATATAAAAACATATATCGTTTTGATAGGTTGCAGTATTTTATATTTTATTTTGATTAATTTACTTAGTCGTAAAAAATATTTATGACTTTTAAGATAATTTATAATTTGTTTTTAATTTATATATCAAATAATTAAAGCTAAGTTTTTACGATGAAAATAAAAAATATTATTTTTGGGAAAAGAAGTATTCTTACTAAAGATATTTCAAAAAAATTAGATAATTTTGAAGTATATTCTGCAAATGATCTGCACTTAATAGATTTCGATAAACTAAATAAACAAAAAAGTAACTATATTTTTAATAATTTTTATCCATCATCAAAATTAAACACCTTAAATGTAAATAAATTGAATGATTTTGTTGAATTATCCATAGGTAAACTAGTAATAATTTTATCAAAGTTAAATAGTAAAAATATTAATAAAATAATTTATAGCAGTAGTTCCTCAATCTATAATATTAAGGACACTCTTAAAAATATAGAACAAGATAGCTTTAATAGAGAGATTTATTCAGCATTTAAATTTTCTGCAGAAAAAATAATTCAAAATTATTGTAAAAAAGAAAAAATTAACTTTTATATAATGAGATTATTTAATATTTATGGAAGAAGAAATGATAAATTTTCACTTATTGAAAGATTAATAAAATCAAAACAAAATAATTATAAAATTACACTTAATAATAGTGGGCTTTCTCTAAGAGATTTTATAAATGTTTCAGATGTATCAAATATTTATTTGAATTTTATTAAAAACAAACATTCTTCAGGTATATATGATGTGGGTACTGGGCGCGGATATCTAATAAGAAATTTATTTGATTTTGTAGGAATTAACAATAATAAATTGATTCATAAAAAAAATATTAATGAGTTAACAGGATCTATTGCAAATATTGATAATTTAAAAAAATGCTTAGGTGAATATCAATTCAAATCTCTTGAAAGTTATTTTAAAAGTAAAATTAAAGTAAAAGAGAGTAAAAAATTATATTTTACTTCAAAATTAATTAATAAAAAAAATTATGAAGGATCGGTGATCTATGGGGCAGGAATTGCTGGAAAAGAATTGTTTGCTAAATTAATTGATCAAAAAGAGAATATAATTTTTTTTGTTGATGATGATCCTAAAAAAAATAACACAATTTTTGAAGGAATTCCTGTAATAAATTTTGAAAATTTAAAACAACTGAACCATAGAAATATAATAGATAAAGTTTATATCGCAATACCGTCTATAAATAAAAACCAAATAAATATAATAACTAAAAAATTAAAAAACTATTTTTTTGATGTTAGGCATTTACCTGAAAAAAAATTTTTAATTAATAATCAGATTAATTTAAATGATCTTGAAATAAATCAAATAAATTCGTTTATAAGTAGAGAACAAATTAAAAGAAAAAAGCTATTACATTTAAAAAATCATAATATTTTAGTCACAGGTGCCGCAGGTACTATAGGTTCTGAAATATGTAGACAGTTAGTTTTTCATAACGCAAAGAAAATCGTAGGAATAGATCAATCTGAAATAGGCATTTACAACATTAGAAATAAACTGGATACTAAAAAAGTACAGCTATTATTAAATAATGCAAATGATAAAAACATTATAGATAAAATTGTTAAAGATGAAAAAATTACGCTTATAATTCATGCCGCAGCTTATAAGCATGTAAATATCTTAGAAGAAAATATTTCTTCAGCAATAACAAATAATGTCATGTTAACTAAAAATTTATGTGAAGTAGCCAAAAAAAACAACATAAATTTTATTTTGATTTCTACAGATAAAGCAGCCGAACCATCTTCAATTCTTGGTTATACAAAAAAAATTTCAGAACAACTAGTTCATTATTATAATTTAAATAGAGTTAGCAAAAAATTTTTTAATATTGTTAGATTTGGAAATGTTTTTGGAAGTTCTGGATCAGCTATTACTAAATTTATTAGTCAGATAAATAAAAATGAAGCAATTACAATAACAAATAAAAAAGCAACAAGGTATTTTATGACCATATTAGAAGCTTGTTATTTGGTATTAAGTATTACTTCTATAAAAATTAAAAATAAGACATTTGTTTTGAATATGGGCAAACCTATAAATATTTATGAATTATCAAAAAAATTGAGTCAATTAAAAAAAAATGTAGATGATACTTATAATTTTAGATACATCGAAACAGGTCTAAAAAAAAATGAAAAATTACATGAAATACTTTTTAATAAAAATGAAAAACTAAGAAAAATAAATAAAAATATATTTTACACTTCTAGAAATAAATTTGATAATGAAAAATTTACAAAGTTATTTTTAGATTTTGAAAAAAATTATAAAAAGTTTTCTAAAGAAAAAGCAACCAAATATCTAAAAATTCTTTGTAAAATTTAAATAATTTTAATTGTGATTATAATTCAAACTATATTTTTTTCATTTTTTTGCTTTATAACAATTTTATCAATATCAGGCTTAGGAACGTTATTAAACCCAACTAAAAAAAAAAAACTTTTGGAAAATTTTTTTTATGGTTTTTTAGTTATAGCGTTTACTGTAACAATTATACATTTTTTCCATAAAATTGACTTAATAATAGTATTTTTAATTTTTGTTGCTGGTCTATTTGCAAGTATTAAAAATTATAAACTTTCACTTAAAAAATTAAATCATGATATTTATTTATATGTTTTAATTTTTATAATTTTGATTCCTATATATTTAAGTCAGAAATATCATGAGGATTTTGGCTATTATCATTTGCCTTATATTATTAATCTTATAAATGAAAAAATAATATTTGGTCTTGCAAATGTTAATTCTGCATTTGTACACAATTCAATTTGGTTAAATATTTTACCAATTTTTTACATCAATGAAAATTACGATTTTGTTCTTATCCCAACTTTCTTAATATATTTGGTTTTTATTATTTATTCATTTAGCCTCATTATCAAAGAAAAAATAAAAACAATCAGTAATTTTTTTCTAATTGTATGTCTTTTCTATATTGTACTCAAATTTACTAGAATTTCTGAATATGGAAACGATATCCCTGCTTTGATCTTTACTATTCTGGCAATTCTAAATTTTTTTAAATTTCAAGAGGAAAGAAATTTAAAAAGAAAACTCTCTTATTTTTTTTGTAATTTTAGTTTTACTGTATTTGCAATATTAATTAAATTTAGTGTAATTCCTGTTTTAATTTTACCAGTTTATCTTTTTCTTAAAAATTATAAAAATTTATCTCCAGAAATCTTAAAGATTAGATACATATTTATTTATATTTTAGGGGTCACTTTTTTTTTACAACAGTTTATCTATACAAGTTGTTTTATTTATCCATCTACACTTACTTGTATTAATACTTCTTGGTTTGACCCTACAATCTTAAATTCAATAGATAGATTGGAATTGATTAATAAAAGCTACGCAGAAACAAATGGCTTAATTACTAAAACAGAATTTTTAAAAAATTTCAATTGGATATCTTATTGGTTTAACAGAAATTATTCAGAGATACTGGAACATTTATTAACAATGATTTTTCCCGTAATTTTATTTTTATTTATATCTAGCAAAACAAACTCTCCTAAAATATTAGATTTAAAAAAAATAAAAATTTTTATACTTTTTATTTTAATTGGTTTTTTATTTTGGTTTACTTTTTCACCAGTATACAGATTTGCTATAATTTATTTTATAAGTACGATTTTTTTAATTACTCTTTATTTTTATCAAAATAGAGTTTTTTCAAAAAAAAAATTTATAATATTAATATTAATATTTTTACTTTTTAACTTTTCTAAAAATATTATTAGAATATATAAGGAAGATAAAATATTTTACGGTATCAAAAAAATTAAGAATGAGTCTCTTGAATATAAAAATAATAGTAATGAAAGATTCTCAGCTTTCTATCCAGATAACCAAAAAAATAGTAAAAATGGTAATGGATGGCAGGGTAGATTATGTTGGGATATAAAATTTTTATGTTCTTATAGTGAAATTGATATAAATTCATTTAATAACTATTTAATTATTAAAAAATTAAAATAATGTTTGATAAAAAATTAATAAAAATTTCAGTATTAATACCGTGTTTCAATGAAAATAGTACTATTAACATGATTATTGACAGAGTTATTAAAAGTTTAGAAGTTTATAATTTTACAAATTACGAAATTATAATTGTAGATGATTTTTCAAATGATGGTACGAGAGAGAAACTTAAAAAATTAAGTTCACAAAATAAAATCAAAATTTTTTATCATAGTAAAAATTTAGGAAAAGGTGCAGCTATTAAAACTGCTATTGCACATATCAGAGGAGATATAACCATTATTCAAGATGCTGATTTAGAATATGATCCATTTGATTACAATAAATTACTATTACCATTTTTTGAAACGGACTCAGATGTAGTTTATGGGTCAAGATTTTTAGGTGGCGGAAAATATATTAGAATACATTTTTTTTGGCATTTTTTAGCTAATAAAATTCTGACATTCATTTGCAATTTATTTATTAATTTAAATTTAACTGATATGGAAACTGGTTATAAAGTGTTTAAAACATCAGCTTTAAAAAATATAGATTTAAAAGAAAATAGTTTTTCTTTTGAGCCTGAAGTAACAATCAAATTTGCAAAAAAAAAATATAAATTTTATGAAGTTCCGATATCCTATAATGGT
>Ga0209710_1001593_pt1 | contig 17084 bp, 10 predicted proteins | sample ArcticOcean_MG_C_5_FD_187436 | JGI IMG/M metagenome (GOLD analysis project Ga0209710, IMG submission 187436) | Marine microbial communities from western Arctic Ocean - ArcticOcean_MG_CB4_138 (SPAdes) (version 2) | ecosystem: Environmental > Aquatic > Marine > Oceanic | place: Arctic Ocean...
ATCATCATCGTCGTCTTCGGCGTAAACGAAGAGACGAGATATAAATCTAAGCGTGAATGGCAACGCGGGATAAAACGCGCGAGAGTGTTCGTACTCGTAGCCATTAACTTGAGCAATGCGGAATACGTGTACTGCATCCCAAACCGCTATGGATTCAACGCTAGAACAGAACATATTATTACTATCATTTTTCTTAAACTGTACAGATGTGTCATAGTCAGATATTAATAAATCGAAGACGAACATCGATAGAATTAATAGTATTCTAGAACATATCGCGATATAAATCAATTCACTCGATGCTTTTGTTTTTCTTGCTATCGTTTTCATCTTCTTTAAGACATTATTATTATTATCATTATTATTATTCTTATTAACTACCTTTATTACCTTGGTCGTCGTTGTCGTTGTCTTTCTTATTCTTCTTCGTCCTCGTTCCATCTTTGTCCCTATTTAATGATTATTATGATTCATACGTGATGATCTTTCATTCGCTTAATGTTTAGTGTATAATCACAAAGAGCGTCTTTAAATAATAGAGAAGAGCACAAACGCGCGCGCGCGCGAAAGTCAAATAATCAATTAAATACGCTCTAGATTTTCCAAAATGCGAAAGCGTTGTAAATAAAAAAGAGAGAAGAAAGAAAGAAGACATCTTCTTCTTCGTTCTTCACTTCTTCTTCATAAATAAATAAATAAATAAATAAACACGCAGAATAAGAACATAAATGGCACCTGGTGGTTTCGATTACTCAAAATGGGACAAACTCGAATTAAGCGACGACGAGGATTTACATCCAGGAGCGCAGTTCATAGAAGCGAATACGTTAAGGCGAATCAAGAGAGAATCGCATCAGAACAGGGCGGAAGAAATCGATAATAAGATCAAAGAATTTGAGAAGGAAATCAAAGGATTGAAGAAGGAGATTAAACAATTAGAGATTTCAATCGTTACTAACAATAGTGATAATAGATCTGCTGCATCGATAGAAAAAGAAGAAGAAGGAGAAGAAGAAGTAAAATTGTTGGAAAAGCTCGAATCGAAGCTGAAAGAAGTCGAAGAGTTATTGAAACAAGAAATGAAAAAAAGGACGTTCAACGCGGATGAAATGTGCAAAGTCACATCATCGAAAACATTGATTGGAGATGCGTGTGCACCAAGTGAAGTTTCTATTAACGTACGAGCACATAAAATGTCTTACGAGGACTATTGCGATACTTATGAGAACGAACTTGACGAACTCGCGAAACATGGAGACGAGACGACAAAGAAACAAAACTCAAATGCTTACGCTCGCATTGAGGCCTACTTATCGAACCATTCATATTTAGTATGTGAACACGCGCTTGGATACCTTTTGCTCAAGGCTTTGTATCAAGAAATGGATGGCGTTGAGAGACAGAAAATGCTCGATACTGCAAAAGCGGGCTTTGCTCTGAAATCAATTTCCGATTTCGCAACCGCGCAAAAAAGAACAATGCTCGACCAATTCAAACCTTTTTTTGCGCGCTTGCAGTCTAATGAAAAAGTCATGAGTGACTATGAAATCGCAGAGTTGGAATACGTAGAAAAATTAATCGAGCGCGCGGCGAAGAAAAAAATAGAAGAGCAACTAGAACAAAAAGAAGTCAAAGGAGGCGACGAAGACACGCAAAGGGTCGAATCGCCGCCGTTAGGACCTGGTGGACTCGATCCGCGCGAAGTATTCGAAAGTTTACCGAAAGAAATGCAGACAGCTTTCGAATCTGGAAACGTCGAAGCGCTTCGCGATTACGTGAACGAACTATCGATGGAGGATGCGAAGTTCTACATGCGAAGAATGGTTGATTCTGGTTTATGGGTTCCCGAAGAAGGTGCTCACCCAGGTGCCGCGCTCGTCGACGATGAAAATGATGATTCTACTCATCAAGAAGAAGATAAAGAATAGAAGTAGAACGTAAGCGTCATGCGTGTTAAAGATTTCTCGTAGTTTTTTTAATTTAGATCTTGCTCAATTGATGCACTGATTCTTAACTAGTATTAGCACTATTTTTTAACACGACGAAATCAGAATAAAGTGGCAAGAAATCATAGTTATCCGCATCTTCTTCGTCTTCTTCTTTCTTTCTATTACTATTACGAACACTACTTCTCCGTTTTTCCTTCATATTCAAAATCCGTTCTTCCTGTTCTTTTATAACTAACTTCAACTGTTTATTTTCTTCCTCTGACGCGCGCACTTTATCGAAGTAATCACAAATTAATTCCTGTTGTGATTGTTTCTCTTCTTCTTCTTCTTCTTTTTCTTTTTCTTTTTCTTCTATTAAATATGCTTCATCACCAGTACAATTCCTTCCTCTTCTCAAACTCTTCTTCTCGAACAAATCTGCAAATCTATTCCAAAACGATTCCATTTCAAAATCGAATGAGGAAACCTCGACGATGTTTTCATCGTTGCCTTTTACATCTCCCTCTAAGTATTGCTTATTTGAACGACGCATGTGTGAACCTTCTTCGATGATTATTATGTTTCATGCATGAAGGTTCTCTCTATTTGTCTATCACCTATCACCTATGACGTATTATTATTATTATTTTGAGCGAATACTGGAATATGCTATATTTTGAAAAACATCAAAATATAGCAAAAGTTGTATTTCTTCATCAAACGTCAAACCTGTTTATTATTACAGATTATTATTACAAATATATATTACAAATACAAGTCATCGAAACCTATCAAGTACTTTTGTTAGTAAAGTTAACAGTATATTCTTTGTTGAATATTTTATAGATCATCGTTCAACAGAAAAACGACGAAAAAATGAATAGTTTAATCCAATCATATGGGAGCGATGAAGAACGAACAGAAGGAGAAGAAGAAGAAGAAGAAGAAGAAGAAGCTATTAATAATAATCCTGTAGTAGTAGCAGTAGGAACCGAGAAAGATGATAATAATAGTGACAACAATCGCCGTCGTCGTCGCATTTTGAGTGTTCCTGAAGAAAGTATAATAAAAAGTTCATTATTATTAGGTATCAACGAAGAGGAAGAGAAAGAGAAAGATAAAGAACAGTGTAAACCAGAGATACAGCAAAGAGTAGGAAAGTATTTAGAAGCTAAACGATCGAATGGGATGAACATCAACGCGCAATTGAGAGAACCAAAAGGATTCAGAAATCCATTGTTTCTTCAGTCAGTATTCGAACACTTCCAAGTAAACGAAAAGGGGAGTGAACTATTTAGAAAGAAACAAAAAAAGATGTCGTTCGATGAGGAAGATTATTATGACAACATCGCGAAAAGACAAAGGCAAGAAGCAGAGGATAGATTTAGGAATAGAAATGGGATTGAATTTACGAAATCAGCGGCGAATATGAATGAAGAAGATGCTCAGGGCCTGATTGAAAAGGCGAGAGAGCAAGCGAGAATTTTGAACGCGCGATTTGGGATTTGAAGGAGTTATTAGGTAAAGAATCTTAATCCATATCGAGCACTGGCTTAAATCGATCTAATAAGAGTTTGTCGATTGATAAAGTCGGAGGCGCAATCTTTCAAAGGATGAAAACAACGGTTATTACAGAAGCAAACAGAGCGCATGGTGGTGATAAGGAATCGCTCAATTATTTACGCTCAATCGGTCCCGAACGCGTGCATTTAGAGCTGTTTTGAAGAATGTTCGTGAACGATATTAACAGAGATACGCTCCGGAGCTATTTTTGGAATACGAAAACTTCCCAGCATTTGGAAAGCGCGAGCGAAATGAGCTATCGGAAGATATCGCTTTATAGTTCTCGGGTTCAACAAAGGATATCAGACACATTGGAGTAGCTAAGGAATTTCTGCTAACGAGCATTAGAATTTAGGGCATTTGTTGTCTATTCTAGTAAAGGATCGTGATTATGCTTTTTGCCATCTTTCTTTTTTTTTCTCTCTCTCGAGTCGAGTCCAATATTTCAATTAATTTCTTTTTCAGTAAATCAAACGCGTCGCGGTTGTCCTTGGTGCCTAGAATAGTTTCTAAATCTCAACTTGACCAAACGCGTTCCAGGGGGTATTCGTGAATCCGATGAATAGAGCAACTTTTGAATGAAATCAGTATGTTGATGCTGTTGTCGTTGTTGTTGTTGTTGTCCTTCACCCACTTCGTCCACTACAAGTGGATCATTATACGCAACTTTCAATATTGTTTCAAGTAATGGAACGAAGAAATTTGCGATCGATTCAGTCTCGGACAAGAGCTTCGTTCGATAAATCTGCAAGTTCATTCTCTTCAATCTTCGAACGTGACCTGGCCTTATGTAACTATGCGCGGCAAAGTCGGGCAATATCCTACATCCAATCGGCGCACCTTCCCATTCAACTAAAGACGATGATGGCAATATTGAATCGCCGTCGTCGTCCGAAATCACGACGAGTTCGTTCACGATTTCTTTACCAAACAACGATTGTTCCAAAGAACCCAAAAATATCTCAATACTTTCTGAAGGTGGTGGATCTGGTTTTTTTGAGTTTAATAATACGCTGCCATCACCGCTTCTGAATTCTTTATTCGCATACGATGGCGGCGGCAACGGCTTTGAATTTGCAATTTTTCTCAATCGTCGACCACCTTTGAAGATCCACTTCTGGTTTGATCCGCTTCCTGATTTCCGCTCGATAATCTCGCCTCCAGTGAGAACAAGTCGTGATTTGAACGAATCTTCGCGATCTTTCGCTTTCAACCGAGCGTCTTCGGCGAAATCGGACGCGTCGGACGTTCTATGCATATTTACAAGAGCGGCGTTTTCGGCGTTTTCCTTGCTCGGAATTCGAACGCAATCTACTCCGCTAAAGACGACGTAATCATTTTTCACCCCAAACTGCGCTCCGTTAGCACCCCAAGTGTCTGGATACACGCGTTCAATGTGTAAATAATTCAAGTTGAATTCTCTCGATCGTCTCATTTTATCTCTAAATTTCATTTCGTCTCTAAAAATTATATGTTCTGGATTTGTCATTTCGCTCTCAACTTCGATCGAATCAACCGTTAAACCATCGTCTTGCTCGGCGAATTCAATAAAAATGACCAAACCAGCGCCGGAGCTCAATTTTTTCATATTTCCTTCGGTTTTAATAACATCTTTCATGAACGCGTTTATTTGGAACTCAGTCATTTTTCGTCCGCCCTCTTGCACTTTCATTTGCGAATTCGTTCGATCAAGCTTTGCGTAAATCCAATTGCTCAGACTCGCGTCGTGCGTGATTATGTAATAATTGAAATTGGTTTCGTAAACGACGTAGCCCGGTTCTCCTTCTGTGTAAGCAAACTTAACAGAATCTTGTGATTTGCCAACCCATTCTTTGGAAGATCCGACTCCGCTTGGATTTTTTTTCGTACTACTACGATCGAGAAAATTCAACGCTCGTTCATCTCTCGCGAATTGAGCGAACTCTTTTTTATATTTCACGTCCTCAACAATCATCGCATTTTTATTATTCTTCTTGAAATCATACCTACCTGCGTCCTCGTCGTCTTTTAAATCATCATCAACATCGCCGAAGAGATTGTGACCGAATGATTCCAACGCGTTTACGACTTTGGAGAACATACTCGCTTCTACTACTTCTAAACTATTTTTTCCTCCTTCTACTTCCGCTACTACTACTTTTCCTTCATTTGCAAAATCGTCGTTGTTGTTGCTACTACTTTTGCTACTGTTAGTATAACTCATCGGATGATGTTTGTTCTCCTCGTCGTATATATTCCTTAGTTTAAGTCGTCGTCTTTCCAATTCTTTCGTTTCGAATTCGACGACTTTAGCGCGCTGATCTCTCAAACGCGCTGCGGACATCCACGCTTCACCTTTCAAAGGACCCGTATGCACATCGCCTTTCCACGTCCATGCGAATGGAAAGTGTACTGGGCATTTCGTCGCGTATTGTTTCATGCCGCCCTCGCCCTCCCATTTTCCTTTTTCGTCCGGTTTAATGATAACGTATTGACTCGCTTCGTCGCAACGGCAAACCATGTGCGGCGCGATTCCATTTTGACTCGGTAACGTTCCTTGAATATCTTCTAAATGTTGCGGTTCGAACGATTCTCTTCTTTTCTCCCTAGTCGGCTCAGTCTCTATGTAGTACATATTTTTTTGTCGTCGTCTTAGTTGCTCTTGTTCTTGTTCTTGTTGTCTTCTTCTTCGAGCGACCACGTTTTCGTTTTCGGAGAACGAGGCGAAGGAAGATTTAGGAAATTCTGGATTTGATATTCTCGTGGCAACGACGAAACTATCATCGTGATATCTATGCGGGTCCTCGTGCTCAGTAACACTATTATTATTCGTAGTAGCAGTATTGAACCATTTCGAGTACTGGTTCTGTTGAACTCTTAAATCTGAAGCTTCTAGTTCACCTCTAATAATCGTATCTCTCATTGACATGTTTTGTTTCGTTCTGAAATCAGTTTTAGTCGTTTTAGTTGTCGTTGGCGTTAACATTCTTGCATCAGCTCCTTCTTTTTCTTCTTCTTCTTCTTCATCTGTTGTTTTTGATATCGTCGTGATTTCGTTGGCGTTGTGAGTTGGAGTTTTCCTTAATAACTTCATAATAATAATAATAATAATAATAATAATAATAATAATAATAATAATAGGAGTAAGGTTGTCTGTTCTTCCGAATAATTGAAGAAACCTTTATTTTCACGAATAAGGTCACCAATAATAATAATAATAATAATAAGCAGGCATCATATGAATTAATATGTAAATTTTCTCACGTTGTTGAAGCTTTTCATCACACGGCTTCAGCTTCATCAGCTTCAGCTGCTGCTGTGCTGCTGATGATGATGTAACACCCAAAAAATAAAAAGGGCCCAAACGACAAAAAGCCGCGCGCTGCTTTTGCTGAGGACATCATGGGGAGGCTATAGAAGGCAGATGGCAGCGAAATAAATTTTCCTCTCTGCTCTCGTTCCTCACAAAAAAAAGCACTTTACACGCCGCGTGCACGCGCGCATAATCGAGCGACGATAAAAGAGATCAGCACCGTGCGTGATTTCTGTCCATCATCATCAGCACTCGCTCTCGCTTTGCCTAGCATATATATTTGTCTCTGTTTCATCTTCTTCGTTTAAAATCCACGCGAAAAGAGACTTCTTCGTCTTCATCACGAAAGGAAAGGAAAGGAAAGGAGTACACAGCACGCGCCTTCGTTTTGCAAAATGAGATATTCTTATTCATCAGACCCTTCGTTAGTGGAAAAGAATGGTAATAATAATAATAATAATAATAATACTCTCAGTAGCAATGAAGGATCGAATTTATTGGTAATGAGAAGTACTAATAATGATAACATGCATAAGTACGATCAAACTTGGTCATCTTATTTCTTGGATGTAGTTTATAGGAGCTTGCTCTCTATCGGAATCGTTTGCGTTTTATTCGTTAGCGTTGAAACGATATCTACGGCGCATACGGCAATGACTCATCACAGGCATCATCATGGTAGTACATACGAGCAATCGACGTTTTGGTTATTCAAACCAACAAATCCATTTAAGAGGCTGAAGAAGGATGACGACGAGGACGTATTAGTAACAAAAGCAACGGCTTCGGCGCAACAACAACAACAACAAAGTAATAATAATTACAATAATAATAAAAATGTCGTCGGGCGTTTGGCAACTCCAGATGGCGAAATATCTTTCCAAGATATTTTGACTTCGCGCGCGCTTTTGTTGCCCGAACAAGATCGAATGCCCATGCACGTTTTGAGCTGGACGTCGAATTATGGTTTTACGATGTGGACTCTCAAAGTCGTCGGCGAAGAGTTGAACGTGGATGATAGATCCTCCGGTGCAGTTGAATTCTTATATGCAGTTGGAGAGGGTGAGTTTGCAGATCGCTTCCGAGTAGGAAGTGGAAACAAGCCGTTACATATGGGATGGGCAACTCAAGATTATCCCCAAAATCCTTGCGCTGGGTCACCGTCTGGTTGCGGTAGTTTTCCCGCGCCAATCTTCACCTTTGGCACGGTACCAAAAGACAAGTCTAGGGTACCAAGTTTAGCTCAAGCACCGACGTTACCACTCGCGCCATGTGTTGCGCATGCGTATGATCCCTCAAAATACAGTCAGTGTGTTTGGTTTTCGTCTCCGAGTCAATGCTCGGGCGAGAATATGTACGTTCCAACGTATGGAAGTGATTCTGATCGCGTGAATAAATTTAACACTCTTATTCCAAAAATGGTTTGGAGAGGATCGGATTGGCGTTATCTTTCTGAATATGTAGGCGTTGGAACCGAAACTGGGGAGAACTTTTTATCAACTCACAACTTATGCTCTGCGACAAAAGATACGATTGTGAGTACCGTGCTTCATTCGAAAACATTAGTCTCGCCGAGATTATACGCCGCAATCGTTGCCGCTTTGCATCCAGATAAATACGACATCAAATTCACGGATAAAAATCCAAAAGCACCGCAATCTTCTTGCATTGACGACAAGTTTGATATTTTCACAAGCACCGAGTTTAGCGCTTGCGATTATGCAAAATACAAGTACCTCGTTGATTTTGGCGGTGGCGGCGGTACTTCGTGGAAGTCCACGCTATGGTTTCTCGGTATGCCAGGCGTTCTCTTTCATCACGAAACTCCAATGAGAGATTCGTTCTATGATGATATCAAGCCGTACGTGCACTACATTCCTCTCAAAGCGGATCTATCGAATTTAGAGTCTCAAATGCAGTGGGCTATTAGCAATCCGGCCGAGTGCGCGGAGATTTCCAAGCGTGCGACGGCGTTTGTGCAGCATTTAATGAGTCCAGATGGCTTAAAAGAGCACGCAAGGAAAGTATTCGTAGAACCTTTTAGAAAGTATATTGATGCCTATGATATACGCCCGGCTGATGAGTTCAAGTCCACTGCTGATTTAACTGCCCAATATTCGAATGGGCTATTGGAGACTGTTAAGTATAGCCCACAAGAACCGGCATATTTAGGAACCGCCGAGTGGAGAGGAGAATAGTAGAAATAAAAAGAACATTGTATGACTGCTAGTGTGTAAATTGTAACGAGAAGCTATATAATTTATCGAAAAAGTATACTGGTATATCATATCAACGTTGCTTTTCTAAAATCGCTTTTGCTATCGGTGCTAATCCACGCTTTAAATCGCCTTCGAGAAACGAATCGATTGAATCGTCTTCGAGAAATCGAAAAGCTCTCCTAAAATCTTTCACATCTGCTTCTATTGGGGCCTCCCAATGCGCGGGAACGATTGTTTTCATTGAATCGCCAAAACGTTCACTCACGCGATCGACCCAATTTCGTACAGCTTTCGGGTCTTGAGCATATAATAAAGTTCTCACGACGGGTGGGACAAACAAACGGTTCGAAATGCTCGCAAAATTCTTTTCCCATCCATCGCTCCAAATAACTTCAGTGGGCGAGATTAACTCCTCGTGTTCGGGGAAGAAGAAAGTCACTAGCAAAGCCGTTTTCTTCCAACCAGCTAGAATGTTTTCTCTCGTATCTTCCGGTTGCTCATCTTTCGTAGACCGTTTTCCTACGAGAAGAAGCTTCTCTTTCGATGAAAGAACCGGTGGCTCTGATGGAATTTTACAAAGCGAGTCTGTGACGATGAGCATACCAGTTTGCACGTCAAAAAACGCGCACTCTTTGATCTGCACTTTTGAATTACCGACGTTAAACGCACCGACATCGAGCGTCTCGTAATTTATCTCTTCGCTCCATTTTGGTTGTTTCTGTTCCCTGGAAAGGTCATTCGATTCGGAAAGAACAAATACGTTTGATTTCGTACCGTATAAGAACTCGTTCGAGACGTTCTCTTGAGGAAAAGAAAACTGGCCCGGTGCGATCCAAATCTCTGCTTCTGGCCATTTTTCATGCGCGTCTTTCGCAAAAATCTTGTGCTCAAGAGCGTACGTACTGACGACAATCGCGGCGACTTTATTATTATTATTAGAAGCGCACGATTCTACGAGCGAAAAGAACTCTTGCGTCGGCGCGAGTGGATTATGTACCCACAACTCTCCCGAATTTAAGCGAATGACGACGCATCGTAAAGGTGTTTCTAAAGGCCCTAACTCAATGGTTTGTTCTAATGCCCAACATCGATTTTCCACGAGTGTTGTCTTTATCGTCTTCTTCGTTCCATTGCCAAGAAATGGTTTGAAGAGAGTAGGAAATCTCTGCGTAAACGTAAACATCATCAGCTCCTCTTCTTCTTTAGCTTCTACTGCTTTAACATCGAACGAGATTGAAAAAGATGATATCATGATCGCCATCGTTTGTGTCAATAAATCTCTTTTTCTTGTATTTCTAGTATCACTACTTCTATTATTACTACTTCTATGACTGCTACTTTGTTCTTCAATAACTTCTTCTACTTCTCCTTCTTCGTTTTCTGTTAAAAATGATGATGAAAAATATTTTAACTTCTTCGTCTCACGGTGGTTTATTTTTAATGCGTTCTTAATTGCACGAGAGGGCCATAAATTACGATATAAGCTTCGTTGCTGCTGCTGCTGCTGCTGCTGGTGTTCGTAGTGGTGGTTCATCATCATCATCATCATCATCATCAATTAATTAATAAAAAAAATCGCATTCTTTTTATCATTCAGCATCTGCTGATGTTTGCTGCTGCTGTGTTTTGCCCTTTTTCTTTTCTGCTGCTGCTGATTCTCGCCTTTCTTGTCATCATCATCAAATTCGGACACGGCACAAAACAAATATACTAAATTGAATTATGATTGACATCGCACAACTTCCTCAACGTCTTCGTTCAAGAATGAATTGTTACGAAGAGAAAAAGAGAGAAAAGGAATCGGTTACTTTGGAACGAAGACAGAAACAAGCCGAGATTAAGAGACAGGTACGATGATGGCGACTCTGTTTTTTAAAAGTGGGACAATTATTTTCCTCAGCAACCACAACCCAATTGGGACAGTTATATCTAAATTCTCCCGCGCGTTTTTTACTAGACATATATCTTTACTCCTAATCAATATTAATACATATTATTACTATTATTATTATTCTTACTACTACTACTACTACAATTACAGGCATTTCTGGAATGGACCGTTCAAAAAGCAGCGAACATGTCTTCCCCTGCTAGGAAGAAAATGTGTTCCGAATTGACAGGACAACAGCGACAAGCAATACCTGCAGTAGGAGAAGAAACGACAAAAAAGACACCGAACAGTTCGAGCAGACGACGATTACTTTTCGATAACACGAACTTAATCATTAACGATAAAACCAATAATAATAATAATAATAATAATAATAATAATAACAATAATAATAAAATCAACGCCGATATCGTACATCGAAAACTCAAACGAGCTGAAGAGTTGCACGCGCTTTATTTACAAACGCGCATCGAGAAAGCACACTTATTCAACACGCGTCACGAGAAAATAGTTGAACAACAAAAACATCTTCATTCAGAGGAAATGTGTCTGCAAAAGCAACAAATGCTGGAACAGAAGTTGCGCAACGCAGAGTTGAAGCGTTCGTACTTTACATTTCGCAAAGGGATTCGCGCCAAGTGCGGTGTTCAACAATCGCCCGAGAAAGCGTTAGAACGTTTGCGCCAAATTCGTCGCCTTGAACGTGTTCAAAGACTTTGGAGAGTTTACTTGGAAACGAAAGTCGCTGCGGAATCTATCGCGAGACGTTTAAACGAAACTTTATCGCTCGAAATCGCTCGAAAAAGTGCAAATTACGATGATTTTGTTTTAGTTTTACAAAACGAAAAAGTTTTAGCCGATACGCATAAATTTTTAGAACGCTTGGAAACTCGCTTGGTCATGCTCGGCGACAATGAGAACATTGCGACGAAGTCGCAAATTAAAATTATGTTTCCACCGACCAAAAATATTGCAAGCCTTCGGCGTCGTCGCAGTCGCGGCGTTGATGATTATGAAGAAGGTAATAATAATAATCCATCGAGATTTCCAACCCGCATCGTTCTCTGCGCTTACATGATTTGCGCGCATCCCGAGATGGTTTTAGGTGGCGGTGGCGACGACGCGCCTTACGAAGAAAAAACTTTAAGAAGCGCTTCCGCTCGCTTGGTTGAATCAATCGATGAAACTATTGCACGAGCGATTGTCGAAGACACGAAGGGGACTAAAGAACACGATTTTAATGAGGCGGTTTTGCAATTCGCAATTCTCTGGGATGAATACGCAGTCGCTTTTGCGAAATGGAAAACAAACGACGCAATTTCCCTCGAGGCTGAGCTCGTTCGCGTCGCAGTTGCCATGGAAGCAAGTTGCCTCCGTAAATGTGCGACTTCGTCATCTTCGTCGTCGAATACTACTTCTGATGATATCGACGCCATTCGAGAGCAAACCGGTAACGATTTGGCTCTTTTACGGACGAAAGTGAGAGAACTCGCGGGCGAAGTTGGCGTTTTAAGATTTGACGATGCCATCCGCGCAACGCGTGAAAGTATTCGCGCTGAAATTGAACAAGTTAATAACGTTAGTGGATCACCTTCTTCGTTATTTGAGGAACGTCGGTCGCAGCGCTTATTCCATTCGGAACAATTGTTGCGAGAGAAGGAAGAGGCTGGAAAGAGATTGATGCAAAGTAAGAGCGAAGATGTTGAGCGATTACAAATAATGCACGAACTTCTGGCGGATATTAAATGGACCCCGTTTTCAATGGTACGTAACAACAATCGTGCAGGTGAAGAAAAAGATTCGCTTCAATTTCGTGTGAAGGCTCAGGCAACAAAGGCGTTTTGGGATTTGTTTAAAGAAAAACTTAAAGAAAAACTCTCTCCAACAACTATACCAGTTGTATCACCGCCGGTTGATAGTTCTGATTTTACTGATGACGATATCGTTTCGGCAAATATTCGCGAGCTCTTTATGCTCATTCACTCTCTCGTTCCGGAGTCTTGGAAGAGCGTAGAGTCAAAAACGAGGCGAGCGCTCGATTTATTGAACGAGAAGAAACTACTGGCAACAATAATTGCGCAAAAAGATACTTTCACGTCAAAAGTGCTTTTGCAAAAAACTCTTGAATCTGGTTTTACCTTGTTAGTCGCTCTCGGCAGTGAAGCGCGCGAGTCAGAAACTAAACTAAAGTTCGATTCGTTAATCAGTGCCTTTGAAGGAAACACAAGTTTGTGTCTCTCAGAAATGGTTGTTCTTTCGTTGCAATTCTTATGGGAAATCGCGCTCGAACTCAAAGAAGATATTTCAAAAGGTAAAATCTTAGTTGCCGTAGAGAGGCTTCGCCACGTCGTGGCTGGTGGTAATCATCCCAGTGAAAGCACAACGACTGCTTACCACTGGATACAAGATTCGTTCAGCAATTTATACAGCCTCGATGTTACCTCAGTGGAAGACGCGTTGCCGAGGACGAAGAAGTGGATCTTCAAGAGCGCTTGTGAGTTTGCGCCTGTGATTGAAACTTCCGGTCTCAACGTCATCGCCAGTACTAACAATAACAACAACAATATCCCGGAAAATATTCGTGCGGGACTTAAGAATACTTCTTATTCGTTGAAAAATAGCAGTACAAATGTGAAAGACGAAGAAGTGGTGGATTGGTCTTCCGTGCGAGCAAGCTCAATAGAAGGCGTTGTTCGATTAATGTTTGTTGATCTCGTTTGCCATCGCGAGGAACATCAAGAATTACCAGAAACGCTTAGATTTGATTCCGTGCGTATTCATGACGCACAAGATTCTTTCCAACGCCTCTTATTGGCGTGTGCTTGCCTAGCGCTTGTTGAGCAAATGCGTCCCAACGCAGTAGGAGTTTCTTTGACTTCTGAATTGAAGGCTGAGTTGAACGCGCGCGTTTTGTCTATTTTACGCGACGAGAAAAGCACGCTCAAAGATGTCGCCACAGAAGTTGCGCGAACGATCGGTTCTTCTTCTTCGCAATCGCTCATTGAACGAATGTTATTGAAACTCGTTGGCGCCGGTGGTGATGGTGGTTATGCTCATAATTCCGCAAACGTCGATAGTAGCGAGGACAAAACTCGTGTCGGTGTGATTACACATCAAAACAGTATTTCTGAAGCTTTGCATAAAAACGTTCGCGAAGCACTCGCTGCGAGAGTTATTGGTGGTAAGCATGGTAAAGATTCAATGTTATCACGATTGAATAATTGCCGCTCAGATGTCGTGATGAAAGAACTCGACGTCTTGGCGAAGCGAGTGCACGCTTTTGCTAAAACTTCGTTCGCTATTCACGTAAAGTCTTATTCTTCTTTGGTGACAAAGGCGTATGAAACATCGGAAGAATTGTAATACTATTATATAAGTAATATTGAATACTATCGTTATATATATATACATATACCATCATTTGTTGTTGTTGTGTGCGTCGACGGGAAGCATTATTTTGTATACCAGCAGCAGCAGTGATTTGATGATTTGTACCTTCTCTCGCTGATTTTCTGCTCAGCCAGCACGCGCGCTGTAACGTCATAAAAGAAGGGAACGATGCTATCAATTAGTCCTAGTTATACTCATACTACTCGTGTTAATAGGAACAATGTTGATCAAAAGACGTTATTGATTACTTCGAGGAGTCCTAACTTAAGGTCAACTTTAAGAGTATCGCGCACTGTTCGATTAGTTCTTAAAGCTTACTCTTCGTCATCCTCTTCTTCGGCGAAGGCGAAAGTTTCCTCGTTCAAGACGACGACGAACAAAATAACGATAAAGAGAAGAGCATTAAAAGAACAAATAATAAGCAGCGCTTATAATAATAAAAATAACAATAGAAACGATTATTTAGAAGAACAAGATGAAGATGAAGATTCTAAAATACCATCGCCTCGCGGACGCATTGAATCCGATTTAATCAAAAGAAATGTAAGAGATTCGGTTATTACAGCTATTGACCAAAGTTCACAACGAAGGGTTACGGCTGGAGATGTTGCATCACAATCTGGTATTAATCTCTTTGATGCAACGCAAGCGTTAACTGCGTTAGCCGCGGATACGAACGCTTCATTAGAAGTCACGAACGATGGAGATCTGTTCTACGCGTTCCCGACTGGGTATAAACAAATCTTGCAAGCGAAATCGTTCAAGTTAAAGACAGAACCTACGGTAGATAAAGTTAAAGAGTTTCTTTCATATCTCGTGAGAGTATCGTTTGGGACGACTTTAGTCGCTTCTGTTGTCATCGTTTATACGACAATTTTTGCCTTGTTATCTTCGCAAAGAGACGATAGGAACGACCGCAGATCTAGTAGAGGAGGCGGAGGGATGATGTTCTTCGGTCCTCGATTTTATCCAGGCGATATTTTCTGGTATCTCGATCCGTATTATTATCGCAGACCGTATAGGTTACGCGCTAAAGATGAGATGAATTTTTTTGAAGCTGTCTTTTCGTTTGTCTTTGGAGATGGCGACCCAAATAACGACTTTGAACGCGAACGTTGGGCGCTCATCGGGCGAACTATTGCAAAGAATGATGGTATAGTTACAGCTGAACAGCTGGCTCCTTTTCTAGATCGCGAAGGTTCTGCCGAAATTTTCGACGAATCATTCGTATTACCCGTCTTAACTCGCTTTCAAGGCTCTCCAGAGATTGATGATTCGGGGAATATTTTCTATAGGTTTCCAGCCGCGCAAGTAACAGCTTTGGCGAAGCAAAATAAGAATAGTAAATCTTTAGCAGCAGCAGCATCAGGTAACAGCAATAACACGACGAACGAGGGACTGGCAAAAGAAGAGAGATGGTCCTTTTCACTCGCTGATTCGAATCAGAAATTTATGTCCGCCGCGCTCGGCGTCGCAAACTTTGTTGGCGTGATTTGGTTAAGTAGTTTGATGACCGATCCTCAAGTTATCTATCGTAACGCTGAGCTCGTGCAATCGGTTAGTGGCTTCGTACCAGCGTTGCAAGTTTATGCCGCTTTGTTCTTTGCTATTCCATTTTTAAGGAACTTTCGAATTGGAGTCAAGAATAAGCAAATCGATCAAAGGAACACGTTGAGACTCCAATCTCTTTTGCGCCTCGAGCGCCCCGATGAGAAACTGCGAAGAAAACTGAGCGAGGCGAAATCAAAGGCAAGTAAAAAGTTTATTTCCGAAGCAGATTCAATTTTCTCGAGCAAATCGTCATCATCATCGTCGTCGAAAAAAGATGGTGCGTCGTACGAGTTGGATGAGTTCGATCGTCGATTGAAAGAAAAAAAGTAAATTGTAATTTTGGAGTAAATAAGTAGTGCGTAATTTTTAAGTAACGCGTTAATAGAAGTTTTTGTCTTTTAATTCTCTCTCTCTCTCTCTCTCTCTCTCTTAATTATGTTATCTCTCTATTATTATATAATAATATTACTAGTACTAGTACTATTTATTTCTATACTGGTGTTAAGAGTGAGATCAAGTCCGGTCTCGGCGTCGTCCGCATACCTATATATATATACATTAAGAAATGTTGATTATGGAGTTTAGTAAGCAGTGTCAGTGAAAGTTAATAAATTGAGTGATATCTTTTTTTTGAGAACGACGAATGAATAAAGAGGATGATGACGCGACGTAATAAATGACTAAAACTAAATTGATTGAAAGCAGTATCATCAAATTCGGTTTTCGTTGTTGTTGTGTATGTATACGAACACGCAAATATCAACATCAAACACAAAATCCCCAATATATACTACTATTACTACTACTAACCGACGATGATTATCAATGGGATCAGTGCGTAGTGAACTAATTCTGCGTTGTCCATGCAGTAATTCGCAACTTTACTAAGCATACCCATAGTAGATAATTAATATAGTTTATTATTAGTATTAGTATTACAGTATTACTAAGGACTGTTATCAAAAGTCGACGTGAACTAAAAAAATAAATGGCTCTGCTGCATTTTTAGATTTTTTAGATTTTTACGCGGTGCATGGGTGCAAATACAAACAACTACAGCCAACTACAGCAGCAGAGCTTCCCTTCATTATATATTATTATATATTATTATTTAACGCCCCCTCTCCTTTGGAACGCATCGTACTGGTTCGTATTAAATTTCAATCAGAACCGAATCGCTAGAGCAGAAATTAGTGAGCACAATCTCGTTCATTACTTTTTATTGCATTACAGAAGTGCTTAGTAAACCT
>Ga0209710_1001603_pt1 | contig 17023 bp, 16 predicted proteins | sample ArcticOcean_MG_C_5_FD_187436 | JGI IMG/M metagenome (GOLD analysis project Ga0209710, IMG submission 187436) | Marine microbial communities from western Arctic Ocean - ArcticOcean_MG_CB4_138 (SPAdes) (version 2) | ecosystem: Environmental > Aquatic > Marine > Oceanic | place: Arctic Ocean...
CCAATTTAAGGATTTGGTATGATAATCTTTTATTATAATTCTATAAAATATGTTATAACAAATTGATATTTAGTTTAGTCAAGAAGTTCGACACTCCACCGCCGCGAACATTCCCTCATACAACGTCTAAATAAATCGGGTTTCCAACCATAATAGTCAGGCTCAATGTTACTAAAAGAATGATAACTATGATATTTATTAATTATATTTGCAATACATATTGAAAACATATTATCTACTGAAATTTCCAACCCCTCATTATTATATTTAGTTAGAATATCTTCTCTGAGCACACACTTCCTGAAAATCTTATCAGCAATTTTACCAGAATAATTTTTACACCAATTAGTAAGGTACGCGCGTGGAGGCGTGAAGCAGGAGGTCGAAGGTCTAATGATTTTATTAGAAACATAAATATCTATATCGGTGTATAAAGATTGATTAATATTTTTTAAGAAATATTTATATCTTTTAGAATTGGGAAGATATGTATAAATTTTCCTCAAAGTTTGACACTGCTTTGATGAATAATTATTATAATTACCGATTCGCCAGTTAATATTGTTACCGCCGCACTTTAGTAAATGTCTGGTTATAACCCACGACATATTTAGTTTATTTGAAATAACCAAAATCCATGTCCAATAATCAAATTTTATCAAATAGCATCTTCGACTATTGTATCATTATTAGAACTCATTAGTCTTAATCGACGTTGGTGATAATAATATATGCATTTCATTATTAAAATAATAGTAATATTTATTATTAAAAATATTTCCAAAATTATAGTCGAAATTGAGTATATTAATATTGCATAAATCAACCAAAAAATTGCACCCAATAAAAATAATATTAGAAATTTAAAATCGTGGGTTCTCCTTCCTTTAGTTTTACACGAAATTATAATATCGGGTATAAACAATATACCCGAAGTAACAGCAGATAATATACCCATAGTTTCCCTTATAATTATATATGGTTGTGCACCCAGTATGTTATTAATGTTTAAATCATAGCAAATACATGATGATGTATCCATTAATTAATTAATTAAATAATCTATTTTTAATATATTTATATATTAGTAATGTATTCTTTTATTGTAAATCCTTCTAATAAAAAAAATTACGATGATAAAACTAGAAAAAGTATTAACAAATTGACAAATCATTTTCAACAAACAGGCGGAAAATATGTTTCCAAGGGAACGTACAAATGTGTTCATTCCCCTCCTATTAGTTGTGCTGATAAATCCGATAAATATAACAGCGACGAGTATATATCGGCTCTTACCACATACCCCCAAGCAGTGAATGCTAATAAAAATGAAAATATTAAAAAACAAATAGATCCAGAAGACCAGTTTACTGTTAAACTTATAAAAACTTGCAAACTAGGTAAATTAAATCCTATTAAAGAAAGTGCAGGTGAGTTTAGAGATTGCACGAGTATTACTAATGGGAATTTTTTAAGTAACTACAAATATCCATTTGAATATTATGATTATGATTCAGAGGAGGATTTGCGTTTATTAATATCTAGAAATGGTGGTTTAGATTTATCAGAATTAATTAAAGAGTTAACTAAGATGGATATAAAAAAAGTATTAATTATATTACCTAAATTATTTAAAAATTTTAAAAACATATTTTACGGTTTATCACGCTTTAAAGAAGAAGAATTTATCCATTGTGATATAAAACCTAATAATATACTCTATAATATAAAAACTAATAGATTTAATATAATTGATTTAGGTCTAATGACATCGTTTACTAAGGCGCTAACAGATGAATATTTCATACAATATACAATAAATGTAGTAAATAATGCTTATTATTATCGATATTGGCCATTAGACGCAGGTGTTGCCGCATTATTTTTAAAAAGAAATAAGAATAAAACCGATATTAATCATAGTCCTCCCATTTCTCAAGGTCCTAATGCATATGATAATGTAAGAAACCCTAAAAATATACGCAAATTGTATTATGATAATATTAATAATACTGAAACTTTTATAAAAGCGTCAAAAGAAAAATTAGATACATATTCTTTAGGAGTAACAATTAAAGAATTTTTATATTCCGATGACATAAATTTATTAATAAACAAAATATCGAAAACGTATCCGAAAAACGCTAATGTAAAAAAAATAAAAATTATACACCAAAGATTATTGAAACTCGTAGATAAAATGCTAAACATTGACCCATTTAAACGAATTAGTATCGATAGTGCACATAAGGAATATCTTTCAATAATAGAATTTTTATAAATCCGCATCATCACTGAAAAATCCCGTGTCGCCGGCACCCGCATCGGCACCCGCATCATCACTGAAAAATCCCGTGTCGCCGGCACCCGCATCATCACTGAAAAATCCCGTGCCGAGTACGGCGGCACGCCCGATGGGAGTCGGTTCACTGCGGTAGTACTCCGGGGGCATAGAACCTTTCATATACAGATTATGGCGTTGAGCAGCGTAATGACTTGCAACCGCCATGTACGCCTTGGTAGGGATATGAAAACTACTTTTTAATATTTCGGCAGCTGTCGGTTTCTCCCAATTTAATATGAATTTCTTTACATATGCTTCGGGTTTTGCCGCAAGTTCAACAACTTTACGTCCAATCGCCTCTGGCGACTCAAAATGGTCATTAAATTCTTGAAGGCTAAAATAAAGTCCAGAATCCCGTAACTCGACGCTCCCAGTATAATTGTCCGACCTCCTCGGCGCAGTCCAGGGCGCCGGGGCAAATCTCGCATGTAACAATTTATTAATACTCGTCACCATGCCCATATTTATTTTTTTTTCAAATAGTCCTAAACAACCGCATATTTCGGCAGATGTAAGTGTTATCGAATCTGACGGATACCATTCATCACCTGCCGCGTGCGATGAATTTTCTATTACATGATCTATATTTTTTCTAATAACCGAGTTGGAGAACATCATTAGGGCCTCATAATTATTTATACCCTTGAAAAGTATATACGGTTGAGTCCAACCAGCCGGGGTGGCGACATTTTTTTGAAATGTAAACGATTGCGCCAGGTCTGGGTCGTCTGGATTCAACCATCGATGAGAGTTAAATTCTTTTAAATATTCATTAAAATTATAATATTTATGTAGTATACTATCTTGATGTGGTTTCTCAGATGTACTTGAATGGAATCTATGAATTTGTACAGGAAGTTTTACAGGATTATGATCTCCAGTGTGACTTACCCCTTGTACACCCTTTCCAGTCTCTGCAATGTTCATCCCATGATCCACTTTATCCCATTCATCCGGCGTGAGGTTTAAACAAGATCCATACGTCCTCCTCGTCTGCGCGCGAGCGTGATAGGGTTCGCTTAGTAATAAATTTATAACACTTTCAATTCTCTTATCTGTGTAATTTGATTTAATCATATCAAGTGTTGAGTCAAGATCACATATTTGTTCAATAAAATGGCTAACTGGGTTTATTCTACAAGAGTACAATATATATGTGCCTGTAAAGTCCTTACCTGTGTCTTGAGTCCGTTTTTTTAATAAATATAATATTTTTGAAAGAGTAAGCGGTTTATCCCATATAATTTCTTTAGCTAATATATCGTCATCGTGATTACTTAACACCTCTCCCATAAGTTTTTTTATATCAAATTTATCCTCTAATATTGGATCACCGTTAATAAACTTTGGGGGTTCTATTATTTGTTTGCCGTCGTCTACGCACTCGCTGCACCTTCTTAATTTAGGGCTGGTCCGGGTCCATTGTGTTTTGCTAAAATCCGTCTTAATTTTTCTTTCATAACAACTGAAACATATACGTTCTGTACTCAGAAATTTATGTAATGAACTGATTGGGGTATACGACGTTTGCAAAGACTTGGACGCCTCCCACGCCACCGCGTCATGGTCATACGTGTACAGGTTTGGCGCCGACGACGAGGTCGAGGAGGGGAATTTCCAAATACCAGCACACCCCCACGACGGGAAGCGGCGACGACCTTTCGTAAAACCGTAAGTCATTTTAAAATCTATTACCTGATCTTGGATTAAACTTCCTTCTTGATAAAATGTTGTCTCTTCTCTTTCTAATAATTTATATAAAATATCTTTCGATGGTATTTCTCCAGAGGTTAAGTCCCTAGATAAAGTGTCGAAAACACTTAATGAACCCCCCCGACTAACTAATGTAATTATATTAATACCTTTGGGAAGAACTATATATTTATTATCTATGAGCATCCCGTGACCAACTATTACACCCATCCCCTTAGTTTCTATAATATCTAATACATTATCAACTCCTCTCCAACTATTTCCGACTGTTCCAGAACCTTTATGGGATAAAGCGTTTGTATCTTCTATATCTTTAATAGCCTCATCCCGGCGTGTATCACTAATACCAGGAATGTGTGTCTCCTTATCAAACACCCAACTCCTATGACGACGAGCGTTGTATCCATATTCTGCATTATCAAATATCCAAATCGCTGCAGAGTCATTATAAAGAGGGTCTCGTATATTCTCGAAATGCTCCTCTAACATTTCTAATACCTTTTTATATGACTCTACAAGTTGCTGGTCTGGTTTGATGTAAGATTTAATGCCCAATGGATGTGTCCAATATGTTTTGTCTTGATCATAGGGATTAAAGTATGCTGTCCAGGATTTGATGCTCATAAAGAACGGATCCGGTGGCTGTTTGGTGCTCGTTCCCCCCTTTAATAGTAGTAAATATTTTCGTATAATTTCTTTGCCTTCTGAACTTGAGATAAGAACACGTTCATCCGTCTCTGGATTAGTAATAAGTCGATACATATAATATATTAATATATATTATATCATAGTAATCTTAAAAGTGGCATGGTTGTAAAAATTCTTTAATATTATAGAACGTGTGTAACTTTATAGTGACGGTTAAATTTACACTAAGGTGTAATTATTAATTTTAACGACCAAGAAAAAACATTTGAACACTCTGATGCGGTAGTTTTGATTAGTAACGCCGAAGAAAAATATTATAATCAGTTTGGTTACAGTAAATTTCCCACCAGAATGCATGTAATTTATAATAGTTATATTCCGAAATATGACACTGATAATTTTGCAGCCAACTATGGATCGGATGACGCGGGGTATATTGGTCGTCATGTTCCCAGAAATGGCGAAAGAATACGCTGAGCAGTTAACAGTTATTCCGTTTTCCACTGATAAAAAAAAGAAAGAACAGTATTGGGCTAATATTGGTATAAACTGTATTACTGGAATTTATGAACCGTTTGGTTACACAATATGTGAGGCAATTGACCGCGGTGTACCAGTAATTGTACAAAATATTGATGGACCAAAAGAAATTTTAGAAGGATTTGAGCAATTTGTGTATATGTACGATGTAGATGTAGATGACTACGACCAAGATATTACAAATTTTAGTAAAACTCTTAATAAGGTTTGGGGGGTATCTCCTGAGATACGGCAATATAATGCTCGCCAAGCGCGAAAGTCATTGGATAAATTACGTCCAGAAATTATTGGTAAAGAATGGGAAAAATTGATTACTTCAAGCGTTTAAGTTTTACAGACTTTCCAAACGTTGTTTCGCAAAAAGTTTTATTTTATCTTGTAAATCGGGGACTTCTAATCGAATGTAACTATTATTTTTATTTTCAGGATGCAGACATACTAAAAATAGTCCCGCAACCTTTTTATTGTAATTTTTTTCAAGTAAATATTTATAAATATTTAATTGAAGACTGTAATGCCAAAAATTTGTATCAGGGAGTTCGCTAAAAATAGGGTTTGTTGAACTTTGCCACTTATTGGCCATTTTAATTTGGCGACATCTTTTCCAATCATAAATTAAAAGATTTTTATGTTCGTCCTCGAAAAGCATATCAATGGACCCAGCAATTTTTAACTCCTTGTCCCAAACCATCCACTCCGTTCTGTATGGTGTAAGATGTTTGAAGTCCTCCTTGAAAGTATTAAAATATGAATATTCAATTGAATTATTGATAACATCCATATCATTATAGTGGCACTCAATGTCGTAATGCATATTTGTTCCTGCGCTGGATGCCTCTTTACCATTTTTATCCCATTGAGCCTTTATTTCTTCGCGCGTCATACCAAAATATTTACTTTTATACCAATATCTACCATTCATCATTTTGGTGATAATTTTATCGGCATTAAAATGTTCAAAATTACTATGAACCCAGGTAGTTACCGATGTAAACGATGAGTCTCCATCAATTGTATAAATATGCGGACCTTCGTCAAATGTAATATGCGCGTCTCGAGAATGAGGATAAAGTTTTTCTAAATGTTCAACCATTTTAATAGTATTCAAATTAATAATATAAATTATATCAAATTTATACTTTTCTGAATTAAGTATATCGCATAAATAAAATTTTTAAAATAAGTAGTACTGCAAAACTTAAAATAAAAGTAACTACTGTATACACCAAGGTCTGTATGCATTTAACTTTATTAGAATTTAGCGCAATATCATTCGTATCGACTATAATTATATCTAGAGTATGTTTCTGGCGACAAGTGGGACAATTAAATGTGGTTTTATTTTTAGCCCAATCGTAAATGCAGTGAAGATGGTATGTTTTAGTGCAATTATTACAAGTCCAATACTCCGTTTCACTATTTTCACGGGAGCTATTTATAGATGCTAATTCTATATCAACTAAAGTGTCAGTATCACATGAATCCGCGTCCGAGCAAATTTCACTTGGAGGAGAAAGTAGCGGAATATAACGTAATGACTCTAGACATATTACACATATATTGTCTAAATCAGTATTTGTAGAATCGTAAGTTTCTAAATGAGCATTTTCAAGTAAATTATCATCCATTATTGTTAAATATAACTGTATCTATAAATATATTAAATTTAAATAAAATTTTATATATATATAAATATGAATACCTTACCATCGATACCAATATCAATTGGAGAACTATTTGATAAATTTAGTATATTAGAAATTAAAAAAATAAAAATTGAGGATAGTAATAAATTACTATATGTAGATAAGGAACTAGGGTATTTAAAACAATTTACTAATACATATAATTTAGACAGGTCACTTTATAATAAACTGAAGAATATAAATTTAAAACTTTGGAATATTGAGGATAAACTAAGAATTAAGGAATATAATACCGAGTTTGATGAAGAATTTATTGAATTAGCAAGAAGTGTATATTTTGTCAATGATGAAAGAAGCGAAGTGAAGCGGGAAATTAACGAAGTATTTAATTCCGATATATTTGAAGTAAAAAGTTATGCAGATTACAAAAATAGATCTTGTTGAGAAATTATTCAGGACGACAAGGAGACAAATATTTTAGATAAAGTAAGGAAAATCTAAACAACTTAATAAATTTAAAAATAATTATCCTATATTACATACTCGGTTAAGTATATAATTAACGACCAGTGTGGTGCTCAATATCATTACAATCCTTCACCTGCGACGCGAGCTTCGTCCGATCTGGTAATAATAGAGGATATACATTCAGCAGCATCGTCAAAATTGTAGGCGATTTTAGGGTTATCTCCAGATATAGCAGAAGCAATTTCGTCTGATAGTGGAAACGAGTCATCAAAGAGAGCAGCTTCCTCCGTACTATCATACGAAAGAATCGCTAACACCATAGCGGACCCCAATCCACAAATCATGCATCCTCCCAAAAGATCATAGGCGTTTTTAATACGTACTTCCAATTTATGAACAACTTCATTCCGATATTCGCAACGCAACTTCGCGACAGCAAGTTCTTCCTTTAAATATAGGTTGTTATTACGAAGCTTTTTATAAGCTCCCTTCCAAGTGTCTAATCGCGATTCTCTATCTTCATCCTCCGATTTTAGGTCTTCAACTGTCTCGGTCAGTTCATTCAACTTTTCTTCCATACTATTACTGAAATATTTAGAGGGCATTACTTCAGAACAAAAAGTATCTCTGCACGTAGGACACTTATTACGAGATGTGCCTTCTTCAGTTCCTACATTTGTAGCAATGTTACCAAAAATGCACTTGGAACAAAATTCATGCCCACATTCTAGTATAGTTTTTGCCGGCGAGATTGAACTCTGGCAAATAACACAAAGCGTCATATTTTAAATACTATTAGGTAATAAAAATACGTCTTATGTTCAATAAATCAAATTTATAACATTCATATCTATATTCGAGATTATATTCGAGATTATATATTATAGATACCTGGATATTCTGGTCAGCATATCTCGTCCTCCTGCTGCATCACATTGTGTAAATATATCCTCTTTTGTTTTACCATAGGAACCAAACCCAAGTTGATGAGCCATAATTGTTTCTTGCTTCCCATCTGCGTCAGGGGCGGCATTTATGTTATGATGTGGTAATTTATCTGCGGCAGTTGCAAAGCCGAAAAGTGCGTCACGACGCTGCTTCATATGAGATACCGCCGTTAAAGCTCGCTCTCTCCTTTGCCGCCTTTTCTCTCTTCGTTTAATAACAGCTAAGTTATATAGAGCGCACGAATTTATGCCAGTTTGTTCAGCAACCCACGCCTCTTCCGTTAAAGGTTCTACGAGGTTCAAATTGTCCCCAAACGTGCTCATTCTCCACCCGGTGGATGAATAATCATATGGTATCCAATATTGTGAATATCCCGGTAGAGGGTTAGTGGGAGAACTGGTGCCAACCGGGTACTGTCCGCCGTGGCGAGGAAGGAGTGTTATTATACTATGACGTGGTTCTTTTCTCAGGACAAGGAGGTTTCGTTCATCCTTGAAAGCATGCGGTCGGAAATCTGACATAGATTTTTGGAACATCATATTCGCTTCTATAGAGTCACCACTTCTATATGACCCGTCTGGGTAAAGATATAGGGGTCCCCAATATGTGCTACCAGCAATCGTTCCTGGGAAGGGAAGAGAACGCTGTACCCGCATTTTAAAATAATATGGTTGCTCCGAACATCTGGTTAATGTATTTAAATCAGGGGGATTTTGACCAGTATAATTCCAAGAAACTGAAGGGGGAACCGTCGTCGCTCCACCATTTAAAAAAGACATATGTTATTTTTAATAGGTTCTTCCCTGATTTGTATATGATATAAGTCCTTCTTCCATAAATATCTGTTTATCAAATTTATAAATTTGAAAAAAATATTTATTTTATACTGAGTATTAAAATGAATAATTTCCTTTTGATAGATTTGTCCTACTATAATTTTTATAGGTTTTACGCAACTAAACAATGGTATAAGAATGCCCATAGAGAGGACACTTTCGAACCGGGTTATGATTGGAGTCAAAATGTGATTTTTATGGAAAAATTTAAAAAAATGTTTCTTGTAAATATTGCGAAATATAAAAAGAAGTTTAAAATAACCGAAACTCTTATTCTTAAGGATTGTCCAAGGGACAATATTTGGAGAGTTAAATTATATGAGGATTACAAGGGAACTCGTAAAGCAACTTATACTAAAAATAAATTTATGGGAGGATTTGTGTTTAAAAAATGTTATGCCGAGATTCTACCAGAAGTATTAGATGAACATACAAAACTTCTTAAAATGGATGAACTAGAAGCCGATGATTTGATATATCTAAGCACTCAAAAAATTTTGAAGGAGAATTCCGATGCAAATATGTATATAATATCAAGCGATCACGACTTACTTCAAATTATTGATGGACGCGATAATGTACACCTGTATACGGCTAATCTTAAATGTTACAATGATAAATCATTGGGAACTAATGATTTAGATTGTTTTTCCAAAGCGATTATGGGTGACCCTAGTGATAATATCCCTAAAGTATTTAATCGTCTAGGGAAAAAAACGATGTTAAAATTATATAATGATAAAACCCTATTAGAAAAAAAATTTAGTGAAAATGAGGGTTCATTTAAACAATACTGCTTAAATAGAACTCTTGTTGATTTTAAAAATATACCACAAAAATATAGCGCCGAGTTTATTAAAGTCTTTTATTAATTAAGAAATATTACATATTTTAAAACAACATTTAGTATCCTTTTCAGGATTTATATTCGGTCTGTTTCTAATAATAGGATATTTCAGTTGTTTATCGGGAGCTGAAACTGCAAATTGATAAATAAGATCGCAATTTAACTTATTAAAAAGTCCATCTATGTCATATTTAGATTTAGCAGAAACCTCTATATATTCTATATTTAATTTATTAGCATACTTCATGATCGTCTGTTTGGATATTTTTTTTTTGTGAGAATCTCTTTTATTACCAATTAACACAAAACGGTATATTCTTTTAGATGATTTTAAGTTTATAATTATCCTAGAATACCACTCGTTAATATTATTAAACGATTTCATATCAGTTAAATCAAATACTAATAAAATACATTTTGCCCTGCATAGATAACTTTTACACATCGGTAATATTTTTATATCACCGCCTGTATCGAATATATGGTTATTGACCTTGTATGTATTTCCACTAATGTCATATGTTGTATCTTTTGAATTAAAGTCAACCCCAATTGTACGTGGTGGGGATAAACTGAAATATCTGTCAATATATTGCTCCATTATACACGATTTACCAACGAAAGAATCCCCTATTAATATATATCTTATTTGTAAATTATATTTCATTGTTTATAAACAATATAATATAAACGTATATATAAAAAAATATTATTAATCCAGAGACTGGGTAAATGGTAGATTAGGAATAAGTATTTTAAAAATATATAGAAAATTACACTCAAATATAAATATATAAATATAATATAAGATGTATTCTAAAATTATAAATCCTAAAACGGGAAAACCGGTGCCAGTAAATGGACAATCTGGTAAAAAAATTTTAAAAAAATATATTGATGTGTATAATAATCAAACGGGTGGAGTATCTATTATATTGGATGAAAAATTGGACGAAATGTGCTTAGTCGACAGTACATCTGGGACTGCATGCCCTCAAATAACAGCATATTTTTTAGCAGGAGGTGTGCTAAGTAAATTAATGGAAGAGGCAAATAAACAAAATGAAAATGCTGGGGTCGAACCATTGAAGGTTGTAGAAGTGTTAAATACATATAAGACAACACTACTGTCAGCAGATAGTCCTACCGAAAATTTACTATTTAAGAGTAAAACCACCCTTGAAAACCCCATTACTTTAAGGGAGGTGACGGGGGTTGGTATTTCACTTATTTTAAAGGGCGCGGGTGTCTCGCCGTGGCCTCGCGAACCATCAGTCGCTGATGATCCCGGATTGGTTTGCACGGAGGTGAGCGACATGGATATGGATACACTAATAACAATAACCAATGCGAAAACTTTTTTAAAAGGATTATATAGCGATATATTGCTTGGTCCACCGGTTCCAATGGATTCAGCGAGTTCAGCGACATCAGGTGAAGAGCGATCTAGAGACGAGATTCCAAAAAAAAATGTCGCGACTTTAGCGGGGTTCAAACGTGCCAATGGTACAATGCATCTTGTTATAATAGGCTTTGGACCAAATACTTTAAATGGTGTTCAAAAATTTTTATTAGATATTCATGGTATGACACACAGCCGAGATGACATTGGGGGGTTACATATAGGGGATGAGAATATTTGTAAGTATTTTGAAGATAACAACATAGATACGTTTTATAGGTTCGCTAACAGTTTTGTTCTCGTCCGAGGAGGGGATAGTGTATCTGCGCCTACTATGACAGATGCTGTGCCGGTGGGGTTGGATTACTCTATATTTTCTGATTTGAGCGATTCGGTCCTACATACGGCCCTTGCGGGTGGAGACAGTGCCGCAGAAACAGAAGCGGAAAGGGGTGTTTCGTTTACTTGGGAACGTATGAAAGATGAATTGGTTTCGAGAGGTTTAAGTCCTGAAGAAACGAATATTGTGCCCACGGATGCCTCCGACGCCCTCATGGAATTCGCGAATAATGAAGTCCGTCATATCGGAGCTGAGGCCGTTATTAAATCTGTATTAGTCGAGGTAAAAAAAATTATTTCCCAAACAACGTAAATTAGATAATACAATTCTTATGAATAAAAAATAATGATTATTTAATTATTATTATTTTTAATAAAAGTGACTACCATCGCTCTCGGCAGTGCCATCCTCCTGAACGAGTCCATTCTTCATCTTGTATCGGAAACCACACCCAATAGCAATCGGAACCTTCTCTCCCGTCTTTAGTGTATGTGTTAGTGTATGTGAGCAGCCATCCTCGCATGGGTCATCCCATCCATTACGAACAGGGCAACACTGCATCATCCGGCATCCACCCCCATGCTCAGTCATTACAGTACATCGCTTGCCATCGGAATTGTATCCAGGGCACTGCCAGAAGTGCTTGGGGAGACACTCCGTACACTGAATTGGCAATGTATGACTTGTGGCGCAATCACGTGGTCCACGCACGAAAATATCGCAACAAGACTGGCAGCGACCAATAATGTTTGTAGCACTAGCGTTTACGATTGAATCGCACAGCGAAGCAGTAGGAATCGTTGTATGATCGGAAAGGCGAATAATAGGTGAAATACAACCCGGACAACCCTGCGGACATGTAGAAACGTCAAAGCGAATATCCATTGGATCCTGTACACAAGAAGCCTTATAAGTAGCTAGACACTTCGGAAAATAATGATGTCCACAACCAGGATTCTCAAAAACTACTCCTGTGCGAATAATTGCCTCACAACCACAAGCACACTCGTATCCTGCACACTTAATGTTGAGACCGCGAGCGAACTCATTGCTAATGTTCTCCATGTCGCTCTCGTCAATAATATGATTAAATATCCCGTATGCCCCGTTAATCGTTCTGTCGGCGGTCGGGATAGTTGAAACGAGTCCAATAAAATCACATGGAGTATCAAGGTTTGAACGTGTCTCCTCAATCATTACCTGTGTAATCTTACCAGGTCGGAGAAACCCATTCCCACCAAACCCAATAATATGACTAATAATTCCCTTTGGTACCAATAGCTTCTTAGTAATTAACTTCTTTGGCAGTGTTTCCAATGAATGGCGCGGATCAATCATTCTCATAATTGCGTGCAGATTCTCCATAAACGTAATAAGTGTCCCATCTGCCCGAACCTCCTTTCCATCATCACTGCCGTCACGGCGGTCAGGAAAATGAAGCCACTTCAACCACATATCACGCTGAAACTTACGAACAGTCTTGGTAATATGGGGAGTAATATCGGCGGCATTAGCAAGTTTCGTCAAGAAATTAATTGGGACGTAAGTATAATCCATAGAATCTCCCTCCAAGAAACGAAGACGGAGCGTCCCTCTGCGATAGTTTCGCTCCTTCTGGTTTGACTCGGTGATTCGAGCAAGATTTACCATCTGGGTATAAGGACACGCCTTTCCAGTCTCTCCCCAACTAGAGGGATCAATTAATACCCAATCACCAACATTAAATTCGTAGGTATTAACTGTAACTGGAATATTGTAAGTAAAATTTCGCCCAAGTAGAATCTTACACAGCGCAACATAAATTCCCTGGATCTTGCGAAAGTCAATACTCAAATCGCAAATCTCATCACTATAAACCTGGCAGAAGTGGTAAATAACGCGGGCAAAAGTAGCACTATAAATATTGTCCTGGAAATCGTCGCTCCCCGACTTGTAAATTAAATCCCTCAACTTAGACTTATTCTCGCCACTAAAGATAAATGTCTCGGCCACACGCCGAAGATAGTCATTAGTAATATACTCGTTTGTAAGAATATACATTGCTCCAACCATCATGAAATTTCCACCAATTAGACGACCATCCTGACCCAGTAGAAATGGCAGCATACGCATGCTCTTAACTGCCTTCTTATTCCAATCATCACAATCGGCAATAATTGGAAATCCCCCGGTAGAAGTCTTTGCAATTTTATCGGCGCTCGCCTCGCTAAATGAATTATCGAGTAACTTAATAAATCTCCCAAATGACATATCGCGCAACGCCTCGTCGACATCTGTGGAGGTAAATGGGCAAGAACCATCCGCTGCTACAATCTGGTAAAATTCCCCGCTGAAACTGCAGTTCATCTGCTCAATAAACAGCTTCTCCGCACTATCGTCTGAAGTTCGCAAAATCTTGAAGGCCTCCCTGTGTATGGCGGTTGTATTTGCTCGTGAGAAACGATCAAACAGTCCTCGCTGAATATTAAACCGGTCATTCTCAAATCCCTTGAAGAACTTGAGAGCCTGAAAAATCTTGGAAGTAATATTATCGTCGCGCGTAAATACAACGGGTGTATTTTTGAAGACGCGAACTAAATAATCTACATAATCTAAAATCAACGCCTGATTTTTCAGGAGAATTATTGATATAGAGTGGGGAGTTAACTTTGAGTGGAAAAGCTGCGGGTTCCCGTTGCTAGCGTCAAAGAAGAGCCATCCGTTGGGCACAATAATTCCAGAGGACTTAATCTGCCGAATCTGGTCGGTGAGATCCGAAATAACCGTGGTGAGTGTTGCACTCTTCCAAGTAATGGCCGAGCACGATGTAGTAAGAACTCTCTGGAGAGAGGTATCTAGTGTTCGCTTCGTGGCACCATGTATATTGTGCGCCCCTAAAAAAGTAAAACTGCTAACCTTCTTTAACCACCCATTTATAGTTGCATCGGTCATAATATTAATAAAGTTTCTATCACTAAATGCTCCATCTCCAACAAAAATCAAATCAATAGATACTCCAGTAGTAGGAAGGTTACGAAGTGCTGTCCCAATGCGGTAGGTGTATGTACCCCAAGGAAACATAGTAGGAACGGTTCTCCACCGAGTCGCTCGTACTCGGTCTGGGTCGGTGATGTCCCGACGAACCTTCATGAGATGGTTTAGATCCACCCAACAATTTCCATCATTCTCTAACCAGGACCGCCACGGGTCAGTGGAAATGCGCTGGAATCCTGATGAAAAATCCATCTGCCCAAACGCCATAATCATAATTTTCTCACCACTTGCGGCTAGTGCCTCTAACTGCTTCTTGGATGTAGGAGTCATGCTTCCAGAAAAATCAAAAATCAAATACTTATATCCAGATGTTTTCGTAGACGAGGTCTCCGCTGCCCCACTCTTAGATACACAGGGATTGCGCTTAAAAAAGCGCAAGGGTGTCTTATTTACAGTAGCGTAATTTAGTTTAGAATCCGCCATTGGAAATTATTAATATATATAATATATTTAGACTTAGTATCAAATTTTCATAAATATGTTTATCGATATTAACTATTAGAAATATTAAATAATTTGATAATTTTATTGTCATAATATTGACAATAAAAATGTATAACCCTATTATTCTCGTATCCCTGACCGTAATATCTTTATATAAGACGTGTATACCAAATAATCATTCAACCTATATAATACCTGAAGCACAATTGTGTATTCCACTATTTAATGATAAAATGGATGGGTATTTCTTTGGACCGTGTAATGGTAAAGTTTTAGACTGCAACTCAACTTTACAGAAATGTCGTTTTGCTGAACACCGAGATAAGTATTGTTTTTCTCGTGATGCTCATCTATGTTCATTACAAAGAATGGATAATTATTCAGGTTATTATCAGGTAGAATGTGGATAGATATTTATTAAAAAATTTGATTAAAAACTTTTTATTAAATAGTAAGTATAAAATGCCTCTCCTCCGAAATATGCCCCAACTTAGAGTTCCGCGATATGGTGGTGATGAAACTACTAAGTTATTGACCAAGGACGGAGACTGTACACTATTAGGTAGGAAGGTTCATCGCCCAAGAAATAAAATTATATGTAATCTTTTGGATAATAAAACCCCGTTTAGTCGCCCGTGGATTAAGAAATCAAACACTCTTCAAAACGGTCAAGATATCGGGGGGGGGAAAAAGTTTGCTTCACCGGGATTAGCTAAGAGTTACGCCGAAACTCTTTCCAATTGTGTGGGTTTTACTCATAATACAAACACTAATTGGTATTGGTTTCATTATAATATTGCTAACATAATTAATAAGCAAAATTGTCAGAAGAAGCGAAATTGGCAGTGGTGCGACCTTTACGTTAGGGCACCAATGGATATTGACAATTCGGTTATAATTAATGAGCAACCTGAAATTACAAGTAAATATTTAACTGGAGAACGTGCGGTTGATGTTGCCGATGAAGAGAATGAAGACGAAGAGAATGAAGACGAAGAGAATGAAGACGAAGAGAATGAAGATGATGCTATCCCAGTACCCGAAAATGAACTCTTTGATGTATGCAGTCACTTGGAACCAAATAGTTGTTTTAAAAACTGCTGGAATTTTTTAAAGGTATGCGCAGATGTTTGCGATAATTTTTCGGACGATCTGATTGATAATCAACTAATTTGTTAGTATAACATTCATTATTGCATTTTGTCGGAACAAGCATTACTATTGTAATTATTACCAAAAGTATTAAAAGTATTATAAGAAACATTATATAATATAGTAACATTTTTTTATTGTTGTGAACATTCATTCATTTGTGGCATGACATCAGGGTCTTCAAATTCTGTATCTACATAACCTTCATCTATTGGTATTAAATTATATTGCTTAAACCCAGTATTATCAGATGTGTTTTTTCTTTTTGGTAAAATCTTATCAATAACCTCCTTTCGTTTATCATCTAGTTCATCGGGGAATATTATATTAAAATTAATAATTAAATCCCCCAAGAGACCTTCGTTTTCAAAACCCAGATTATTAATTCTATAAGATTTATATGGTTTAATAATTTCGTTTGATTCTAATAAAATTTTCTGACCATCTAAATGCTGAATTTTAAGTTCTAAACCTGTTAAAGCTTCGCGTAGCAAGATCTTTTTTGTAATACATAAATCATTATTAACTCTTTTAATATTTTTATTATCAGGAGGTATTATATTAATACAAATTTCGATATCACCTGCTTCCATCCAATTTTCACTTTCATCTCCTTTATTTTTAAGCAAAATAATATCATTATTTTTAATACCTTTTCTAAT
>Ga0209710_1001609_pt1 | contig 16967 bp, 18 predicted proteins | sample ArcticOcean_MG_C_5_FD_187436 | JGI IMG/M metagenome (GOLD analysis project Ga0209710, IMG submission 187436) | Marine microbial communities from western Arctic Ocean - ArcticOcean_MG_CB4_138 (SPAdes) (version 2) | ecosystem: Environmental > Aquatic > Marine > Oceanic | place: Arctic Ocean...
CTTTATTTTTTGAGGCTACATACGAGAGTAAATCTTTATATATATTCGCGGCAAGAAGTGTATTGTTTTCTGCGTGAGCTTCTTTCTTCGTCTCGTTCGAGTATGCCCTGACGCTCAAGATAGCGGGCTACCCGATGACTAATCGTACACGCGTAGCGTAGGCTATCGCATGGAGGCCGCGCCTTTTGAGGCCGGAACGAAGTTGAGCAACTTGTTAGTTTTTTGTAGTTTCTAGAGTTTTAGTTTCACCGACTTTCATTGTCCACAAATCTTTGTCGGAAAAGCCGCTAACATGTCCCGCTTTTTTAAAGCGTATTGGAGGTTCAAATATTGGCTCATCTGATAGGCTGCTAATTGTACCCCAGTGAGAGGCAATCAAAGTCTTTGCGTGAACATCTATGCCAATGGAGACAGCTTCTTCAGGAGTGATATGCGACATCCACAACAACTCTCTTGGTTCATATGCTCCGATAGGTAAGATAGCAAAGTCAAAGGACTCATATTTATCACCGACAAGATTGAAAATGGTTTCTGAGTACGCTGTATCACCAATAAAAAAAATACGTTTTTGGGGGCTTTCAATAACCCAAGAAGCCCATAGTGTTTTATTACGATCAGATGTACTTCGAGCAGAATCATGGACTGCAGACTCTGCTGTAATCTCTATTCCTTCAACAGATACTGACTGCCCCCAATCTAACTCAGTAACTTTGCTATACCCCCGCTCGGTAAAAAACGACTTAAGCCCTAAAGGAACGACGACATGAATACTATTTTTATTTTCTAATTTTCTAACCGTTTTATCACCCAAGTGATCATAATGATTGTGTGAAACAATCACTATATTGATGGGAGGTAATTTATTTATAGAAATGGGAAAATCAACAAATCTTTTTGGGCCAGCCCATGAAACAGGACTGGCGAATTTTGATAAAAAAGGGTCTGTCAGTATCGTCACGCCAGAAGCTTTAATCAAAAAACTAGCATGCCCCAACCAAGTAATACGATCGCTATCAATTGAGTTTAAAAGTTGAATCGACTCTAACTCAGTTAATACGTGTCCATCAGGGATCGTAGGAACAAAGATCGAATCCCATGCTCTTCGCATATAGAAACAGATCCCCTTAGATGAAGCAGTTTCGACAAATGGATCGTTCTGATATCCGCTACTTGTATGATGTTTTGGTTTATTATCCAATGAGAATTCCTTCGCGGATTCAGACGATGTTGAGGAGCAAGCAACTAATGTAACTAATACTAAAAAAATAGTAATAAAAAATTTGGTGAATCTCATTATTTATTCTCTAAAACTAACAGTACATTTATGAGGCCTGCCGGCACTCATAATAATTATTAACGCGCCGCTCTATTGTTTTTTCCTATAACAACACTAACTCACAACATACTGTAAGTGATGGATTTTTACTGTGCATTATTTGAACACTAGGTGTTCTCAGTACCGGAGTTAGGATGTCCTCTTGTGTTCTGTGCGCACCCAGTCGGTAATCATAGAAGCAAACATTTCGGGTTGATCAGACCAAGCGAGATGGCCTGCTTCAGGAAGTATCTGCAACTTGCTGTTAGGCAGCGCGTCATCCAGATGTTTAGCGTTACTAACGTCAAACAGAACCTCAAGTTCACCCCAAAAAACGAGTGTTGGAATATCTATTTCATTGACTCTTTCTGCAAGACCAGCGGCCTTTAACCGAATGTCTTCGAACCAGTGCAAAACTTCAGCAGCCCGACCAGAGTAAGCTCGCTTGTAGTCATCGATTTGTACAGCGTTTGAGGTATGTCGTATTGCTCCAAGCTTTGCTGTGAAAGCGATAAGCGGACCAGCACCAAGTAGTGATGTCATCCAACGCATAACACCAAATCGACCCAACATGCTTATCATTCTTGCTAGCTTAAAAGGTCCCGGTGTGCCGGGGCCGTTGCCAACCACCATGCTCAACAAACGATGCTCATGGTGAATTGCATAGGCAAGTGCTGCTCCCATACCGACATCCGGCCCGACAAGATGAATGTCGCGCAAGTTGAGGTCATTAAAAATTGCATTTAGTAGATCTCCTTGTGCCTTTGGTGACATGTCATGCCGATCGCCTTCTGATGCGCCAAAACCTGGAAGATCAATTGCGATTACGTGGGAATTTGTTGTTAGCGTTTCCCATGATCCAGCAAAGCTTAATATGCTTTCTGGAAATGGGCTGAGTAAAACAACCAGTGGGGCGTCCACAGGGCCCGCTTCGGCTAATCGAATCTGTCTGCCAGCGAGCATCCTTGTTTCCAAGGGTAATGCGACTTTTGGTGTCTCGAAGGAGTCAGCGGCTTTGCGGGCTGCTTTAATCTTTGGCCACTCAGGAGACACTAGCACCAGTGAAGAGGCGTTAAGTTGATCAAAGAGATTTAGCTTCTTCATGCTGGGTTCCGTTATATATGTTTTAATGTTGGCTTATCGTTAGACTTTGGCTGTTAGAGCTTAATTAAACCAGCGTAGCCCCTTCTAAGAATATCTAGAGCGCGCTTGGCCAGAGGGTTGCTTTACAACTATAATTTATTTCGTAACCATAGGTACGTAATATGTTGATGTCAATGTTTAAATACTGTGGAGTACGATAATGACAGTTGACGGCAAACTACCGACTCGTGGACGACCAAAAACTTTGGTACGAGATCATGTGCTGAAAACGGCGCTGATGTGCTATTGGGCTAGTAGCCCTGATGTAGCGATTAGTAAGATCTGTGCTAAGGCGGGCGCATCTAAACCAGGTCTGTACCGTGAGTTCGGTAGCGATGATGGTCTGAAAGAAGCTGTTTTGAACGCTTATGGAGAGATAGTCAGCACGAGGCGCTCTGAAATTCTAGCGAGCGAGCAACCATTTAGTGAAGTGCTTGAGGCTTTGATCACGTATACCATTCAAGATCGTCGAGCGCTGGGTTTGCCAGACGGATGCCTGTTGTTCGCAATGCGAGCAAGACGTGATGAGTTTGGCCCATTAACACGTAAAAAAATTGATCAATTGCGCTCGGACTCACTAGAAAAATACCGGCATTGGATTGATCGTGCGAAAGCCAACGGACAATTCAGGGCTGATATGCCTACTGAAACCGCAGCCCTCTATCTTGATGCTCAAACTGGGAACGCGATGCGATTGCAAAAAGAAGGAATCAGCAATGAAGTAATAGGCGAGATATTGCGTACCGCATTTTCCGCACTCTGATGGAAGATGCAGTTGATACGCACCCAGTTTAATAGACACTCCAATTGGTTACAATGTAATGCAATAGGAGGCCAACAATGGCAAATGAACGATACACATAAGAATTTAGAATCGCTGTAGTTAAGCAAATCACCCAAGAGGGGCACTCAATACAAGATGTAGCAAGACAACTTGGGATTACGACGAAGAACCTTTATAACTGGCGCTAATTTTATTATATGGGTGTCCATAATTTTTCCCATAATTTTTCTTTGGTTTTACCAGTGCCATAACCCCCATAAAGCAAAACGCCTACACGAGTAATAGGAAACTAAGTGGAAATTTTTTGAATAAATTTATTGGATGTTTTTATGGCCAAGTAAATTATTATAGACATTAATAATAGGAGAAAAAATAATATAAATTCAGCGAAATTTGGATAAATTAATACCTCAATACCAGAGGTGTTACATATGCCGCTTAGCTCTCCAAAAGACCTCAAGCCCAACATTATAATCGACACCATCGGTATGGAAGAGAAAAAAAGAAAACCGGTCACGATAATAATCAAAAATACTGTCGATGCAGATGGGGTTTTTTCAAATTCAAAATCCCTACGATTTAGAAATAAGTTCATCTTTCCGTTCCAAGATAAGATCAATCAATTGTGATTTTGTTTGCTCTGACGAGAAACGACCACCCTCTCCAGAAGCCAAATCTTTTAAAGTCGAAGCCGATATTTCGAGGCATTCAAGGCGATTTTCTGCTCGGATTGAGGCTGTGCGAGTGGAGCTATCTTTATCAAGAATGCCAATTTCACCAAATATTTGGCCCGGGCCTAACTGCGCAATAACAATTTCTTTCCCCTCCTGGTTTTCAACTAGAACATTTACTTTACCGCGAGATATTATATAGCATTTTTCGGCCACATCACCCTGACGAAAAACAATATCATCTTTACCAAATCTACGAAGGTTGACCTCTTGCGTTAGCTTTGCAACGTCAGCTTTTGACAACCCCGAAAATGCGAGTTGAAGATACTTGTTCGATATCGTTCTGAATTCATACAAAAAGCCAAGAACTGTAGGAATTGTGATGAAAAGATTATAGCCCATATGAAGGTGGGCTCGACCTGGCATCCCTTTAAATCCGGTTAATTGCTCAAACATGCCGTGTTTAGCCATAAGGCCAAATTTCCCGCCGGCCTCATAGAAATTTAGCTTTGAGGCCTCTTGTCCAGCAGCATGAGCGACATATGAATTTCCCTGCGCCGGATACGTTGCCCAAAGTTGGCGAAATCCATCCCACAAAAGCTCTTGGTCGAAATAATAAAAATAAGTAATCGTGAGATGCTCTAGTGCATGCCAACACAGTCCTGCAAAAGCGACCCACAGGAAAATATTTTTTCGAAAATAGTACAAAACAAATGCTGTGCCCAATAGGCCAAATAATTCCCACACTAGATGTACAATTTCGAGATCCAATTGACCGAAAACCGCACACGCGGCAGGACCAGAAACTAAATTACCATCGGGTCCTAATATCGGTTGGCCACCAATCCCAGGCTTAATAATTGATTCAACACTGTAGAAAGATGGCGGAACAGAGGCGTCGCGCAAACCAAGCGCAACAGCGCGAGCTGCGTTAATCGCATTATCGATTGGGGGTGGGCATGCAACAGTTCCGTTGCCCAAATCAATCTGTAGGACCTGGATTAGGTGTTCCGAAAAATGACCAATCTGAAGGATAGTAAAAAGACCAAGTAACGCCACAGCAGAATAATTTTGAACTTTCCAAACACCCTCGAATAGACATAAAGGAATCCACGGCAGAAGTGTGTAGAGCGCAATTAGATATAAAGGATCTCCAGAGATAATTGCATTTATTTGAAGCAAATAAGATATTAAGGCTGTTAAAATCACAACCCTGATATCAATTGCTTCAAAACTAAAAAATCTTTCAAATCTTTTTAACGTCGTGTTCATGGTTTTATTTCGATTTGAGTATCATAAAAACCAAAAAAACAGTAAGTACAGCCACCAGCAGAACCACACCGCCTACTACATGAAGTTTCTCTAGCCATGCTTCTCGACCAAAGCCCTCTGCCAAGGGCCCCGATGCAGCTGACACCGCTTTCGCCCAAAAAATTTGGGTGACGACAGTCAAACCTGGAATAAGCAAAAATTGAATCTGCATTGTTATTTTCCTCTAACTCTTCCGATCAAATATCCCAAAAAAACTTTTCGAAAGTATAATTAGCATAAAAGCCATCTCACATAGATGTCAATATAAAAATTATCTCCACCATTCCATAAATTTCCTTCTTAAATTAGCCGAATTTCCAACAACACCAGCAGTTTTTCACGAATTCCCCATCATTTTCAAACAGGAGCCATCATTAGGCAATAGCGATACCCTGCCGTCACCTATTGGTATCAGCGAGTAGAATTATCAAACTATTCTGATGTCAGCCAAGCAAGCTGGTTTGCGGAGGGGCCCTGGCTTCTGGCAAAGCATCGGGCGATAGTGGTAACCCGTCCTGTTTCTTAAGATGGGACAGAATCTTGTCAATGACCTGTTGATCTTCGATACAGCGGTCCGACGTATCGGCGATGACCTTAACTGCACCACCGCAACGAGAGCAAATTTCCACATCAATATTAAACACTCTTTTTAATCGCTGAGCCCAGGTCATGGCCGACCGTCGTTCATCAGGAGTTTTGTCTTCTTTTAGATCACCTCTTTGTTTACCTTTCCCTCGCTTTGCTGGTGTGACTGTTAGCCGGTACTTACTGTTGGGATGGCGCGGCATTCCGACAAAAACACCGTGAAACCGGGTGAGATTGACCTTCGGTTTCAGCACCAGTGAGGCTAGCTTCGATATAAAATCCAGCGGTTCAAAGATCACATGGGTCGCTCCATCACTATAGGCTGTCTTTAGCTGGTAACAGATGTTACCAGCCGATGTCAGCGACAGGCGTTTTTCCGAAACAGCAGGTCTTGAAATATACCGGCACAACCTTTCCAGTTTATCGCGTTCCCATGCCTGTGCTGCCACACCGGCCTGTAGGCTAAACCCTGCTTCTTTCGCAACCTGGGCATATCGATCATCTGCTTCAACCGCTGGCAGAGTCTGTAACGTCAATACCTTGCGTCCTTGCTGAGGCCCCACCGCCATCCGATAGCTGACCGAGCATCCAATGAGCTGTTGCATCGGATGTTCATCGATACCATCCAGTTGCAGGTAGCTGCTTTCTTCGTCTCATTCGAGTATGCCCTGACGCTCAAGATAGCGGGCTACACGGTGGCTGATCGTGTGTACAAGTTGGGCTAGTTCTTCCTGAGTCGGCGCATTTGTCCGTTGAAATATTGCTTTACCGTAATTGTTTTTTGCATAAACCCCATTAAGGAACAGCATGTGGAAGTGCACATTCAAATTTAGTGCGCCCGGGGCGCCGGACCGTCCAAACCGCTGGATAAGCGTGACTGAACCGGTTTACGCCGTTTTTTGAGTCTTCCCTGCCTTTGTGACGAGATGGGATGCAATAGCGCGGTGGACGATGCCCAGCGCTTTGTCCATCAGTTCTGGGCGGCTGGCGAACAGGAATCTCAGTTGGAAAGGAAAACTCAGTACCCATTGGCGGATGGGTTCATGCGGCAGGACTTCATCTACCAACAGGGCAGCACTCTCAGCCATGCGTCTGGCACCGCAACTGGGACAGAAACCCCGTCGTTTACAGCTGAACTCAACCAACCGTTCATAGCGGCAACTCAGGGAGGAAACAAAAAAAAGGCCTGGCGATTGAAATCGCCAAGCCTTATATTTACAACCTAAAAGAATAAATCAAACTAAATATTATAATTTATTCGCAAGGCACCCTCACCTTATGGCAATGTGACATCTTAAGGCGCAGTAATTGCGTTCATTTGCAAGGTAACGGCAGTTTGTGCCAATAATCTTCCGTTAACTGACGTACCAGTATTAACAGCAATCAAGGTTTTGCTCAGTACAACACCATTAAAAACGGAATTAGTACCCAGAGTTACTGAACCAGCAACCTGCCAGACAATGTTCTCGGCTTTAGCGCCACCAGATAATATGACGTGAACTCCATTAGCTTCAGTTAAGTTGCCTGCAATTTGGAAGATCCAGGTGTCTGTGTCGTTACCGGTACCTTCAAGCGTGACATCTGTTGAAATACTAACGTTTGACGACCATTTATAGGTACCAGGTTCAAGGGTTAAACCGCCAATTTCACCGGCATTTAGCTCAGTGACATTGGCAGTTCGCGCTGCTGCGTCGTTGTATGCAGTTCCCATGGCACCCACAGCCAAAGTTAACTTGGTCGCATCAGTGTAAGTCTTCTTATCACAGTTAGGACCAAAGGCATCAACAGTGTAGATAAACCCCGTCACTTCTTCACATGCAAGCAGTATAGCCGCTCCAGTGATTGGACTTGTTCCCACATCGCCCGTTATCGTTGAGCGATAAACATCAGTAATACCAGTTTGGCTTAAAATGGTAAAATCACCGGCACTTCCGAGATAAACCTGCGACGGGCCAGCAGCGGAAACAGCGCCTGCGAATAAACCGCTAAGCAATAATGGCAATAATATTTTTTTAGAATTTTTTTTAACAATATTCATATTTTTCTCCAAAAGGAACTAGAAAATACTCGATTTTCAAATTTGCTATTAATAAAATAATAGCGGCGATTAAATTAGATCTATGTCTAATTACCTAACAAAAATTGCAATAACTACGCCAGATAAAAATAAATGATATTAAACAGGAGTATATAAATTACGTAATTCAAACTGCTCGTTATTTGTAAAGAGTCTTTACAGTTTTCCCTGCACCATTGTCAGGATTCTTTACAGTCAATTCCGGCCGCAGCTAAAAACTTAGGGGTTTGCGGCCGAGCTAGGTCTATAATTCCAGCGGGTGTGAATCCCGTTCCAGCAAGGTTGGTCAACCACTGGGTAGCAACCATCGGGCAGGCGGGAGTGACCCCAAATGTTAAGCACGATGCGCGCAAAACAGCAGGCCGTAAGCAATAGCTGAAGTAATTTAGCCTAGAGCGTATAGGGGTGTGCGGCCGAGCCAGGTCGATAATTCCAGCGGGTGTGAATCCCGTTCCAGCCTGGAAAATATATAGACACCTATAAATATATAGACACCCATTTATATAAAAACAATCAACCAGCCAAATAACCATTTCCGTAGACATAGATTAGAATCAACCTGCGCTAATGATAAATGTTCATATATTTAGTCAGCATGAGTATCAGCGGCAGTTCGATGAATACTCGCGATTAGTAAGTAAACGTGGTGAGCTATTAGAAGATTGCTTTGTTACAAAACAGCTTTCAACATCAGTCAATGCAGCCCAAAAACTTGAGGCATTTTTCAATTCGCTAAAAATCATAGATGACCATTTAAGCGAACTTTCCGGTAAGGGGTATGTTTTGTTGCGAATTGATACTATAGAAAGATCTGTATCTTCACGCGTGTATGGAAGCGAAGATAGTGGGATCGCAGAAAAGAGTACATAGAGCTAGAGAAAGAGACAATTGATAGTCCACGTATAGTTGTCGCGCTCGTTTCGAGTGCAGCGGTAGGTGGTATAAAGGCTGCTTATCCTAACTATTTTGCAGATTCAACCGAATTTTCGAAACTATTACATATAATAGAGAGTGTCAAAGCTCCTAAACAGCGTAGTCTTTTTGAAAGGCTGATTGGGATATAGATATATACTGATTTAAGAAAAGTTGAGACGTAATGCTAACCAACAATATAATAGGGCGAAGCCCTCTCGTATTGTAACCGATCAGAAATCCGATTCAAAAAAATGGCTTTCATAAAAGGGCTTTAACTCCTTATAACTAAGTGTTATTCAGGTATGGTCTGAATCAGAGAGATCATGCATCTCGATGAAGCTATCAAACGAAGAGATGAAGTGATCCTCCACCGAGGTAGCCTCGCAGACTATGCTTATGAACTGGTATCAGACATATACCCATTGGATCAATTGCCTGACTTAATCCGTAACCATATTGATTACGACAGCATAGCCAGAGACCTGGAGCTTAATAGCGAAGTAGCTAAGCTATCCAGAAATATCTGGGTAGTGAATTGCCACGAGCTTTAACTCGCTGACAGTTAATGACTGGAATGGATACCAGTCATTACTACTGGCCTACCCCGCCGCGTCGTACGATGCCGTCGTACGCGATGCCAAGTACTGGGCCGGATAGCAAATAAGATCTTAAAATCGAGTTACTTTTAAGGCATCTATAAGACTATGTGGTGGGTGAAGTGGTAAATGAAATTACCGATACAAATAAAAAAGCCCCAAGTATCAACTACTTAGGGCTTATACATGGCGGAGAGCGAGGGATTCGAACCCTCGATACGGATTAACGTATACGCCCTTAGCAGGGGCGCGCCTTAAGCCACTCGGCCAGCTCTCCAATTTTTTCGATAGGGCGATAAAACCACCGCTTTACTTCAATATCGAGCTAATAAGTTATTAGCTCGATATTGTATTACCTATTTGATCTTGATCCTGATCTTGATCTATAGCGGGGCCTTCTTGCCCTTCTTCCGCTTTAATACGATCGTAGATTTCTTCTCTATGAACCGCTATTTCTCGCGGCGCGTTGACACCGATCCTAACCTGATTTCCTTTTACGCCTAAAACGGTAACGGTTACTTCGTCACCTACCATTAAGGTTTCTCCAATTCGCCGAGTTAATATCAGCATATAACTTCTCCAAATAAATACATTACAGCAATCTCAACCTGAATTCCTATGCAGGCTACCATTGATTATTATTATATTGCCCTAAACCAGTTCAGAGCTCGGAGCATTCTACCCAACTAATATCATAAGGGCTAGCTTTCAGACTCTAATTCGAAACCATCGTGTAATGCTCTTACACCTAACTCTAAATATTTTTCATCAACAACGACTGAAACCTTAATTTCAGACGTTGATATCATCAAGATATTGATACCTTCTTTGGCCAACAGCTCAAACATTCGGCTCGCAATACCTGCATGTGATCGCATTCCTACGCCAACAATTGAAATTTTCGCAATACGATTATTGCCTGAAACAACACGCGCATTAAGTTCTTTCGCCGTTTTGTTTAATGATTCAAGCGCTGCATCATAATCATTTCGATGCACGGTAAATGTAAAGTCGGTTGAACCATCGGCACTGACATTTTGCAGAATCATATCTACTTCGATATTTGCATCAGAAATAGGCCCTAATATTTTGTATGCAATACCGGGTGTATCGGAAACGCCATTGACTGTCAGCTGGGCTTCGTCACGGTTAAATGCAATGCCCGATATTAGTGCTTGTTCCATAATATCGCCTGCTTCATATTCTGAGGTTATTAGGGTTCCTTCGCCTGCTTTAAATGAAGATAAAACACGCAATGGAACGTTATATTTCTGAGCAAATTCAACGGCTCTAATTTGCAATACTTTTGAACCAAGGCTTGCCATTTCTAACATTTCTTCAAAAGTAATGGTGTTCAAACGAGTGGCATTAGGGACTACTCGCGGATCCGTAGTATAAACACCATCTACATCTGTAAAAATCTGACACTCATCAGCCTCTAAGGCAGCGGCCAGTGCAACGCCCGTTGTATCTGACCCTCCACGCCCTAACGTAGTAATATTTGACTCTTCATCGACGCCTTGAAATCCGGCAACAACGACTATTGTGCCTTCATCTAAATCTTTTCGAATGTTTTCGTTATCGATGGACTTGATTCGCGCTTTATTGTGCGCACTGTCAGTCACAATTCGTACCTGACCACCAGTGTAAGACTTTGCTGGATATCCACGTTTGACAAGCGCCATTGCCAATAAGGCAATTGTTACCTGCTCCCCTGTAGTGAGCAGTACGTCTAGCTCGCGTCCTTTTGGTTTTGGTGTTATCTCGCTGGCTAATGCCATTAAACGATTGGTCTCACCACTCATGGCAGACAGCACAATGACCATATCATTGCCCTGTTCTTTATAGACTATAACCTTGTCTGCGACTGCCTCAATACGCTCAATGGAGCCAACTGATGTACCGCCATATTTTTGAACCAGTAAGGGCATGTGTTCTGCTAGAAAAAATCGAGGCAGGAGTATAGAAAAAATAGCTTCATTTGTATAACGAAATCTACTTATTTATTGCCTGTAATGACAATTAAATTTGGCTTTCTATCCAAGGTGCTACCGACGTCAAGGCTTTTTCTAAGTTTTCTGGCTGAGTTCCACCGGCTTGAGCCATATCCGGTCGCCCCCCACCTTTGCCGCCACATTGCTCGGCGACAAATTTAGCGATATCTCCCGCTCTAATCAGACTGGTTTCCGACTGAGTGACACCCGCAATAATATTCACTTTGCCGTCTTGGCTACTGGCCAGTACAACAACCGCTGCTACTAGCTTGTTTTTTAATTGATCGACCGTATCTCTGAGAGTTTTCAAATCGGCATCTTCAATTACTGCAGTTAACACCTTAATACCCTTCACCGCTAAGGCCTGACTAACCAAATCTCCCCCTGCCTGACTGGCCATCTTCGACTTTAACGCAGCAAGTTCTTTTTCCTGTAGGCGCAAGCTGGCTTGTAATTGCTGAATTCTGTCAACGAGATCGTCTCGATTCGATTTTAGTGCTTGCGCCGCGCTGTCTATTTTAGACTCACTATTAATAAAACGCTGAACTGCATCGTGACCTGTTACTGCTTCGATCCGTCGAACGCCTGACGCAGTACCTGTTTCAAGCGTCATTTTAAATAAACCTATATCACCAGTTCTTTGTACATGTGTGCCACCACATAGTTCGACTGAATCAGAACCAATGCTCAATACTCTGACAATATCACCATACTTTTCGCCAAATAGAGCCATAGCACCCGTCTGTTTGGCTTCATCCATATTCATCAACTGAGAGCTGGTCGGTACATTAAGGCGGATTTGGTCATTTACCCACGTTTCTATTTCAGTAATTTCATCTTTAGTAAGTGGCTGATAATGTGAAAAGTCAAAGCGTAACTTTTCGGCATCCACTAGCGAGCCTTTTTGTTGCACATGCTCGCCTAAAATTTTTCTCAATGCCTCATGCATTAAATGCGTTGATGAATGATTCAGTCTCACCGCTTGACGATATTCCACATCAATTTCTGCCTGTATAGAATCACCCACACTGATCCGACCACCACTCAGCTGCCCTACGTGTAGGTATACACCGCTTTGCTTCTGGGTATCACTGACTTCAAAAAGGCTATCGCCTATGGTCAAAGCTCCAGTATCACCCACCTGCCCACCTGACTCAGCGTAAAAAGGAGTTTGGTCCAGTACCACAATGGATTGATCGTCATTGTCTAGGGTATTGATCGACGTGTCGTTTTGCAGAATGGCAATCACTTTGGCCGCAGTACTGTTGTGATCGTAACCCAAAAATTTCGTGGCAATATAACCGTCAAGGTTGAATTTTTTACTGACCACACCAAACTGACTGGATGCTCTGGCGCGCGTTTTCTGAGCTTCCATTTCAGCTTCAAAACCCGCCAGGTCTATTTCTAGACCTCGCTCTCTAGCAACATCTGCCGTTAGGTCAACTGGAAATCCAAACGTGTCATAAAGTTTAAAAATAACCGGACCACTAATTGTATTGCTACTGAGCTCACTAATTGATTGTTCAAGAATGCCCATGCCTAACTCTAAGGTTTCAGCAAATCGTTCCTCTTCCTTTTGTAATACTTTAACCACTCGATCACGGCACTGTGTCAGCTCAGGGTAAGCTTCACCCATTAGTTGATCTAGGGTGGCAACCAATTTATGAAAGAAAGGGGTTTTGCAACCCAATTGGTGACCATGGCGTGCCGCACGGCGGATAATCCGCCGAAGTACATAGCCTTTGCCCTCGTTCGAAGGCAAGACCCCGTCAACAACAAGGAACGCACAGGAGCGAATATGATCCGCGATGACGCGTAACGATTTGTTTTCCAAATCGTTCATGCCAGTTAACTGACCCGCCGATTTGATCAACGTCTGGAATAAGTCGATGTCATAGTTATTGTGGACGTCTTGTAAAATGGCAGCGAGTCGCTCTAAGCCCATGCCCGTATCGACTGATGGCTTGGGTAGCGGATTTAAAGTGCCCTGCTCGTCTCGATTGTACTGCATGAAAACAAGATTCCAGATTTCGATATAGCGATCGCCATCTTCTTCTGATGTACCTGGAGGACCACCTTCAATTTCTGGTCCATGGTCATAGAAAATTTCACTACAGGGCCCGCAAGGGCCTGTATCACCCATCGACCAAAAATTATCGCTGGTACTAATGCGGGTTAGTTTTGCGGGATCAATGCCAATTTTGTTGAGCCATATGTCCGCTGCTTCATCATCTTCTGAATAAACAGTCACCCAAAGTTTATCGACCGGAAGACCGATAACCTCAGTAAGAAAGTCCCAAGCGTAAAAGATAGCTTGCTCTTTAAAGTAGTCACCAAAACTGAAGTTACCTAACATTTCAAAAAAGGTATGGTGTCTTGCCGTGTAACCTACATTCTCTAAGTCATTGTGTTTGCCCCCTGCCCGAACACACCGCTGCGAGGTGGTTGCTTTGCTGTAACTTCGCTTGTCGGTGCCAAGGAAAACGTCTTTAAATTGAACCATGCCTGCATTGGTAAACAATAACGTGGGATCATTGCCGGGAACCAGAGGGCTTGAGGGTACAATCGAATGTCCGTGGCCTTCAAAGTAGTTAAGAAATTTGTTGCGTAATTCAGCACTGGTAATCATATATTGGCGTCTTGATACATTAGGCGACAAAAAAAATGCTTTTTAATTGTCGCCTGTGAATGTGATATTTCAGATTGACGCTGCGGTTTAACGCCGTCAGAGTCTTGGCTATCGGAATAATCTCATGACTGACTCGGGAGAAAAACCCTTATTTTGTAAAAAACGCGCCTGTTTCATCCTCTGGTTATAATCATTCGGAATTTGAAGTCCATATTTCTTTACTCGTTGAAGCTCAAGTGACTCGTTCCAATCGATTGGTAGCACCGACATTTTCGCTTCAATTAAGTCTCTAGCAACACCTTTTTGGCGTAACTCATGAATAATTTTTATCGGCCCAAAACCTGCATTGACCCGATTATTAATGTAACTTTCAGTAAACTGGGCGTCACTTTGTAGGTTATCTTGTTGCAGCACTTCGATCGCAAGCTCGATCTCCTCATGGTCAAACTCCCTTTGCCTCAGCTTTTGTCGAAGCTCGTGCGCCGAGTGTTCTCGGCGCGCGAGCAAATCCATTGCTTTATTTCTAGCACTCACTTTGAGCGCCTAATTTCGAAACTTATTACTGACATTTCACGTCTACCAACCACCTCAAATGGTGACTAGATTTCTTCCAGATCGGCTTCAATATTGGCTTCCTTCACCTCGTTGTTGGCCTTTTCTGAAGGCTTGGGTAATAGTTCTTCGCGGATTTTAAACTCAATTTCTTCCGCCATTTCTGGATGTTCCTTGAGGAATTGACGAGAATTATCCTTACCCTGTCCAATGCGCACTTCGCCATAGCTATACCAAGCACCCGCTTTATTAACAAAGCCCAACTTGACACCAAGGTCAATTAACTCACCTTCGCGTGAAGAACCCTCACCATATAAGATTTCGAATTCACACTGTTTGAATGGCGGTGCCACTTTATTTTTAACCACTTTGACTCGTGTCTCATTACCAACTACTTCATCACCACGCTTAATTGCGCCGATTCGACGAATATCAAGGCGCACTGAGGCATAAAATTTAAGTGCATTACCACCAGTGGTTGTCTCTGGATTTCCAAACATAACGCCAATTTTCATGCGAATTTGGTTGATGAAAATAACCATCGTGTTCGAACGTTTAATATTACCCGTTAACTTACGTAGGGCTTGTGACATTAAACGAGCCTGAAGACCCATATGAGAATCACCCATATCGCCTTCAATTTCAGCTTTTGGGGTTAATGCTGCAACCGAGTCAACAACGACAACATCGACACCGCCAGAACGAACTAACATGTCGGTAATTTCAAGTGCTTGCTCTCCTGTATCGGGTTGCGAAACCAATAAGTCATCAATTTCAACACCCAGCTTGGACGCATAAGACGGGTCAAGTGCGTGCTCTGCATCGACAAATGCCGCTGCACCGCCTAATTTTTGACATTCAGCAACGACCTGAAGTGCTAATGTCGTTTTTCCTGAGGACTCTGGCCCATAAATTTCAATTACCCGACCTCGTGGCAAACCACCTATGCCTAGAGCAACGTCTAGTGACAATGAACCAGTTGAAATAATACCGATGGTATTATCAACACCCGAGTCTCCCAATCGCATGACGGCGCCTTTACCAAACTGTTTTTCAATTTGGCCGAGTGCTGCGTCGAGTGCTTTCTTCCTGTTTGCGTCCATTGTCATTACCTATTTGTTATTTATTGGGTGTGTTGCTTTATTCATTTTTTTCAATTTAATTGTATAAATTATCCCATAGACAAGAGAGAACATAAAGCGAACTTTTTACCAGTGGTATCTGGCCATTCTAGTGGCACTCTTTGATTTCTTACGCCCATTTGGTTACGTGAGTTTAATCCATTGCTAGCTCACAGGATGAGCTAGCAATGGTAGCTAATGCACTACCTACCATTTATTATATGAAGCAGCTGTACAATGGCAGATTCCATCGTCCTTAAACGAATATTTTCTCTGTCACCATCGAATAAAAATTTTTGTGCCCACGTTTGATTTTGACTTGCAATCGCAATCCATACTGTGCCAACGGGCTTTTCATGGCTACCACCAGCAGGGCCTGCGACGCCAGTGACAGCAATTGAGCAAGCCGCATGGCTATGTTTTAAGGCACCAGCAGCCATCGCTATTGCGACCGGTTCACTAACGGCTCCATATTGCTCTATGACTGATTCGGAGACACCCAACATTTCCACTTTTGATTCATTACTGTATGTGACAAAGCCGCGTTCAAACCAGGCCGAGCTTCCCGCTAAATCGGTCATCGATTTCGCAATTAAACCACCCGTACAAGATTCGGCCGTGCAAACTTTAAAATTCACATCCAATAACAAGGTAGCAAGTTTATGAATCAATTCAGCTATGGGCTTAGTCATTATTAATATTTATCTCATAACATGGTGTTTATAAGGTTCAAGAGGTCACTCTTCAATATTGATCAAGAAATTATGATAATAATTTAAACGCTAGATTGCTAGCAAATCAGGCTTTATATTGTCTAGATCATTCATTTTAAACACAGTTGAATGAACCTAATAAAATACCTGATAATAGCTAACGAATTGATTTTAGACTCTATCGACTGTCGGGTAACTTCTTTTTCGAAGTTCATACAAAAATATCATGAAACCCTATAAAGTGTCGTTATTAAAAATTATTATCCTTAAGAAAGATACATTGCATGAGTAAGAACCAGACAACACAACCTACCCCAATGATGCAGCAGTTTATGCGCATTAAGTCGGACCATCCAGATTCACTTTTGTTTTATCGCATGGGTGACTTTTATGAGTTGTTTTTTGATGACGCTAAACGTGCATCGCGATTACTGGATATTACGCTCACCAAACGCGGAACAGCGAATGGTGAGCCTATTCCAATGTGCGGAATCCCTTATCATGCCGCAGATAATTATCTTGCCAAGCTGGTGAAGGCAGGTGAGTCGATTGCCATTTGCG
>Ga0209710_1001610_pt1 | contig 16960 bp, 13 predicted proteins | sample ArcticOcean_MG_C_5_FD_187436 | JGI IMG/M metagenome (GOLD analysis project Ga0209710, IMG submission 187436) | Marine microbial communities from western Arctic Ocean - ArcticOcean_MG_CB4_138 (SPAdes) (version 2) | ecosystem: Environmental > Aquatic > Marine > Oceanic | place: Arctic Ocean...
TAAAAAATAAATAATATGAAAAAGATATTTTATTTCTCAGTCCTAATTGTTTTTGCATCTGCTTGTACAACTATAAGTGAGAAAGAGGCTGAAGCATTTATTGTTTCACACTTTGCAGAAAAAGTAGGCGGAGAATTAGCTGTAGAGCCATTTATATCAGATTTTGATGAATCTTTAGATCTTCATAATCTAGCTACAGGATGGTCAGGAACTCCTAAGTGGGTAAATGATAAATCGCTTGTAACTGCTGACTGGTTCTATGAAGACTCTGTTGTAACAAAAATTAAAAGTATTGAATTATTTGGATCGGTTGCAAGTGTTTATGGAAATGCAAAATCATATATTTCAGGAATTGAAACTTATAATGGAAATTTTCATTCATTAGTTTCAAAGGAAAAGGGCAAAGTTATTTTTAAAAGACATTCTTGGGCTAGCTCGCAGTATAGAAGAACTGCAAATAGTTTTGTATGGCCTACAACAAAAGTTGAAGGTGCTTTGTCTATGTATAATAGAATGAGGTATGCTATGATTAATATGAGAGCTAATGACGCGAAATTAATTTCTGATAGCTTAGTTGATTTAGATCCAAAGCTTGCAGTTGCACATTTAGGTCAAATTAATGCTCTATGGATGGATGGGAAAAGGTCTGAATTAGATGCTTTACTTAATGATGTTAATTCAAAACTTGATTCGGCATCTCAAGCTGAAAAATATACTTTAGGCATTTTTTCTCCTTCTAAATCAGCTTCAGAAATGAGATTAAAAATAGAAAAAGCTTTATTATTTGCAAGTGCAGATCCCATGTTAAGGGGATGGCATGGATACTGGACAGACGATATTGATGATAAAATAGCAACTTTAAAAGAAGGTTTGTTTAGGTATCCTGAATCAAGTATCCTAAATAATATTATGGGTTATGCTCTGATGGATCAAAATAAGTTTGATGAAGCATTTAATCATTTTAATGTTTATATGACTGCACATCCAGAAGAACCAAATGCGTATGATTCTATGGGTGATTTTTTGTTAGTAAACGGTGATTCCCTAAAAGCCAAAGAAATGTTTTTAAGAGCTTTTGAAATTAATAGTAGTTTTACAGCTTCAAAAGAAAAAGCTGATAAATTAAACTAGACTTATAGAACATCTAATTATTTGCACTATTTATAAAAAGGTTATATATTTGCATCGTATTAAAAATTTGTAGAAGGGGCCTCAAGCCCCTTCTTTAATATAAATATGTTAACAAAAGAAAATATATCTAAAGTAGCAATAGAAAGGATAACTGACTTAGGGGGTTTTCTTGTTGATGTAAAAATGAATGCTAATAATGCTATTACTATTCATTTTGATAAAAATGAAGGAGTTCTAATAGAAGATTGTATTTCCATAACTAAACATGTTGAAAGCGTGTTTGATAGAGATGATCAGGATTATGAGCTAAGTGTTTGTTCTGCTGGTTTGTCTGAGCCTTTTAAGGTTCGTGAGCAGTATTTAAAAAATATTGGTAAAGAAGTTTCTATTAAATTAAAGGACGGAAAAAGAAAAAGTGGAGTAATTAAATTTTTTGATGAGAATTTAACTCTGGAAGTATTAAAAAAGAAAAAAGGATCTAAAAAGGATTATATTATTGAAGAGATAATCATTCCTATTGATCAGATAAATGAAACAAAATTGAAAATAAACTTTAAATAAACTATTAATGGAAGTAGAAAATCTTATTGAATCATTCTCTGAATTTAAAGATGTTAAAAACATAGATAGAGAAACGATGATGAATATCCTTGAGGATGTTTTTAAAGCAGTTTTAGATAAAAAATATGAGGAAGCTGGTAATTTTAATGTTATTATTAATGTCGATAAAGGAGATTTAGAGATATGGAAAAACAGAGAAGTTGTTGCTGATGGTGATGTGGAAAATGATATTGCCCAAATTTCTCTTACTGACGCCTTAAAGATTGAAGATGATTATGAAATTGGAGAAGAACTTTCTGAGCAAGTAAGTTTTGAATCTGAATTTGGTCGTAGACAAGTATTATCTATTCGTCAACATTTAATTGCTAGAATTCATGAACAACATAGAGATACTTTAATTAAAAGATACCAAGATAGAATTGGTGAGATTGTTCATGGTGAGGTTTATCAGATTTGGAGAAATGAAATCTTGCTTACAGACGATGAAGGAAATGACATGTCACTACCAAAAACAGAGCAGATTCCAAAAGATTATTTTAAGAAAGGAGAATCTGTTAGAGCTGTAATTAAAGATGTTAATGTTAAAAATAATAAAGCAAATATTATTCTTTCAAGAATAGCTCCTGAATTTATTGAAAGATTATTTGAAATGGAAGTTCCTGAGGTTTTTGATGGTATTATAACAATTAAAAAAGTTGTTAGAGTTCCTGGAGAAAGAGCTAAAGTATCTGTTGAATCTTATGATGATAGAATTGACCCAGTGGGAGCATGTGTGGGAATGAAGGGCTCAAGAATTCATGGAATTGTAAGAGAGTTAAAAAATGAAAATATTGATGTTGTAAATTACACTGAAAACTTACAATTACTAATAACTAGAGCATTAAGTCCTGCAAAACTTACTTCTGTTAGTATAAATGAAGAAACTGGTAGAGCAAAGGTTACTATGGATGCTGATCAGGTTTCATTAGCTATTGGAAGAGGAGGTAATAATATTGGTTTAGCTGGAAAGCTAACTGGATATGAAATTGATGTATTTAGAGATGAAGATTCATTTGAGGACGATGTAGATATAGATGAATTTAGCGATGAGATCGAAGCTTGGGTTCTTGATGCTTTAAAAGCAATTGGGTGTGATAGTGCTAAAAGTGTTTTAGCAATTGAAGCAGATGATCTTGTTTCTAGAACAGATTTAGAAAAAGAAACTGTTGATGATGTTTTAGCTGTACTGAAAGCTGAATTTGAGGATTAAAAAAAAAATATGACAGAAAATAAAAGCGTTAGAATAAGTAAATTAGTAAAAGAATTTAATGTCAAGATTGACAGGATTCTTGATTTTCTTGAAAAACAAGGTTTAGAAGGTTTAAACCCAAACTCTAAGATTTCATATGATGTTTATATGAAATTACTTGAAGAGTTTGATGCTTCAAAAGCAGCAAAGATTTCCGCACAGTTATTAGCTAAAGAAAAAGAATTAGAAAGAGCCGAAGAAATAATAAAAAACCAAGAAATACTAGAATCTAAAGCAAAATTAGATGAAGAGAAGGCAATAGCTAAAGCCAAAGCAGCTGAGGAGGCTAAGCAAAAGGAATTAGCAAAAGAGAAAGAGGTTAAAAAAACATCTCCCAAGGTAATTGGAAAAGTAGATTTAACTAAAAAGAATGATGTAAAAAAGGATATTAAAGTAAAAGATACTCCCTCTACTGAGGCTAAGCCTGAGGTCAAAAAAGAAGATGAAATAATTAAATTTAAATCCATTAAACTTAAAGGATTAACATCTGCTGGAGAGAAGATAGATTTATCAAAGTTTGATACTCCTAAAAAGGCTACTTCTAACTCGGAAGAAAATAAAAGGAAAAGAACAAGAATTATTAAGAAAAAGGTTGAGCCAAATAAATTTAATAAAAATAGAAAGTCAGCACCTAAAAAAGTAGTTGAAATTTCTCCTGAAGAAGCACAAAAAAGAGTTAGAGAAACTTTAGCTAAATTACAGGGGGGAGGAAAGAAAACTTCTGTAAGAAACAGAAAAGAAAAAAGAGAGGCACACAAGGCATTGTCAGAACAGGAGCAAGTTCAGAAATTGGCTTCTGATAAAAATATTAAAATTGCAGAATTTGCAACAGCAAATGAACTTGCTGTACTTATGAGTGTTCCTGTTACTGAGATTATTACTTCATGTATGAGTCTTGGTATTATGATTAGTATGAATCAGCGATTAGATGCTGAAACTATTCAAATGTTAGTAGAGGATTTTGGATCTACAGTAGAGTTTGTTGGTGCTGATGTTCAAGAGTCTATTGAAGAAATAATAGATAAAGATACTGATTTATTAGTTAGAGCTCCAATTGTTACAATTATGGGGCATGTTGATCATGGTAAGACTTCATTGATGGACTATATTAGAAAAACTAATGTAATTGCTGGAGAATCTGGTGGAATTACTCAACATATTGGTGCTTATGAAGTAACTCTTGATGATGGGAAAAAGATATCATTTTTAGATACCCCAGGTCATGAGGCTTTTACAGCAATGAGAGCAAGAGGAGCTAAGGTTACAGATATTGTAATTGTTGTAGTAGCTGCTGATGATAGAGTAATGCCTCAAACAAAGGAGGCTATTAGTCATGCACAAGCTGCTGGAGTACCTATTATTTTTGCAATTAATAAGATAGATAGACCAACTGCTGATGCAGAAAAAATTAAAGGTGAACTTGCAGAAATGAATTTACTTGTTGAAGATTGGGGAGGTAAATATCAATCACAAGATATTTCAGCTCTTAAAGGAACAGGGGTTAATGAAATCCTCGAAAAGATTTTACTTGAATCTGAGATGTTAGATCTTAAGGCTAATCCTAACAGAAATGCTCAAGGAACAATAATTGAAGCTTCACTTGATAAGGGTAAAGGATTTTTGTCTACTATATTAGTTCAAAAAGGAACGTTAAAAATTGGTGATTATGTGTTAGCTGGAAGTTATTCTGGGAAAGTGAAAGCGCTACTTGATGAAAGAGGTAAAAAGATTGAAGAAGCAGGCCCTTCAACTCCTGTAGTTTTATTAGGTTTAGATGGAGCTCCAACTGCTGGTGATGAGTTTTATGTAATGGATAGAGAGCAAGAGGCTAAAAAGATAGCATCTAAGCGAATGCAACTTCAGAGAGAACAAAGTGTTAGAACTCAAAAACACCTAACACTAGATGAAATTGGTAGAAGAATTGCTCTAGGAGAATTCCAAGAAATTAATGTTATTGTTAAAGGTGATGTTGATGGATCTATAGAGGCACTATCAGATTCTTTGGAAAGACTCTCAACCGAAGAAATTAAAGTAAATATTATTCAAAAGGCAGTAGGACAAATATCTGAATCTGATGTAATGTTAGCGGCTGCTTCTGATGCTATAATAATTGGATTTCAAGTAAGACCATCTTTAAAAGCAAGAAAATTAGCTGAAAGCGAAGAGATAGATATAAGATTATATTCTATAATTTATAAGGCAATTGAAGAATTAAAACTTGCAATGGAAGGAATGCTTTCTCCTGATGTTCAAGAAAAAATTGTTTGTAATGTTGAGGTAAGAGATGTTTTTAAAATTTCAAAAATTGGAACAATTGCTGGTTGTATGGTCTTAGATGGTCAATTAACTAGAAAGAATGGAGTTCGTCTTATTAGAGATGGTGTAGTTGTTTATACAGGTAAATTATCATCTTTAAAAAGATTTAAAGATGATGTAAACGAAGTTAGAAAAGGATTTGAATGTGGTATGTCTATTGAGAACTTTAATGATTTAAAAGTTGGAGATGTTATTGAAGGGTATGAGCTTGTAGAAACTCAGAGAGTACTTGACTAGTACTATTTATGTAGTTCTGAAATAGGAATAATAGTTGGAACAGGATAAGCTTCAATATATTCTCTTTTAATTTTATCTTTTAATTTTAGAGCATCTATTTTTTCTCTAAAATTTCCAACACTTATTTTGTAGTAAGGGGAACTGTAAGTTAAATAAGTGTCAATTTCTGGATACTTGTTTATAAAATCTAGTCTGCTAGCTCTAATTTCTTCCTTCGTACTTTTGAATGCTAACTGAACTCTCCATCCATCTATTCCGTTTTTTAAATAATTTATTTCTTGATGTTTAATTATTAAGCTGTCAATATCATCTTCATACTTGATATTTTTTTGATTAAAATCTTGAGAAAATAAACTGAATGGAAAAAATAAAATTACAAGTATTCTTAATTTCATAATCCCAAAATTAGTAAATTTATCCATTAGCTATTTTATATTTAAAAAAAATGAGAAATAAAGTTATTTATAAGGTTAAAAATACTGATTTACTACTAAATCAATTTGTCTCATTAACAAAAAAATATAAATATTCCTGTTTGTTAAACTCAAACCCTTCATCAAAAGATCAACCAAGAAATTATAATAATTTTTCATTCATTCTAGCTCTAGATAAGATCGATTTAATACAGTCTAATCATAATTCATTTAACAAATTAAAAGAATTTCATTTAAAAAAGAAGGACTGGATGTTTGGGTACTTATCTTATAATTTAAAAAATGAGAGCTCTAATTTATATTCAAAAAATATTAACAACATTTCTAATCATAATCTGTCTTTCTTTATCCCTAAGTATGTATTTATTGTAAAAGGAAATAATCTTACAATTGAAGGTTTTGATTCAAAAGAAAATATTTCAAATTTCTATGAAAATATTATCGCTATTGAGTTGAGTAATCCCCAAGAAGTTAAATATGAACTTATACAAAGAGAAAGTAAAGATATTTATCTCAAAAAGATAAATATGATAAAGGATCATATCCAAAATGGAGATATATATGAGATGAATTATTGTCAAGAGTTTTTTCTAGAAAATACATTGTGTCATCCTCAGGATGTTTATACAAAACTAAATTCTTTAGCTGAATCTCCTTTCTCTTGCTTTCTAAATTTAGAAAATATTAATATTATGTGTGCTAGTCCTGAGAGATTTCTCAAAAAAATAGGCAAAAAAATTATTTCTCAGCCAATTAAAGGAACTTCCAGAAGATCACAAGACCAAAAAGAAGACAAGAGGCTATTTGAACAATTATCTAATAGTATTAAAGACAAAACAGAAAATATTATGATAGTTGATTTAGTGAGAAATGATTTATCTATTACTGCCAATAAATCTTCTGTTAAGGTTAATGAACTTTGTTCTGTTTATCCCTTTAATCAAGTGTATCAAATGATTTCAACAATTTCATCTGAAATTGAACTAACTAAGTATAGTTTTAGTGATGTTTTGAAATCAACTTTCCCAATGGGGTCAATGACTGGAGCTCCAAAATATAGCGCTATGAAAATTATAGAAAAATTTGAAGAGTTTAATAGAGGTGTGTTTTCAGGCTCTGTTGGCTATATAGATCCAGCTGGCGATTTTGATTTTAATGTCATAATTAGAAGTATTATATATGATTCTATAAGTAAATATCTTTCAGTATCTGTTGGAGGTGCGATTACAAATAAATCAATTGCTAATGAAGAATATGATGAATGTCTCACCAAGGCTAGTTTAATGTTTAATGCTTTAAATTTTAATTTTGATGATTAATAAAATTAAACAATATATCAGTAAAAATAATTTATTTAGCTCAAATGATAAATTATTAGTTGCAGTTAGCGCAGGCATAGATAGCATGTTTCTTTTACACGTTTTAATGAAGTTAGATTATAAAATTGAAGTTATCCATTGTAACTTCTCATTAAGAGCAGCAGAGTCTGATAATGATCAGAAGTTTATCGAAGAATTTACATCAAATAATAATATTAAAATTCATGTAAAAAAATTTGATACATCAAGATTTGCAAAAAAAGAAAAAATTTCAACTCAAATGGCTGCCAGAGATTTAAGGTATGAGTACTTTGAAAAGATAAGATCTTCTTCTAACTGTAACTATATTGTTATTGCTCATAATTCTGATGATGATGTTGAAACATTTTTTATCAATCTACTTCGTGGTTCTGGCCCAAAAGGCTTATCCGGAATAAGAAAGAAGATTAATAAAATTGTTAGACCCATCTTGTCTGTAAGTAGAAATGATATTCATAATTATGTTAATTTAAATAATATCTATTTTAGAGAAGATTCGTCAAATTTAAGTAGTGATTATGTAAGAAATAATTTTAGAAATAAGATTTTTCCATTACTGTCAGTTATAAATCCCTCATTTAAGAAAACTATTTTGAATCAAATTAAAATTCTAGATGAATTTTATCAAATGCATTCTCACGTTGTTGGTGAAGATCTTGATCATTTAAAATCAAAAGTTAAAAATGGTTTTAAAATAAAACTTTCAGATATATTATTTAAAAAATTTCCGATGGTCTATGTGTATGAATTGTTCCATCAATACGGGTTTAAAGATTTTGATAGTATATACTTGGCAATTAAAGCTAAAGAAAGTGGTAAAGTATTTTTAAGTGATAATTTTAAACTCCTCGTTGATAGAGAATATATTTATATAATTGAACATTATAATATTAATAACGTTACTTATAAAATTGATCAAAATGTAAAAGAAATTTTTAATCCAGTACAATTAAAATTTCTTGTTTCTTCAAAAATTGCTTTTATAAAAAACTCTAAACAAGCTTTCTTAGATTTTGATAAAATTATTTTCCCACTTAATATTAGAAAATGGCAAAATGGCGATTCATTTTATCCTCTTGGGATGAAAAATAAAAAAAAGTTAAGTAATTTTTTTATTGATGAAAAATTATCACTTTACGATAAAGATAATGTTTGGTTATTGTGTTCCAATAATAATATTATTTGGGTAATTGGCTATCGTATTGACGATAGATATAAGTTAACTGATAATACTAAAAAGATGTATATTGCAAATCTTTTAAATTAAGAATATGTTAGCTAGTACATTTCATGAAAAGCAATATTTGGGATTAAATAAAAATTCTCTTTCTCGTAGGTTAGTAATTGGTATATTTTGTTTTTTTGCCTTTTACTTTAGCACTAGTGTTGGAACAAATGGAGATATTTATTTTTTTATTGGGATTTGTATTATCTTAATATCCATTCTATTATTATTTGTTCTACACTTTGAAACTAAGGTTATTAATGGTAGTTTGATATTAGATGGTATTTGGACTTCTAGAAAAGTTAAGATTGATCTTCAATCAATTGAGTCATGTAAGAAAGTGAATTATAGTAAGTACATTCTTAACCGATCTGTGTATAATCTTCATAGAAAAGGTATTGTTAGATTTTATACTAGAGGAAATGAAGCTATTGAGCTAGTTGATAGAGATGGGTTGAAATATCTTATTGGCAGTCAAAATGCATCTGAATTACACAAAGTAGTTAATACAATTTTAAATAAATAAATTATGAAAAAAATAATTTTATTATCATTTTTATGTTTAGGGTTTTTGTCAAATGCTCAAATTTTTAATCCTGTTACATGGGATTTTTCACAAAGTAAAATTTCTGAAAATGAAATTGAATTAACTTTTAAAGCTAAAATAGATAGTGGTTGGTATGTATATTCTCAATTCGCTGGCGAAGGTCCTGTTTCTACTGAATTCACATTTATTGAATCACAGTCGTTTACTTTAAAAGATAATGTAAAGGAAGGCGATGCAATCACTGAGTTTGATCCAAATTTTGATGTCGTTCTTTCATATTTTAAGAAGGAAGCAGTTTTTACACAAATCGTCCAGATTAATTCAGAAGTAGACTTTTCAATAAGTGGTGATGTTTATTTTATGACTTGTGATGCAGGACAATGTCTCCCCCCCGAGGCTGTTGAATTTTCTTTTGAGGTTGATGGTTCAAAACAATCAAGTAGCTATAGTATGTGGAGATTATTTTTAATTGCTTTTTTAAGTGGTTTTGCAGCTCTTTTAACTCCTTGTGTTTTTCCTATGATCCCTATGACTGTTTCATTTTTCACTAAGCAATCTAAAACTAAATCTAAGGGAATTTTTAATGCAATTATTTATGGAATCTCAATTATTGTCATTTATGTTGCCCTTGGAGTTGGCGTATCCTCTATTTTTGGTGCCGATGCTTTAAATAATATGGCAACTAATGTATATTTTAATATAGGTTTCTTTCTGCTTCTGATTATTTTTGGGGCTTCTTTTCTTGGTGCATTTGAAATTCAACTTCCTTCATCTTGGGTAAACAGTACTGATAAGGCCTCTGATCGTGGCGGACTAATCGGTATTTTCTTTATGGCTTTTACTCTAGCTTTAGTTTCATTTTCATGTACAGGTCCTATAGTTGGAACTTTACTTGTTGAGGCTGCTACTGGCGGCTATATGGGGCCTATAATTGGAATGCTTGGCTTCTCTTTAGCTATTGCTCTACCTTTCGCATTATTTGCGGCTTTTCCAGGGTGGTTAAATTCTCTTCCGCAGTCTGGAGGATGGCTAAATTCAGTTAAAGTAACACTTGGTTTTCTTGAAATAGCTTTAGCTTTTAAATTTTTATCAAATGCTGACCTTGTATTACAAACTCATCTTTTAGAAAGAGAATTGTTTATAGCTATATGGATTGTAATCTTTGCTTTATTAACGATGTACTTACTTGGATTTCTAAAATTTGCTCATGATTCTGAACTTAAATATTTATCGGTTGGTAGATTGTCTATGGCTTTTTTAGCTGGTACATTAACTATTTATATGATACCGGGCATGTGGGGTGCCCCTTTAAAAATTATAAATGCTTTCCCACCTCCTATGCAGTACAGTGAATCCCCATCTGGTATAGGCTCTTCTTCTAAAGCAAGTATTCCCTCTCATTCAGTAAGTGGACAGCATGTAGGTCCTCAAGGCTTAATGGTCTTTCATGATTATCAAGAAGGCTTGCAATATGCTAAGAAAATTAACAAACCTCTTATGGTCGATTTTACTGGACACGCTTGTGTTAATTGTAGGAAAATGGAAGAACAAGTTTGGTCTTATCCAGATGTTAAAAATGTATTGATGAATGATGTTGTGCTAGTTTCTTTATATGTTGATGAGAGAATTGATCTACCATCTAATGAACAATATGTTACAACAATGGCAGGAAAAAAGAAAAAAGTTAAAACAACAGGAGATAAGTGGATGGTTTTTCAAGCTAATACTTTTGGAACAAATTCCCAACCATATTATGTTCTCTTAGATCACAATGAAAATCAACTTAATGAACCCGCTAATTATCAGGATTATGGATCAGTTCCTCTCTTTCAGGACTGGTTATCCAGAGGTTTAGGTTCATTTAATAAATTAAGAAAATGACAAAAAATAAAGTAAAAAAGTATACGGAAGTTATAACAAAAAAATCAGAAGATTTTTTAGAAAAATATATAAATAACCCCTCCCCAACAGGTTTTGAAAGTGAGGGTCAAAAATTATGGCTTGATTATATAACTCCATACATTGATGAACATTTTGTTGACACCTATGGTACAGTTGTTGGTGTGATTAATCCTAAAGCAGAATATAAAGTTGTTATTGAGGCTCACGCTGATGAGATTTCTTGGTTTGTGCATTATATTACAAAAGATGGTTTTATTTATTTAAGAAGAAATGGAGGGTCAGATCATCAGATTGCTCCATCTAAACGTGTTAATATTCACACTAAGAAAGGTGTTGTTAAGGCTGTATTTGGATGGCCAGCTATACATACTCGAACAGCTGCAGATGAGAAAGTTCCAAAACTGGATAATATTTTTCTAGATTGTGGTTGTTCTGATAAGAAAGAAATAGAAGCCCTAGGTATTCATGTTGGTTGTGTAGTTACATATGAAGATGAGTTTATGGTTCTGAATGATAAGTTTTATGTTGGAAGAGCTCTCGATAATAGAGTTGGTGGCTTTATGATTGCAGAGGTTGCTAGACTATTAAAAGAAAACAATGTAACACTTCCTTTTGGCCTTTATATTACTAATGCTGTTCAAGAAGAAGTGGGTTTAAGAGGTGCGCAAATGATTGTTGAAACAATTAAGCCAGATGTTGCAATTGTAACTGATGTATGTCATGATACTCATACGCCAATGATTAATAAAATTAAACAAGGTGATACTAAATGTGGTGAAGGTCCTGTCTTGTTTTATGGTCCTGCCGTTCAGAATAATTTATTAGAACTTATAATAAATTCAGCAGAGAAAAATAAAATTCCTTTCCAAAGAGGAGCTGCCTCTAGAGCAACTGGAACTGATACTGATGCCTTTGCCTTTTCAACTGGCGGAGTTGCTTCTGCGTTAATCTCCTTACCTTTAAGATATATGCATACAACTGTAGAAAGTGTACATAAGAGTGATGTCAATAATGTAATTACTTTAATATATAATTTGCTACAAGATATTAAGGATAAACACGATTTTAGATATTTAAAATAGTAGTTATTTTCCGTGACACTTTTTGAATTTCTTTCCACTACCGCACGGACAAGGATCGTTTCTATTAGTTTTTTGTTCTACTCTAACTGGCTGAACTTTATTTGATTTTTGAGAATTTGAATTTCCTGAACTTATATTGTTATCTGGTCTACTAGTCTTTAAATCTTCATTATTACTACTTTGCTCTTCTTGAATGTTATGGGTGTTATTAGGTAGTCCAGCTTTTAACAGAAAGGTTACAATTTCTTTATTTACCTTATAAATTAATTCTTTGAAAAGATTAAAAGATTCAAATTTATAGATTAGAAGCGGGTCTTTTTGCTCATATACTGCATTTTGAACAGATTGTTTTAGATCATCCATTTCTCTTAGATGTTCTTTCCAGATATTATCAATAATTGCTAGCGTAACACTTTTCTCTATTGATTCTGCAATATTTGCGCCCTGTGATTCAAAGGATTCTTTTAGATTAGTGACCACTTGAAGTGTTTTTAAACCATCAGTAAATGGAATTACAATGTTTTTATATGTAGCAGATTGTTTCTCAAAGACATCTTTAATTACAGGAAATGTTTGCTTAGCTATAGAAGAAGTTTTTAATTTATAATTACTGTAGCACTTCTCAAATGTAATTTCAGCAAGCTCATTTTTTTCAAGTTCTAAAAATTCTTCTTTATTCACTGGAGACTCAATTGTTAATGTTCTAAGTAAAGCTAATTTATAAGCTTCAAAATCTTTCTTTTCTTGATTTTCAAATGCAATAGTTTCACATGTATCAAAAATACTATTTGAAATATCTAAAGAAATTCTATCTCCATAGAGAGCATGTCTTCTTTTTTTATAAATCACTTCTCTTTGCTGATTCATGACATCATCATACTCAAGAAGTCTTTTACGAATACCAAAATTGTTTTCTTCAACCTTTTTCTGTGCTCTTTCAATAGATTTACTAACCATTGAGTGCTGGATAACCTCTCCCTCTTCAAGCCCCATTCTATCCATTAGTTTGGCTATTCTTTCAGAGCCAAATAATCTCATCAGGTTGTCTTCTAATGAAACATAAAATTGTGATGAACCAGGATCCCCTTGTCTTCCAGCTCTCCCTCTTAGCTGTCTGTCAACTCTTCTTGAATCATGTCTTTCAGTTCCTATAATTGCTAAACCACCATTTTGCTTAACTTTTTCTGAAAGCTTAATATCTGTTCCTCTACCAGCCATATTTGTTGCTATAGTTACAATACTTTCATTTCCTGCTTCAGCAACAATATCTGCTTCTCTTTGATGAAGTTTTGCATTTAAAACATTATGTTTAACTCCTCTTTTACGTAAAATTGTACTGAGGAGTTCAGATATCTCTACAGAGGTAGTTCCAACTAATATAGGTCTTCCTTCTTCACTAAGTTTAATTACATCCTCAATGATGGCATTATATTTTTCTCTATTTGTTTTATAAACTAGATCATTTTTATCATCTCTTTGAATTGGTCTATTTGTAGGAATTGAAACAACATCTAATTTATAAATTTCCCAAAATTCTCCCGCTTCCGTTTCAGCTGTTCCAGTCATTCCAGATATTTTATTATACATTCTAAAATAATTCTGTAAAGTAACGGTTGCATAGGTTTGTGTAGCATCCTCAATTTTGACATTTTCTTTTGCCTCAATTGCTTGATGAAGGCCGTCAGAATATCTTCTTCCTTCCATTATCCTTCCAGTCTGCTCATCAACAATTTTAACCTTGTTATCCATGACAACATATTCAACATCAATTTCAAATAAAGTATATGCTTTTAATAGTTGATTGACTGTATGAATTCTTTCACCTTTGATTGAAAAATCTCTTAGTAATATTTCCTTGTCAATTGATTTGTCATTATCATTTTTACTTGACTTCTCAATATCTGCAATTTCTTGCCCAACATCAGGAAGGACAAAGAAATCTTTATCGTCAATTGATGTTGTCATAAGGTTAAGACCTTTTTCTGTTAATTCAATTGTGTTTGTTTTTTCATCTATTACAAAAAATAATTCTTCATCTATTAAATGCATTTCCTTATTCTGATCTTGCATATAGAAATTCTCAGTTTTCTGTAATTGTGCTCTAATACCTTCTTCACTTAAGAATTTAATAAGAGCTTTATTTTTTGGCAAACCTCTAAACGCTCTTAATAAGTTAAACCCCCCATTTTCTTTATCACCTTCGCCAAGAAGTTTTTTAGCATCAGAAAGAACAGTGGTAACATATTTTTTTTGTGCTATTGCCAATTGACTTACCTTGTGTTTTAATTCATTATATTCATGAATATCTCCTTTTGGTGTTGGTCCTGAGATAATTAAGGGTGTTCGTGCATCATCTATAAGTACAGAGTCAACTTCATCAACAATAGAATAATGTAGTTTCCTTTGAACTAAGTCATCAGGTCTTTTAGCCATATTGTCTCTAAGGTAATCAAACCCAAACTCATTATTTGTTCCATATGTTATATCAGCTAAGTACGCTTTTCTTCTTTCGTCCGAGTTTGGTTGATGATTATCAATACAATCAATGCTAAGACCGTGAAATTGGAATAGTGGCCCCATCCATTCACAATCTCTTTTGGCTAAGTAATTGTTAACTGTTACTAAATGTACCCCAAGTCCTGTTAAGGCATTTAAAAAAACTGGAAGTGTAGCAACTAATGTTTTCCCCTCTCCTGTTTGCATTTCAGCAATTTTACCCTCATGTAAAACTATCCCACCAATTAATTGCACGTCGTAGTGAACCATATTCCACTGCATCTCATTGCCTGCTGCTTGCCATTTGTTTTTATATGTAGCTTTCTCACCATTAATACTAATAAAATCTTTGGAGGCAGCCAAATCTCTGTCAAAATCATTAGCTGTAACTTCAATAGTTGAGTTATCTGTAAATCTTTTAGCAGTTTCTTTCATTACTGCAAAAGCTTGTGGAAGTATTTGTTTTAAGACCTCTTCAATTTTATCAATAATCTCTTTTTCAAGATTATCAATTTCAGAGTAATAATTTTCTTTTTGCTGAAATGATGTTTCTGTATCTTCAGCTTTTATTTTTAAACCTTCAATTTCTTCTCTCTCAGAATTAATGTGAGAATGAATTTGATCTTTTAATAATATTGTTTTTTTTCTAAGGTCATCATTTGAAAGTAATGATATTTTTTTTTCTTCTAACTTAATTTTTTCTACAATTGGGGTGATAAGTTTTAAGTCCTTATCATACTTTGTGCCAAAAAATTTAGTTGCAAAATCAAATATTCCTCCCATTACCTTTTTTTATGTAAACAAATGTAGTTTTTAAAGTAGAAAAGCCAAAGTAAAAGAATGAATTATATAGCTTGTTTTAATATTCATCTTCATTAAAGAAGAAGTCATCTTTTGTAGGATAATCGGGCCATATGTCTTCAATTGTTTCCCACTGCATACCAGGCTCATCTTCAGTGAGCTCTTGTAGATTTTCAACAACTTCCATTGGGGCTCCTGATCTTATGGCAAAATCAATCAATTCATCTTTTGTAGCAGGCCAAGGTGCGTCTTCTAGCTTTGATGCTAATTCTAAAGTCCAGTACATGAGGTTTTTTTTGCAAAAATAAATTTTTTCCTCAATTATACTGTCTTTTAGAGGTTTTTTTCCCAGATTATTTCTTTGTCATCATTAATTATAATAATAAATCTTGAGAGTACAAATAGAAAATCTGAAAGTCTGTTAAGATATTTTAAATGAATATTCTCTGATTTAGAAAGATCAATTAGTTGTACAAGTCTTCTTTCTGTTCTTCTGCAAACTGTTCTAGCAATATGAGTAAGTGAAGCTATTTTATTTCCAGATGGAAGAATAAAATTTGTAAGGGCTGGAAGGTTTTTTTCCATGTTATCAATCTCTTCTTCTAGCAGAGTTATATCTTTTTCTGATATGACTGGAAGAATTATCTTTTTATTTTTTTTATCAAAAGCAATATTACTACCCATATCAAATAATTTATTTTGAATAATTTTAAGAATATCTTTTGTTTGCGTTGGGACTTTGTGATCAAATATATGTCCAATGTATGCGTTTAACTCATCTATTGATCCATAGCATTCTATTCTTTCATGATCTTTATCAACTATTGTCCCTCCTAATAGTTGTGTTTTTCCTTTATCGCCTTGTTTTGTATAAATTTTCATTATTAAAATCGTATTATATAATTTTCTTTACTTAATTTTTTGTCTATAAAAACTAAGCCAACAAAAAATAGATCAATCGTAAGCGTAACTTTTGTAGATTCTTTAATCTCTTCCCATGCCTTTTCCATATCATTTGACCAGTGTATATCATCAAAGATAAGAATTGCATTTTCATTCATATTCTCTATCAATAAATTAAAATATTTAATGGTGGCATCTTTATTATGATTTCCATCAATAAAGGCTAAATCAATTCTTGGAATTTTAGAAATAGTTGTTTCTAAAGTATTTTTAAAATCTCCTTCAATAATCTCAATATTTCTTAGACCAAGATGAGCGAAATTTTGCTCAGCAATTTTTACAGTTTCCCCACACCCTTCAAGTGTATAAATTTGAGAATTTGAATTTGCTTTTGCAATATAAGAAGTGCTAATACCAAGAGAAGTGCCTATTTCAATTATTGTTTTTGGCTTAAAATAACTAACTATTCTATAAAGAAGCATTCCAAATTTAGAGTTTTTCGCTGAGTTTTTAGCTATATCTTTAATCTTACGTTGCTTGGACTCATTAATAACACTTCCAGCTCCAAAATCATTAATAGTTATAGCATTATTATTTTTATTTAGTTGAGCTCTTAGCCTTGAAATTTCTCTCTCATCTTTTGTGTTATTTGCTAAAATAACTTGTGATACGATTTTAT
>Ga0209710_1001613_pt1 | contig 16942 bp, 11 predicted proteins | sample ArcticOcean_MG_C_5_FD_187436 | JGI IMG/M metagenome (GOLD analysis project Ga0209710, IMG submission 187436) | Marine microbial communities from western Arctic Ocean - ArcticOcean_MG_CB4_138 (SPAdes) (version 2) | ecosystem: Environmental > Aquatic > Marine > Oceanic | place: Arctic Ocean...
TACATTACTCTTACAGGAAGAACTTGGAAGATTACTCGCTTGGGAAGATTTGCAGCAGTTCATTGGTCGTCTCCGTCGCGACGGTACATGCATCTTTTTCTCTCTTTCAACTATGCGAAAAGCAGTGTTAGGTTCGCAAATCGAAGAAGAAGAGGTTCAAAAAACTATTAACTTCCAAAAAACCGTTGAAGCTGAAATAATCAAGCTCTCAGATGCGAAGAAATTCGACGAAGCATCTGTTAAAGCAGCTCTCGTGCCATTAGCTGAAGAGTTCGGTAGACGCATTGGCGAAGCTGGGGCTTACGCAATCGCAGCTCTCGCGTGCGTTTCGTTAAAACCGCAAGATATGCCAGAATCCGATAAAGAGCTCGCTGCTCAAATGGTGAAAGATGTTGAGAAATTTAGTAAAGCTTTGGGTAATATTGTCGCGAAGAAACAAGACCAAATTTCTATGGTTTCTGTTTTAGAATCTCTCGCGTGTTCGCAAACTCCCTTTGTTGGTCGAACAGGAGGAGCGAGAGTATTAGGATGCGCTGCGTCGCTTCTTAAAGGATTATACGACGAAGATGTTCTCACCGAAGATGGTATTTTTGCATGGGCGAATCAGCGAACGAAGGAGATTAAAAGCGATCCGGATGCCGATCAAAGGTTTTTCATGAAAGCGAAGCCTTTCGTGCAGTGGTTGCAAGAAGAGTCCGAATCCGAAGATGAAGAGGAGGAATAATTGTTTATATATATTAAAAAGTACATCGCTAATCATTACATCACTGGAATGATGATCTATCTACTCTTCTAATTGGTACTAAAGCGCTACTGCGCTGCTGACTACAGTGCAACGCCTAATCTTCCGCGTTTTCTTGCTCCAAATTTTGTCGAGCAGTGATGATGATGATTCGAAAGTGGCATTCAAAGCAGCCAATGAATTTTTCAGTTCTAAATCTTTTTGTAAGATTTCTGGATAAGTGAAACCGTACACGACGTCTTCTAATTCTACTTCTTTTTCTTCTAAAATATCTTCTTCTTCTTTCAGTTTACAACAATACTCAACTTTGACGAGAGACATTAGGGAAATCTTTCTCGCCGCAACATTCCCAGCATCTTCATCCTTTGGTTTATAAAAATACGCGATTGGATATCCAAGCATCCATCCAACGACGGTTTGAGGCGGCATCACACCTCCCAGGTCTTCCTCGTTGATATCTATCACGAGAGTTGTGGTGTTAGAATTATGTTTGATTTTTTGGTGCACGCCTGCGAGTACCGATTGCTCTTGCGCGGACATTCTCCGAGCCATACTACTTATGGGTTGATCAAGATCAGTTAGTAGAAGCATTCCACCATCGTCGTCGTTCGATTCATTGTCATCAATTATTTGATTAGCAATATCATACTCAGAGCCAATAGTCGTCACGAGCGCTACGTTATTCAAGACCGTAACGACCTTGAACAAGCAACTACTTTCTAAAGCTGCACCATCGTCGTCTTCATCGTCTCGTTCTCGAGTAAACGAAAAAGTGAACCTTCTTAATGCATCGTCTAATAATAAACTCATTTCATTCAATTCATTGATTGATATTTGCGTAGCGTAATCTAACATGAACGATGGTCTCATTGAAGTCATTATTGATACGAAGTCTCTCACTAAAAGCCTTCTTTGTTTCTGAGATATTTTCTTCCTCTGCTTGAATGGATAGTTGTTTATGAAATTGTTAATAAAGTTCGAGATTAATGGTGCGGTGGATTCTGTGATGAACAAGCGAGGAGAAGACGGATTATTTCTGTGCATTTTTGTTGTTGTTTTTGATTATTATTACTATTTATAAGCGCGTGATGTGTTGCGTTGTGAAGCTTGATGATGATGATGATATTAGAATCACCTACCGGTATACCTACTAATTATTAAATTCTAATATAAATAACTGCTATGCCCTCTAACCGTGAGAATGCCCACCGTGCCTCGACGACGACGAGGAAAAACTTCTATCTCTCGCATAAGCCCAATGTCTGGGTGGCCTGCAGCCTCCAAAAGATTTTGAACAAGCTGGGCATGATTTCTTCCTCTCCGCGTAAGTTTGCTTCGTTAACTCTCGCCTCAAGTCTTTCCCTCTCATTTGCAAAGAAGTTGCACGAATTTTTGATAAATCTACTGCAGGCATACTCGCTTCTGTCTTGCACTGCTCGCACTTAGTTTTCGAGTCGTGACATTCAACGACGCATGGCTCTGCAAATTTCACTAATTTTTCCTCCACGAGTTTCTTCACGACGAACCACTCAGCGCCGTCTCTTTCACCGTTTGCGGGCTCATCGCACGCGTCGTAGTAATGATACAACGCGCCGTGTTCACTTGAAACTTGGAAGCCGAACAAATTAACCTCGTGACATCTAGATAATGCTATTATAATACCATATAAACCACTTGTTGGCATAAAACTCAAAGAGTGCGCCATATGTTCAACAAACCCCTGATCAAAAGCTGCCATTCGAATCGATTTATCCCCTTTCCTAGTTTTTAAAAACGCCGCTAAGCTCGCGTGTGACCGCATGTGCACTAATAATAACTCTTTTCCTTCACGAAATGCCCAATTCTGCGTGTTTGTTATCCGATGTGTCGTTTTCGATCCAGCATGCGCTTCTAATCCACCTTTCGTTGGCGCCGAGTTGAAGCGAAATACAGCGTCGTGCTCGTCAATAAATTTACCATTCTCATAATTCAACAGAATTCCAGAAGATCCAACGACTGCACATTTATTATATACTTCTCCTACGGCATCAGTTTGTGGCATAATCGAAAGCAATTCTTGATCGACTGGGCCTAAAATTCTATGTCCTTTATCCGCATCTTTTTCTTTTCCCGGCAATGTCACCTCGATGTTCTTCCGTTTTCCTGTGACTTTCTTTGACATCGTAATTGACCCGGCAAATCCTAATCCTCTATCGATCTTTGCCTTAATATGTTTCCCTTTCAATGGATACGGCTTTTCGCAATTATCGCCTATCCATAATTTCGCGCATAAGCACGTATTCGTGCTCTTTTGACATACTCCTTTTGGATGATTACAAGCGCTTTGGTCGTTCGGATCGCACGATCCATCATTACTACTATTACTGCTATCAATGTTTATGACCATGTCATCGTTCGTATGTCTATGTGTTGGTTCTTCTTCTTCTAATACTCCTGTTTCTTCATCTTCGTTTTCATTTTCGTTAGCGCTGTGCGCATCAGTATTATTTTCTCCATCTTCAATAGTATCTTCATCATCCTCATCAGCAGAAGCATTAGAGGAAGAAGAAGAAGAAGAATATGAGAACCACGATGATGAACCACTACTACTACTACTACTACTCAAAGAAGAAGAAGTAGAAGAAGATCGTCGCTGTGCCAAGTTCGGCAGACCGTTATGACTATTGATTATATTATCATTATTTTGTTCAGTACTGTTTCCCGCTCGAAAAGATGATGATGATGTTATCGTGAATAAAATATATCCAACACAAGTGATGAATAGACATGTTATTAACGATCGTCTCTTCGATTTACTGGATTGAGGAATAATTGCGTTATTATTGTTGTTGTTCGTAGGAGGCATTATCGTTATTATTATTAGTAAGTTTTGGAGCGTGTACTGACCTGCACTTTGCCCTATATCATGTATAGATAGATACGGACGAAAGTGTGAGGCATCAATGCTCTCGCCTGACAGCCTGATGCATGATGGCTGTTTTAAAAAGAATTAAAGAATTTAGGTTTTATAAGAATTACAACAATAACGCGATAAACAAAAGAAGGGAGAGAGAGAGAGAGAGAGAGAGCGCTAAAGAATTAAAATTAATCGCACTCAATTTCAGCTTTAAGAACGACACACGAACGATCCAATATCGCAAGAACGTTCGCTCTTAATTGCGGTCTCACCATGGCCTCGCATTTGAACCTGTCTTCATCGGAAACGTCCTCGGCGGCTAAGAAGTCAAAAGGCGTTTCGAGCGCCGTGTCTAAGACATATCGCCAACGTAAACCTTGCGGTAAAGTAGGTAACGTGACTAACTCGGTCTTATAGTTCGCATTGAAAGCGACGTAGAACTTTTCTGGATCATCTGGAGTGTTTGCGGATATCGTATATGCAATGAATCTACTCGTTTCTTCCCAGTTCGGTTCGTGCGGTTTTAAGCCGTGCCATTGGCAGTTTGCGTCTGTAGGGAAATCGGGCAATCGAAAGGCGCCATGTAGAGCTCGGAATTCGGCCATTTCGCCACAAAAGCGTTTTAATCCATTCCCAGATAACGGATCTAACGCTTCTTCCCAGTTTATATAGTTCAAATAGTTATCGTGGCAATACGTGTTGTTATTTCCATTTTTCGTATGACCGTACTCGTCTCCCATGGTGATCATCGGAACGCCTTGAGAAAGAAATAAAGCGCAGAAAAAGTTACGCATTTGCCGTTCTCGTAAACTTATAACGTTTATATCATTGCTCGGTCCATCAGCATTTGGTCCAGCGCCGCAATTCCAAGAAATGTTATGATTTTCTCCATCGTTATTATTCTCACCGTTGAATAAGTTGTTCTTTTCGTTATAGGAGACCAAATCGCGCAACGTGAATCCGTCGTGGCAAGTGACAAAATTGATTGAAGTTTTCGGTTTACGTCCCGATGCGTGGTAAATATCTGGCGATCCACATAATCGAGATGCCATTGCTCCTACAAAGCCGTCCGAACCCTTGATGAAGTTTCGTACGTCGTCTCTAAACTTTCCGTTCCATTCTGACCAGACGCCGTAGTGCGGAAACGAACCGACTTGGTATAATCCTCCGGCATCCCAAGCTTCTGCGATTAATTTAACGTTTCTTAAAACTGGATCGTTCGAAATCGCTCGTAAAACTGGAGGATCTTCTAAATTCGTTCCGATTGGAATCGTTTGCAATGGATTCTTCGGGATGGGATATCCATTTTGGTCGTACACAATTTCTTCTTCGTCATAATTCGGCATATTTTCTCTTTCAAAAACGTATGACGACGACGACGAATTCTCGTATGTTGTCGTCGTTGTTGATGTTCCATTTGATCCTTCTAAATTTAAGTTTGCTAAATAATAAAGTTCTTCTGCCGTAGGTCCTTCTTCGCCTTTATAGTGAGACGCTTCGCGCGTCAAAATGCTCGCTAAATCGAAGCGAAATCCATCGACGTGGTATTCTTCGACAAAATGTTTTAAAGAATCGACGATTAACTGAGTAACCATAGGGTTATTGCAATTCAGAGTGTTGCCACAGCCGGAGTAATTATAGAATTCCCCAGACGGTGCAGTGACATAGTAACTTCTATTATCCACGCCTCGAAAAGAAAGTGTTAAACCTTTCTCGTTTCCTTCGGCGGTATGATTGAATACTACGTCTAAGATGACTTCGATATCGTTTCTGTGACATTCTCTTACTAACTTTTTAAACTCATCGTTCGATTTTCTTCCGCATTCTGCTTCGCCCGCTTTTGCATATTTCGTCATTGGTGTGAAAAAGTTTACCGTGGAATATCCCCAAAAGTTCCTTCGCAACTCGCCAGTTTGAGGATTGCGCGTGCTCTCGTCTGAATATTCCAACTCGTTGAACTCATGAATTGGGAGCAATTCTATGCAATTCACGCCAATAGATTTCAAATATGGAATCTTCTCAATAGTTTCCTCGTACGTCTTACCAATCCCTCTAACATGTCCTTCATAAATCGTTAAATCTTCGAGGTTATAATTTGGAGATTCCACGTCTTCCCAGTCGAATTTCTTAGTTTTACTAGAAGAAATCGACGCCGGAACGCCGCTCGCGTATTGCGGCCAGTTCTTTTCCAAATCATTTTCAGCGCGCTTGTTCGTTTCACCGTACGATTCGCGATCGCAGCATACGTGTTTTGCGTATGGATCGAGTAAAACTTTGTTATAATCGAAGCAATGCCCAGGTAACTTAGGTCCGTTCATTCTATACCCGTATAAGCAATTCTCTGAAAGTTCTGGAACTTCGCAGTGCCAAATAATCGCGCCATCTTTTGCTCGTTCGGTCTTGAAGCCTAATTCGGGATCTAAATCGATCTCTGCCGTGATCTTTCCCTTTTTAAAATCCTCTTCTGAATATAACACTAACGTAACGCTCGTCGCGTTTTGCGTTTGTATCGCAAAGTTCACGCTTTCGTTCTTTAACCGCGTCGCGCCTAATGGCGTCGCGGTTCCACGTTTCGGTACGCCTTTACTCAAAGAAGAAATCTCGATTATTGGTCTCAATTTATTATTATAATCGCTTTTGATGCGTGATTTTGTTTCTTCTATGTCTTCTTGTTCAGGTTTCTTCTTAATCGTCTGTGTCTGCGTCTGCGACGTTTTCGATTTCCTTTTCGTCGTCGTCGTTCCTCTGGACGACTGCACGGCATTTTTAACAGCCTTATTTGCTTTTTGAGTGCTACTGCCAGTACTGCTCATCACGTCGACCGTTGTTAAGGCTGGATTATTTGGATCCCCAAACTTCGTCTTTCTCTTCGGAGGCGGCGTATCTGATTCAATCTCAATCACGTTTTCTCTATCTGCCGCTTCGTCTGCGTAGTAGTTTCCTTCAATCCATAAAGTCTTCGTCTTATTACTCTGATTGTTTCGATTATGAATTCGAGAAAAAGCGCTTTTTCCGCGCTTATTTAATGATACTACTATTCTTCTTCTTCCCAGCGCATTGTTCCGATCAAAACTGGACAAGAAATGAGAATTCATCGATCGATCGATCGATCGTTCTTTTTAGTTTATGAAAGAAGTGTATCTAATATCAATCGTCAGAGCGCGATAGAAAGTAAAATGAAGAATAGAAATATTGACCTGGCTTTTACTCCCTTTTTTACTCATCATCAAGTCATCATTTGGGTATTATTTTATTATTTCACGCGTAGTACGCGTTTGGGGATCGTGCGAGCGCATAAAAATTAAATTATCAATTCATCGTGTAATGAAACAATATTATATATTACAGTATTCATCGCACGAGCCATTCTGATAGCAGCTCTTACTGCGTTACCTGCGTAAGCTATTCTCGTCTCGGCTTGTTCGGCGGTTGCGCCGGGGCCGATTATTCCCATACCAACCGGCTTCGAGTATTCGAGCTCTAATTGCTTAAAAATCAACGAACAAGTGTTACCCATTTCTTCACCGTGTAAAGTAGAACCTTTTTCTATGTATCCTAACACGCACGCGCAGTCTAAAGTTTCGTCTTGGAGCATGTTTTCTAATATCAAAGGCGCTTCGTAGGTCCCCGGGACGAAGACGACTCGAGTGATTTCGGCGTTCATCGCGAGAGCGGAAAGTCGAGCATCTTCGAGCATGCGGTTCATTAATTGGTCATGGAATTCACCTATATATCGTTAATGATTTGAAAGAATGATGAATATATGTTTGGTACAATAATAATAATTGAAATGGGGAAAATAACTTACCGATGACGATGCCTAGTTTGATCTTCCTCAGATCATCATCATCAGTTCGATCGTCGTCACTGAATCCAACGTGTGAAATATCACAATTTGCCCATTTCGATTTCTCTTCCTCTTTTTCGTGTTGAAAAACAACCTTCCCGCGCGTATGATGTTTATACTCCTCTCGAACAGTCTGCGGTTCGTTCCAGTTTTGCGCCTTCGTCGTCGTCTTTGTTTCTCCTAAAAATAATTTTGATGCCGTCCACGTTCTTCTTCCGATGATTGTTGTTTTCGAGCTCTGCTGTTTTGACCAGCGCCGGTGACTATCGTTTCTGTCCTTCCTCGGTGTCGTTGATGTCGTCATCGTTGTCGATTTTATTGTTGGTTTTGATGTTGACCTCATCATCATCAATCAATCAATTCGTCGTAATATATACACCGTAGTTAATTTATTACTTTTACTATTAGTAAAGACTGATGCTGATTTTTCCCCTCTATACTCTAAAATTTACTGAAGATATTGATGAATAATAATCAAAATTTGTCTACTGATGATGAAGTGTAAAAAGTGAGAATAAGAACACAGAACAAAACAAGGAACAAAAAAAACGCTTCAGGTCAGCCGCATGGCATCGTCGAATGTGGAATGTGCATTTGACGCGATCATCAAAGCCAGAAGTGATCGTTCTCGCGAACGGCTCATCTGGCAGGCCCTCCCGCTCAGCCACGCTGGCTCTTTGCTCGTCATCAACGTTGAAAAGTTCGTCAGTTTGAAAGAAACTGAAGAGTATCGAAGACTTTAGAAATAATCCATATTAAGTACAGTCGATGCAAGTAGGGTTTAGGAGAAGATCTAAATAGAGAAAATATCATTAAAGAAAAATGCACGACACATCACCGCACATCAAAAGCACGTCTTCAAAAAAACGATAGCGATGATCATGAAGCGATTACTCGTACGGTGTGCAGGTAAAAGCGTTTAATGAAATTAATGCGCGGTACCGATGATGAGGCTATTATAAAAATGTAAATAAAAATGTTGAAACCCTAAATGAAATTGGTTGTTATTTATAGCCTGCTGTGCTGCCATTTCACATGACTCTGTAATGTAAAAAATTAGACGTAATAAAGACTTCAAAAGTTGACGACGATGCAGAGAAGTCCTCGTCGTCGTCTTCTCCCCTCTTTGTCACATCGTTATGTCGCCGCGAGTACATTATTATCATCATCTACTACTGCTGCTACAGAGAATGAAATAAGTGTTATTCTTCTTCGACTGTTCTCATCACAGTCATCTTCGGGAGAATATCAACATTCTGTTAAGAAGAAGAAGAAGAGTAGACATCATCATCATCATCATCATCATCATAGTAATAATACTAATACTCATAAGAACAAAAGTCATTCAGCAAGAACAACAAACAACCGTGGATTCGCCGCTTCTTCTTCTTCTTCTTCTTCTTCTTCTTCAGAATCTCTCGAGAACAACGGAAACAGAAACAATAACAAATCTTCAACAATAACAACAACAACAATAAAAGACTACATAGAACTCGCTCGATTGGATAAACCGATAGGGATATATTTACTTGCATATCCATGTCTATGGTCAATAGTACTCGCATCATCTGATATATCATCATCATCATACGAAACAATAAAAATGTCCGTGTTATTCTCAACCGGAGCTATTCTCTTAAGAGGCGCCGGGTGTACTATTAACGATATTTGGGACAGGAAAATGGACTCGAAAGTAGAGAGAACTAAGAATAGACCAGTGGCATCTGGGCGAATAACAGTTCCAAACGCTTTAAAGTTTTTAGTAACGCAGCTCAGTTTGGGTAGCGTAATTTTATACCAACTCGATTTGAACACGCAAATTCTCGGTGTAATGTCTTTACCGTTGATTGTAATTTATCCTTTAATGAAAAGAGTGACGAATTTGCCTCAATTGTTTCTTGGATTTACGTTTAATTGGGGTGCGTTAATGGGTTGGACTGCGATTACTGGTGGAATTTTAGAACCCCCAGCTGTCGCTTTGTATTTCAGCGGCGTATGTTGGACGATGGTATACGATACTATTTACGCTCACCAAGATATCGAGGACGATAAGAAAATTGGCATAAAATCATCCGCGAGATTGTTCGAGACAAACACGAAAGCGATTTTGTCTCTTTTCGGCACTGGAGCACTATCTGGTGTACTCATGAGTGGATATTTAGCCGATGTTCATTGGATGTTTTACCCGACTATAATTTCAACCGCCGGCGCGCATTTGTTTTGGCAAATATATACGGTTGATTTAAAAAATAGGAAAGACTGCGGCGATAAATTTAGGAGCAATCAAACGTACGGAGGTTTAGTTTTAGCATCAATTTTAGCTAGTAAAGTAGTAGCGCACCAGGCGGCAAATAGCGTTGCTATGGCTGGATTTATGATTTAAAAAAATGTGTACTGTACTGTTTGAAAAGATTGTGCTGGATTCATCGATTGACGGTTTGTATCATAGTACGTAGTCCCGTTGAGCTCTTGACCGTGCGTCACAAATTCAAGGAGGCTTCATGCCAATCAACAGTACTGACTACAATTGCATCTATTTATTATTAATTTAATTTGTACCTGGTACTACTGACTACTACTACGAAGGGCTAAAATCGAAGCTATCTTCGCTTCGTATCGCAACCCGTCATCTTCCTCTAAACTTTTGCTCGCCTTTTCGAATTCACCTCTACGAAGCATGTATCCACTTTGCTTTATTATTGTTATTCGTCGTATTTGAGTCAAGAAATTGAGAGAGTTGCTTCGAAAACTCGTCTGGGATTTCTCTCAAAATCGCAGAAACTCGTTTATTGTTGTTGTTATTCTGCGCGCTCCAAAAGATTTTCTGAAACACGTAAAAACAAAAACTATTTTCGTTGAATGGCGCCGCAGCTTCGGCTTTAAGCGTTCGCATGTAATGAAACAAACGCGGTTTTCCTCCTTCTGCGTCGCAGAATGTGAACAATTCATCGTAGCCAAAATGCGATTCGCACGTTGCGGCGACGTTTTCAGCTTGCAAAACGTGCGCTCGAGCGCAATTTAAAAGAGCGGGCAAAATTAACATTCGGTCGTTTTTATATTCCTTCAACGATTTTTCAGTCCTCGTGAATAAAACGTTCGAAGCCGAGGCATCGAGTAATGGCTGAGCAACTGTATAAAGTGCGGCGCCGACGTCCAATCTACTTGCGTTGAACACGTCGATTGAGAATTTAGATATAACTCTCAAGCATTCTCTCGCAGATGCTTGAGACGTCCAATTTTCTTCAACAGAAACTCTTTGAGCTGGATATAAGTCGCTATGACGTCTTCGAAACTCGTTCGAGCAATCGAGTGCGATTGAAACCACTCTAGCAGCTTGATTCAAACACTCTAAGCGGATGTTATCCGCCGGACGTTCACTTTGTTGAGAAGCTTCGTTGATTTTCTTTTCGACGACGCGAGCAGTCGCGTTCCAAAACACCTTCGAAAATAAAGACGAACGACTAAAAAATATATCGTCACTAACGACGACGACGGAAGCTTTGTCATCGCTAAAACGAGATAATGTGTTGTCCGCTTTTCCTATTTCCCTCCCAGCATCTTCTACGATTTCGCTCAGTATACTTCTCCTTTGATTTGTTTCTTCAACTTTAAGAGTATCTAATAAAGCTCTCAAGCTCAAGAGCGCAAAAGTTGTTTCTCCGTTTCTCAAGACCATCATCTTTTCATGAGGTGCAGTATTTCCCCACGCACCAGAGTCGACTAGAAATTTCGTATATCTTTCATGCGTAATCGATTTTTCCTCCAATAAAGTCCTAACGTCCTTTCCCGAAGCAGTCCTTGCCCCAGACCAACGCTTCGGTAAAGTATCAACTATAGCGGCCGAATGCGCGGCGAAAGGCTTAGTTTCTTTCCCAGCGATTATTTGCGTTGCCGCGAGTTCTGCAACTGCTTCGTAATTATTCATATTCTCAAAGGAATCTTTCACAAATCTCGCATCGGCCGCTCTCGCACTATCATCGTATGCAGTAGAAACGCTCGCATACGGCGAGCGCAAATCGTCCAAATTCATCTTCTCATGCTCTTCTATAACTAGCGGGTTCGATTGTTGTTCGTGAGCGAAATCGACAATTCTAGTTTTAATTGGCGAAGTAAACGGAGCAGCATTCGTTCGTTGAGGAGGTGAAGCGTATTCTTCAGACTCTGTTGGAGGAACGAATTCCCAAATGCTCAAACCCGATGATGGATCAGCGAGCGCCAAAAAAGAACCACTATTCAAACTATTACTACTGCGACACAAAGATACTATTTCTTTTTGCTTAAAGGCCGCAATTGCTTTTGCAAAATGTGCTCCGTAATAACACGTCGTCGTCGTCGTCATCGCCGCCGTCTTGTCTTTAGTCTCTGATGAGTCCATAGTCACGATTGCTTTGCCATTACTCGATAGAAGAATTCTTGCGCAACTTGCGGAAGATATTTCAAACGACTGCACTAATTTAAACGCTTCGAGGTTTCGCTCTTGCTTAAACTCAAAAACATGCGCTACTTTGTGTAACTGAACTGATTCGCATAAAAAGACTGCGAAAATTACGTCGTCATACTTTTTGATATAATCCCAATCTAAAACTTTACTGAACTGATTCGTACGCGCCGCGAGCTCGGTGTTGATATCGCAAGAAGATACTAAATCGGGAGTAATCACGGACGAATCTAACGAACACCTCCAACATTCGATCACGCCCTTCTCTTTCAAAACAAAAAAATTTCGCGATACAGTATTCATTCCGCTCAATTCTTTCAGCTCCGGCATCTCCGCCGCCCATTTCAAAGACACTACTGGTTTATGACTCCCGCTATTGAATAACAAACTCCCGGCTTTTTTGGTTATTTTTGATGCTATTCTCGCGGCCGCCGTCGCAGCCTTTTGCGGTGAACTCAAGATAGAATCATTCCGTCTCTGAGTAGTAGTAGTAGTAGTAGTAGCAGAAGGTGACCCACCACTTACGTTCATCAATGCAGTCGTAGCCTCTCGTTCGCACTTATCGACTACGCACGCGGAGACTAAATCATCGCATCTCGCACAAAACACGTCCCCGTTCGTATCGCCAATAATCGCCACGACTCCGCCGTCTGACGTACACGACACGATCAACGACGTCGGTTTAACTATACCATTACTACCATCCCCAATCTTAACCAAACAATACCCTCTCCCCTCGCAACTATCCCGCTCGCTCGCTTCCACGAACGCGCATACCCCAGAACGTTTCGCAACGAAAACTCCAACAACTCTCTTCTTATTCTCTGACTCGTCTTCGCAAGTTCCTATTAACATCTGGTCTCGATCTTCCACAATCGAGCGTTTCTGTTCCGTGTCTAAACCGAAGAACGCTCTGGAGAGGTCGAAATAATAATAATTCTCGTTCTCATTCTTCCTCTGATTGATTTGCACGAGTACTCCCTTCGAGTCCTTCGTTAACACTTTCACTGTCGTCGTTGTTTTCTGTATCTTCTTCTTCTCATCATCGCCTTCATCGTCATCGCGATCATCGTCATCCCTACTACTAGTACTGGCACCGGCAGAGATTTCACTGAACAGAACGTCGTAGTTGTTATTATTCACTTGTTCTTCTTCCAATTCTTGAGAAGCAGCATTAGCAGCAGTAGCAGTAGTAGTAAATTCTCTCTCCGTGTCTAAATCGAGAGTACAGATCTTCCGTTCGTGATGATAAGTTTGCATGTTTTGTTCCCAAGCGCCGTGGTTTTATTTATTTAATTAAATTATTTATCGTTCTTTATTATCGCGTCGAATGCGCTTTCAGTTTTGTTCTTCTCTTACGCTGCCGAATTCGGATTTCCCCACTACCAATCAACAAATCAACAAATCACACAGACACATATTATTATGATGCTTAGTATCAGTACTCGTGCGTGCACTGATTGAACCCTGCTGCATAGTAATACGATTAGCGATTGAAAGAAGAGGGGGAAGAAGACGATGAGTAGTATACCGCGTATCAATAAAATGCAAACTTCTTCACTTTTTGGAGATTTACCTACTTGTAGCGCGAAGAAGAAGAAGAAGGAGGAGGAGGAAGGAGACGATGATGACGTTGTTGATGCCGTTGATATCGCCGATAATGATAACAACGATAACTTAGCGAGAGCCTCGTCTGGGAAAGAGACTAGTAGTACTACTTTTACTGCTCATACTACTGCTACGATCAAGAAATCGATAAGTCAAACGACGAAGAACCAAATGTTGAAAATGCAACAACAACAACAAATGATGTTAAAAGCGAAGAGAAATAATCATTCTCAACAACAACTACAACAACAACAACAATCGATTTTGAAGAAACAACAACAACAACAGAAGGAGAAGACGGCTATGATGATGATGAACTCGAATGTTTCTCAAAATAATGACGTCGTTAGAGGAGGACAATGGGACTGCGTAGATGAATACGACCCTTCGACGCCAAACTCGTACGAGGACGAAAAGATGAAAAGTACGCGCGAGGATAGGGAGAAGAAAGAGAGAGATGATGATGCAATGGAAAGGAAGAATAGGATTAGTGAAATGCATCAGCAAATGATTATGATGAAGAATAAGAAAGAAAAAGGACAAGAGATTTTAGAGATACCAGTCGCCGAAAAAGGGATGTCGTTGGCCATGAAGATGATGATGAAGATGGGGTGGGAAAAAGGTAAAGGACTAGGGAAACAAGAACAAGGAATAGATACCCCGTTAGAGATACAGAAATATGATAAAGATGCTGGAAGAATCGTTAAATCAAAACCTTTGTTCAAAGCGCGACGCGTGATTAAAATTGAAGACACTTCGAGTAATAAAGGTTGTGATGAGCTTCTAGAGCCGTTTGACGATACGGTTGAAAAGACGTCAATTTTAATGATTAAAAACGTCGAAACTAGCGTCGATGAAAACTTGGAAGATGAAATTGCCGAAATATGTGAAACGTACGGTTCAATACATAGAATATTCTTATTCGAAGTCACTGAAATAAATTGGCGAAACGAGAAAACGCGAGTTTGCGCTTTTGTCCAATTTCTTAAAGCCGATGATTGTTTACAATGCGGGTTAGAGATACATAATAAAATATTTGGTGGGAGGAGAATAGAGTGCGCTTTCTTTGACGAAGGGAAGTTTCATAGGAAAGAATTCGCGCCGTTAAGAGCGTAGAAGTAGAAGTAGAAGTAGAAGTAGAAAAAAAGTGCTCGCAATGGCATGCATCAGGCATAAAAAGTGCTCAAAAAACGACCATCATCATTAAGCGAATAATATCTAATTACTATCTATCATCATGCGAGCTACTGTTCCGACGAATCAAATAATACCTACTTCGCTCGTTTCATTAACAACACCGAGAAAGCAGAAGAAAACAAAAACACGCAGACATAGGATAGCTTCATCGAATAGTAATAGTAATAATAGCATGACTAAGACGACTAAAAAAGATGTAGAACTCGCTATTCAAGGCGAAGCAGTTGTGACGATCTTGGGAACGATGACGTTCGGTTGGACTTATTCGAGCACTGTTTTAGATAAAGAACAATCGGAAGAGATTATCATGGAATACATTAAAAACACAAAGAATAGTAAAATAGAGCTCGATACTGCTATTGCCTATGCTAATGGAGAGACCGAAGTATTATTAGGGAAGATTTTCAGTACGATGGAAAAAGATGTCTTGGAGAAGATTTCGATTGCGACGAAAGCGAACCCGTGGGGGGAGAAAATGAAATCGACCGCTGGTGAAGGCGGATTAGAACGAGATAATTTTAGAAAGCAAGTAGGTAAAAGTTTACTAAATCTGCAACCTGGTTCGATTGATATTTTGTATTTACACGCGCCGGACTCGGAGACGAGATTGTTCGAGGTTCTCGAAACCGCTCAAGGGTTGTTCAAATCTGGCGCGTTTAAAGAACTCGGTTTGTCGAACATGGCTGCGTGGGAAGTAGCGAGAGCGCACGCTATTTGTAAAGAAAATAATTTTGTCGTACCAACGATATACCAAGGCATGTATAACGCTTTGACGCGTGAGGTCGAACCGGAATTGATACCTGCGTTGAAGTCTCTAAACATGCGCTTCGTTGCATACAATCCATTGGCTGGCGGCTTATTGACAGGAAAACATACAAAAAGTGATGAAGAAATCAAAGCTGGAAGATTTAAGAACAACGACATGTATAAAAATCGTTTCTGGAACGATTGTTACTTCGATGCCGTCGAAATTGTTAAAAAATCGAGTGAAGAGTGCGGAATATCGCCAACAGAAGCGAGCTTAAGATGGTTATATTTCCACTCAAAATTGTCTGGGAAAAAAAGAGACGCTGTTATCATTGGAGCATCATCGCTCGCGCAATGTCGCGAAAATTTATTGGCTTCGGAAAAAGGGCCTTTGCCGACCAAAATGGTATCCGCTTTCGACGAGGCTTATGAAAAGGTAAGAAGTGTACAACCTCCTTACTTTCGAGGAACGTTCTTAATCGATTAGTAGTGGTTAAAAATCGAAGTAATAATAATAAATAACAGGTCTGTATCTTTCATGTACTAAAACAACTTTCAACGAAATGATCATTCTGCTTTACGCTTCGAATCTCCCGAGCTGCTGCGGACGAGCTTTGACATTGCGACAAAAAAAGTAATCATACCCAAAGCACAAGCGATTAGAATAGAACCGTATAGCTTTGGCGACATCGTTACGCTCTCGTGCATTTGCGCAAGAGCATAATCAATACCTGCCTCCCTAAACGCTCTCATCCAATGTTTCGAATCTCTTCGTACGCGTAAACTATATCCATGAAGCGCCTTCATTTTCTGCTCCTTATACACTCGCATGACGCCAATAGCGGACAACGTCTTCGGTACATTCATAAAACGAGCGTCAATCGATCGCATCCATTGCTTCACATCGACCACGCTTTTCCCAGCCGCAGTATGATCTGCATCGAACACTCTCATTTGCTGTCTCTCGAAATAAACTAACGAAGGGAACTCAATGAAACCATCAAAACGTGCTCTCGTGAAATATTCCTCATCGACGTTGATTTCAGCCGCGACGAATCTTTCGCCTCGATACTCTTCTCCCTTCTGTTCTTTATCCAATTTTTTCAAAGTCGCCTTTAATGTTGGCGTCAAGAATTCGTTATACGAATGATGAACATCGAAGTATATTAACCATTTTCCAGTTGTTTGCCCAGTCGCCGCTTGCGTTTCTTTCTCGAACGTCTTATCGGTTAGTTTTAATATCTCGTTTTTGGCATATTCTTTACATTCAACCGTACTCTTGATTGATACTATAAGGATTAGGAGTACTACTGATTTCGTGATGATCGTTGATCGCATTATTATCATTACTTTTATTATAAACTATTACAAACTATTATTAAATCTGAAGAAGAGAGAGTTTGAACAGACAGAGTAGACATTTAGCAGACAAAAAAGGAGAGACCCTGATGCCCTGATGCTGGCAAG
>Ga0209710_1001614_pt1 | contig 16928 bp, 9 predicted proteins | sample ArcticOcean_MG_C_5_FD_187436 | JGI IMG/M metagenome (GOLD analysis project Ga0209710, IMG submission 187436) | Marine microbial communities from western Arctic Ocean - ArcticOcean_MG_CB4_138 (SPAdes) (version 2) | ecosystem: Environmental > Aquatic > Marine > Oceanic | place: Arctic Ocean: Canada...
TTATTATTTATGATTATTATTATTATTATTATTATCAAGAGAGAGGGCTGTGCTGTTGCCTGTGTTGGGAGAGAGAGAGAAGAGAGAGAAGTGAAGAATTTCTTCGATCTTTACATATAATTCATTTTCCACGATTTCTTAAAACCAGCACACGTGATGGGGCACACAAACGAAAAAGACATACAGTAGTACACAACGTTTACCAGGTGCTGTACATAAATAAACTAATCTAAAATATGACTACTATACTAGCAATAATAATAATATATATATACATACTAAAACGTCGTAGACGATGTATCGGTCTTAGGCATACTCGAACCTTCTGGGACGATTTCAAATTTACGCTCGTTTAAGTACGTGCGCAGGCGAGAAATCACTGGAACGGCGTCTGCGTCTCGAGAGTTTTCTAGCTTTGGAATCCATTGTTGAGCGATTACTAATAAGAGCTTCACACCTTGACTTTTATACATTCTCACAAACTCATAACCGCAGTGCTTTAGGAAACTTTCTAAAGCAACAGCGGTTTGCCTGTTTGGTGGGCACTTATTCAATAGACGAGCGAACCACATCCAAGCTTGGTCGATACCGTGCGGATGATTTTGAACAATCGCTCGTGAAACTTGGACGTACGCTCCGTATAAGAGCATGTACCCAGAAATGCGATTGACGTATGACTCTGAACTTTCAAACGCGTTTGGGTCATCTTCGCTCGGAGCGTATCCACAAATCTTAAAATACTCTTTTTCGTCTTCATATTTACTCTTCAAAAAGGGATAATACTTCGGCACGGCTAAAGGGCAAACATCTCGAAGTAAAGCGACGAAAATTTCTCCCAACTCTGGAACATGCGCAGCACATCTCGCCAACACTTCCGCTAATGCAAATGCGTAGCGATTCAACTTTGCAACTTGAACATCGCATTGCGCTAAAATCTTCTTCGATAGCGTAATCATAGCATACGTGCGAATATGATCCGGCGTCGCAGGCGTTAAGAACTCTGAAATTATATCGTTCGCTTTCTTCAAAACCTGGTCTTTCGTACATGCGATTTGTTGTACGTGTACGGTCAAACGCTGGATAATCGTTCGCCGTTCTCTTTTCATATCCGCAGCGGCAGAATACGCTGCTATTCTCTCTCTCGCATAATGAAGAACTTCGAGTGATTTCTTCTCAGCCTCTAAAGCTTCAGACGTGACGTATACCGCCGGGACTTTCTCAGCTTCTCTCAATTTTGCCTCAGCTAACGCTTTCGCTTCTTCTTCTTCTTTAATTTTTTCCTTTTGTTTTCTGAGCTCTATTTCGCGCTTTTCTTGTTCGAATTTCTGTTCTGTTTCAATCTTTTTCAATTTATCCTTCTCCTCGCGCTGCTTTTGCGCCTCCGTCTTGGCATCTTCAACGATTTGTGAAATGTTTTCTAAATTTTGTTTCCGCTCCTTCTCAGCACTCATTAATCGCACTTCAGTTGCTTTAATCAATACATTAGCATCATCCGTGTCTCGTTGAGTGAGCGCTTCTTGATACGCGTTTATTTTTATCATCGCTCTATCGTGTGATGACTTCTCTTCGATTAACGTCAAACGCAACTCTTCTTCTATTCGTTGCATGCGTTGTTGCGCCGCGAGTTGTACGCGTTGTTTACGCAAACGAGCGTATTCTTCTTCTTCGTCTTTCGCGTTCTCTACTGCTAGTTTTGATTCAATCATCTTATTACTCGTTTTCTGTGTTTGTTTATTATTATTATTATCGTCATTTTCATCATCATCGTCAGCATCTTCATCCATTTCAGTCATTGTACTGACTGATAATTTGTTGAATTTTAACAATTCGAGATCGAAGTCATCATCCATCGATGGTGCTTGAAGAATGACCTGTATTCCTTTCCCATTTTTATTATTCGTATTATTATTATTATCGTTCAGTAATGGCTGCTTGTTCTTATTTTGTTGTGTTTGTTTTCTCCTACTCATTATTATTGTTGGGCTTGGGCGGTACCCTACTAGTGCGAAATCATCATCATCATCATCATCATTGTTATCACTAGTTCTTTTAGTTCTACTACTCATTTCTTTATTATTATTATTATTATTGATATTATTATCGTGAGATGGAGGAATTTTTTGCCTCAAACAGCAGCAGTAGACAGCAGACAAAGAAGATAGAAGAGGAGAAGAGGAGGATGGACTGATGGACTGATGGAGAAGAAGAGAACGCGACAGAACAGCAGAGAGCAGAAATAGGAAGAGGCGAAAACGCGAGAATAAAAAATAATAACATCATTATTAGTATCAATATCATATTCACTTATCATCACACGCGCACTAACGAATCGCACTACTAATAAGTCTGTAAAGACGACGTCAATAATCCACAACACTCGCTCTTTGCGAACGAAGCTGTCACTTAAACAGATCTCTTCCTCCTCCCCTTCTTTGCTTTCTTTGAAAGATCTCTTCTTCTTCAAAACTCACGTTCAGCAAACGTCATCGTCTTCTTCTTCTTCTGTATTGAGTAGAAAAATGTTTACTACTACTGCTACTGCTGCTGCTACTATGCATTATAATAATAATAATAATAGTAATAATGTGAAAAAAGCACTTAATAATGTTAGCAGTAGTAATAGTAATAATAGTGGATTCAGTAAAGTTGCACCAGTTCATCGTCGCCGCATCGTCTCCAACAACAGAGGCAGGTTCATCACGAATCAAGCGAATAATATAAAAACCGTCGGCGCAATTGCTTCTCCGGCAGATAATGCCACATCTCCATCAATGGCATCAATGACCGCACCGAAGAATTTACACGGTTTTGAACTCGTGAAAGAAGAGTTTGTTCCAGAATATAACGCCAAAGGGTTCTTATTCAGACATAAGAAAACTGGGGCGGAGCTCATGTCGCTCTCGAGCGACGATGAGAACAAATCTTTTGGGGTGACGTTCCGTACGCCACCGCAAAACTCAACTGGTATTCCGCACATCCTCGAACACTCCGTTCTCTGCGGCAGTAGAAAATATCCAATCAAAGAACCTTTTGTTGAATTGATTAAAGGGAGTTTGAACACTTTTTTGAACGCAATGACTTACCCTGATCGAACGTGCTATCCAGTGGCTTCATGTAATCTCGCCGATTTCTATAACCTCGTTGATGTCTATTTAGATGCAGTGTTTCACCCGAAATGCATTGAAAACGAACGAACGTTTGAGCAAGAAGGTTGGCATTACGAATTGAACGACAAAGATGAAGATTTGACGTTCAAAGGAGTCGTATTTAACGAAATGAAAGGCGTTTACTCTTCTCCAGACTCTGTCCTCGCCAGAGAGTGTCAGCAAGCTTTGTTCCCAGATAATACGTACGGCGTAGATTCTGGTGGTTCGCCAGAAGTCATTCCAGACTTGACTTTTGCAGAGTTTAAAGACTTCCACGGAAAATTCTATCACCCATCAAACGCGCGTCTCTGGTTCTACGGCGACGACAACGTCGAGGAACGTTTGAAGATTCTGAATGGGTTTTTAGACGAATTTGACCCGAAAGCTGTCGATTCATCCATCGCCTCGCAATCTTTCTTCAAAGAACCGAAGCGAGTGGTGAAAACTTACGCCGCCGGTGAAGATGAGGAAGCGCAAAAATGTTTTGTTCAAATTAATTGGTTATTGAACGATAAACCGTTTGATCAAGAAACTGCGTTAGCCGTAGGTTTTCTAGACAACTTGTTGCTAGGCTCGGCTGCTTCGCCATTAAGACTTGCGTTAGAAGAGTCCGGTTTAGGTGAAGCAATCGTCGGATTCGGTTTGGAAGACGAATTAAAGCAACCGTCATTCGCGATTGGCATGAAAGGCGTGGAAGAAGCGGATATTCCAGAAGTTGAGAAATTAATTTACGACACTATGGAGAAGATTGCAAAGGAAGGATTCAGTGACGATGCTATCGAAGCCTCTATCAACTCCATCGAGTTCTCTCTTCGCGAAAACAACACTGGACGTTTTCCTCGAGGATTATCGATGATGTTGCGCTCTCTTTCGGCGTGGTTATACGAAGGCGATCCTTTCGAACCATTACGATACGAGGAACCGTTGAAACACTTGAAATCGAGAATTGCTTCTTCTGAGGATGTTTTCAGACCGCTCATGAGAAGAATGTTTTTAGAAAACACGCACCGCGTTACAGTTGAATTGAAACCGGACCAAGCGCAAGGCGAAAGAGAAACAAACGAAGAAAAGATGAAATTATCCGCCAAGAAGTCATCTTTGTCTGCTGATGAAATCGAGCACGTCGTTGCCGAAACTGCAGCTTTGAAACTTATGCAAGAAACTCCAGACTCACCGGAAGCATTAAAGTGCATTCCGGCGTTGGCTTTATCCGATATCCCGAAAACTTCGAAAGAAATCCCTTGCGATGTGAGCTCGATCGGATCGACTGAATTATTGACGCACGATTTATTTACAAATGATATTATTTACGCCGAACATCTCCTGGATATGACATCGATTCCGGAAAATTTGTTGCCTCTCGTTCCTTTATGGACGCGCGCACTTGGTAGAATGGGAACTTCCAAGAGAGATTTCATTGAATTTGATCAAACTATTAACGCGCAAACAGGCGGTATTTCGGTTTCTCCATTTGTTTCGTCAATTCATGGAGATCCTTCTGCTGTTTCGGCGTATATGGTTTTCAGAGGGAAAGCCACTTCGGACAAAGCAGATGTCATGCATGATTTAATGACAGAAATGTTGTTCGATTCAAAACTTGACGATCAGAAAATCTTCAAGCAACTCGTTCTCGAAACGCGTTCTGGGATGGAAGGCCGAGTACAAGGTTCGGGTCACTCTATCGCCGCTTCGCGTTTGGAAGCCCAAGACTCCGTTGCAGGATGGGTGAATGAACAAATGGGTGGTTTAGATCAACTCGAATACTTGAGAAAGTTGGCAAAGCGCGTGGATGACGATTGGGATTCTGTGGTTGCAGATTTGGAGAAGATTCGCTCTTGTGTTTCTTCGCGCAATAACAGTATCACAAACTTAACTGGTGATTCGCGAACGATAGACTTGTCACTCAGTAGCGCGGAGAAATTTTTGGGTTCTTTGAATCAAAACGCTTCAGTTTCGTCGTCCAAGAACATGTGGAAGACTATTAATCCGGCTGTGAACGAATTACTAACGGTTCCGACTACTGTCAACTACGTCGGCAAAGGTGCGAATTTGTACAAGAGTGGATACGAGTTGAACGGGTCTTCTTATGTGATTAACAAATTGCTTGGAACCACTTGGCTTTGGGATCGCGTGCGCGTTTCTGGCGGTGCATACGGCGGCTTCTCCGATTTCGATTCACACTCAGGAATGTTTACGTATTTATCTTACAGAGATCCAAATTTGTTGAAAACTTTGGATAATTACGATGGTACGGTTGAATTTTTACGTAACTTGCACGTCGATAACGACGAATTGACGAAATCGATTATTGGTACGATTGGTGAAATTGATGCTTACCAGTTGCCGGACTCTAAAGGGTACTCCTCGCTCATGCGTCACTTGTTGAAAATCACTCCAGAGGAACGCCAAGAACGTCGCGAACAAATTCTTGGGACTACCAATAAAAGCTTCAAGGATTTCGCGGATGCTTTAGAAGCCGTGAAAGCTCCTTCAGCACGAATATCGGCCGTGTGCTCTCCAGAAGCTGCTAAAAAAGCGAAAGAAGAGCGACCTGAATTGGATTTTAAAATTACGCGCGTCATTTAATGAATAAACGAAACGTAAGAAGAAAAGAACATAATAATATGATTTTTTTTCGTAAACAACACACAACTACTTCCATAACCGGCGACTAGTCGCTTTCACACTCATACCATGTGTCACTAAAGCTCCAATTCCAACGACTAATAAACTTATGATTAATAATCCGTAAGAAAACTCCTCATCCAAGGCGTCAAAAGACTGTGACGGGTGTAATCGAGTATAAAATACATCCACTCCGCGCGCCATACATAAAACGGTTGACTCGAGATCTGTTGGAGCCGTAATCACATCTTTCAATCGAGCGACGACGTTCTTGTTTGTTACCCATGACGCAGGCATTAATGGCAAGACTTCCATGTACGGGATCAAACCTTCCTCTTGATCAAACGTGGACGGCTTTGTAGGTCTTCTTGGATCGAGCCATCTTTTATCGAGCGCAACTACTTGATCGGTATCTGTACCAAGTAATACTTGGTGCCCAGTGATACCGCGCGCTGATGTAGTAACACGCATAAATTTTGTTCCCGGACGAATGAAGTATGATTGACCGAGAACACGTAGTGGTGGTGGTGTGAACGATGATAACACCATCTCGTCATCATCCGTCTGTGTATTACGTGCACTATAGCTACTACCGGAAGTTTTATTATTCGAACTTCCAAACAAAGATTTTAACACTAACTCAGATACAGCCTTATTTTTGCGCGCTTCTGAGTCATCGTATACTTCTAAAACACTTATAGCGTGTCGTTGTGCATCGGTGTCGTAGTAAGAATACGTGATCCAGTTTTCACAAAGTGACGCGAAAACTGGCCCTTTCGCTTTCGCGTGGTGTACCCTATAAATGATTCTTCCAGAAACACCCTCAACGAGATGTGCGTGGATACCACGTCCATCATCAGTCGCAATGAAAAAGACGTTCGGGTTGACGTACTTGAACATCGTTGAACGATCACCTGGGACTTTCACCCAAGCGTGAACGGATTCAGATTTTGAGGGTTTGCGCGAAAATCCAACGATATTCCCAGATTCTGGTGGAAACGTAATCGTCCACGAATGTATGCCAGTAGCACCAAACTCTTTATCAGTTAAACTGAAAGCGTATCCCCTGACCTCGTTTCGCTCTTGGTCAACAACATAATAGGAGTTTCTCGAAATTGCCTTTCTCACTCCGTCAACTATTGCTGAACTCTGAATTTTCGTAGTAGGGTATATTGACGCCTTTCCAACGTCATCGACGAGTAGTATCCTCGAATTTTCTCCCGAAACTTCAAGCGGCACTAAACGAACCGCAGCAAAATCAAAATATGTCGCATCCACTGCAATATTTCCACTATCTTGATACACGCAGTGCACAATTGTTGTCGTAGAGTTCTTTGCAATCGTGAGCAGAGCGTCTTTTTCGCCAATTTTCCACGGCATCAAAGCGGTAAACTTCCAATTGTTCTTGGAACAACCTAAGTGCGTGCGCCACAACACTCTTCCATCGCCGTTGTGTAAAGCAAGTAAAGATCCAGATGGAGTGAGAAATATTAGAGAACGTCGGAAGCCGATTTCATCACTGGTTGGGAGCAGCTTTGTACCTCTGGCTCTACGAAGTTTTGCCAATTCTGCGCGCATTTCTGCGTCCGCGCGATTTAGACGCGCCGCGAGTGCCAAATATTGCACGCGAGCTGATTCTTTTAGAGAAGGTTGAACAACGACCGTTGTACTAGTCGTTCGTTCATGGTGTGAGTCTGCATAAACTGATGCGGGTTCAGGTAAATATCCAAACATGGATTCGCTCGCTGTAGCGATTGATTCTTCCCGAGACCAGACAGGGTTTCTCTTTTTTTTCTTATCCACAAAACTTAAAAACGCATCTCTGTGCATGACAATCGCATTTGTATTCTTTGGATCCACAAACACACTCTTAACGTACGCGTACTTTTTCAAAGTACCGCTTTCGTCGCCCATTTGCCACTCGACAACATGAATCTCATCGTTTCCGTTCCCTATTAAAGCGCGAGCATTCATTTTGAGAACCACGGAAGACGAGGAAACTTTCGAACTTTCAACCACGAAGAACTCATTGTTATGAAACGAAAACGCTACTTTGTTTTTCTCCGGGAAAGCGCGCACGGCAATCAATTGCATTTTTGAATCATCAAGCATGCGAAGTAACACGACTTCGTTAGAATTGGAAAGCGTCATAGCTCCTGCTGCTCGAGAATTTCGATCGGTCGCTTCATCGCTCGTAGAAACGACTGCGTTCAACTCGATAGAATCAGATTTATCGTCAGAGATGCCGAATTGCGTAACCGGAACGTTTGCAATAATGGACGAGTCGCTTCCTTTAGTATCAAAAAAGTTTGAAGCGTCGATTGAAACTATTGTTGATACCGCACCCTTTTTTGATTTCAACAACGCGACGATGACTTTGTCGTCGTTTTGCCCAGCGCAAAAAACAGAATACTTCGTCGTCGTACTACCTTCATTATCATTAGTATTTTTACCATCATCATCATCATAGTTTCCAATGTCGACAGTGGTGGAAGATTTAGAAGAAGCGATTCCTGAAAGTTTAGCGCCTCCCAAGGCTGATTTCATCACGTATCCATCAGAGGCGCGCAAAGCAGCTCCGCAGATTGCCGAATCCGCCATCGATACGCCTATTGCATAAATCGTTTGCGTACCTTCGGAGCATATTTTTTGTAAATGACATTTTTCGTTCGTTTCGGTCGAAATGGCTTCCGCGACGTTTGTTTTCCATTGCGTCACACCATCAGCGAGAGAGCGCAATTGTACAGTTCCTTTAGCTAAAACTAAGAAATCAATAATTGTATCTCCGTCGACGTCTTTACCGAGCGGAACTATATCGATACCAACATCTTTGGCTGATTCTAAGAACAATTCTTCCGAAGCTGCGGCTTCTGTATATGCAATACTCTCCCATATCATCGTCCCATCTGAGAGATCTATAGCTCTAATGAACTTCCCGTTCGATGATTGCGTCAATAGAAATCTATTCGATTGTACAGTCGTTGGTGAAACCAAAGTCGCGTAATCGACTACGTCGAACTCGTCGTTCATCACCCTCCATTTGATTTCACCAGTTTTCGAAGCAATAGATGCGATAATATTTGATTTATGATCGGTTATGAAAATGATTTGTTCATCATCGATATTATTATTGCTACTATCGAATGATACGAATTTAGTTTCTCCAATGAATTTCTTGTGCCAATCATAAGTACCAAGTTGGTCCTCCCTCAGCGCCCGAACTGCGCTCATACGAGAACACGAACTCAACATCATCGTCGTCGTCGTTAATAATACTATTCTTGTCATTGACATCATCGAGAAATTCATTGATAGTAATGATGATTGTAACGACCACCTTCGAATGGATGATGATGATGATTTCACCGTACTCAAATTATTATTATTATTATTATTATTATTATTATGCAGTTGTCAGATGTTCCTTATTGATGTTTTCCTTCCCCATCAGCATTTTGCCAATCTGCCAAGGCTAATCGATACATATTTATCATTTTATCAGCACAGCAAACAGCAAACGGCAAAACGTAATTCGCGAGCCTTTTGGAAAAACAATAGACAATAAACGACGAACGCACGTACATACATACATACATACATACATACATACATACATAACACGAACACGAGTTGGACCCTACTGTAATAATAATAACAATATAAATTCAACAACAACAACAAAAATAACAAAAATAACAACAACAAAAATAAATAAATGGCATCATCGTCTAACTCTGGTTTCTCTTCAACCGATGGGTGGAAGTTAGGAGTTCTGTTCTTATTGTTCGTCGTGATATCATACGCGTTCATATCGTTCAATCATAAGTTAGAGAACTATTTAAGAGAACGCAAATTAAGAGCTTTAAGACATGTTTTACATAAACTACAACACGAAATCATGCTCTTAGGATTTATATCATTATCTCTAATAGCTTTACAAGAACCGTTATTGAAGATATGTACGAAAGAAAGTGTAAGTAGTATAAGTAGTGGTTATGTCGATGACCCTGCTGAGAAATATACGCACTCATGCCCTGTTGGCGAGAAACCGTTCTGGTCAGCGACAACTATACATCAAACGCACATATTTATATTTATTTTAGCCGTCACGCACGTCGCGTATATCTCGTTATCGATGTTGGTCTGTATTATTAAATTGAATTCGTGGAAGAAGTGGGAACAGGGTAATCACGATATAGTCCCTCTGAATCCACACATTAATCCTAGACTAGTCATCGATGCAAATTTAATAGTTCTAATTTGGAGAGCGTTCTGGGCACAATTCAGGTTTTCGGTGAACAGAGAATTATATCTTTCGTTGAGAAGACTTTTTGTCGAGCGCTTAGGGACTCCGGATGATTTCCATTTTCACGATTTCTTAGTCGAAGCGATGGAGGAAGATTTTGCGAATATCATCGATACGAAAGTTTTTATGTGGTTTTTAGCCGCCTTATGGGTGACTGTACCTAAATATGTATTTCTTCCAGGTGGTATTGCCGCGTTGGCAATCATGCTTTTCGTTGGTACGATGTTAGAGGCTGTAAATATTAGGTTAGCGCAAGCGGCTTATGAACGCTTTGAAGGTGAAGCGGCGACGTCAAAAATTGTAGATAAAGATGGTAATAGTGTGAGTGCTGATGGCAGTAGCGACGGCGGCGACGATAGGAGCAGCATACATGGAGCCGCGTCTCCTTTAGGGACTGGAACCATGCAAGCAATAGCGGAAGATGGGAAACCTACAACTAACAACAACAACCAACTAGGGCCGTCTAAAAGTTTTGGCGACTACTTGAAAGATCGAGCGGGTGGTTTTTTTAAAGGCGTAAAGGAAATAGTCATACCCGGGAATGCAAATAAAGAGTTGACGAGTGAAGAAAGATCGCGCAGACGGCGCGCATTGAGAGCAGAAATTGATTCAAAGAACTATTTTTGGCGCGGTAAACCTCAAATTTTACTCACGATATTTCAATACGTACTCTTTGAGAACGCTATGTCTTTGGCGATGCTGATCTTTTCAGCGTGGCAAGATCCTGATTGGCTGAATACTAACGCAAACGTTAAGAAAAATGCTTCAGTTATTCTTTTCGCGGTTGATATCTTAGTCCTTTTGCATTCTGCGTATTTCATTTTGCCCGTGTACGCGATTTCATCCGTCGTAGGCACGCATTGTTCAATGTCACTCGTTCAATATGCAAAAAAAATGGGCATATCAAATGAACGAGCGGTAGAAGCTTATCGCAAACGTTCTGATGTTAAGAGGAATGATGGCAATGATGGAAATTATCCTGCCGGCGACGATGAATTCATGTACGACTCCTCTGGCACACAAACTCCAGATTTCATCACAAACGCGGCGGACGAAGTTCTAAACGCGGCGGCATCGCAGTCAACGAAAAAATCAACAAAAGGACATCATCATCACGTACCCGAATTATTTTCGCATTTCGTTGGTCTTCCAACAGATAAAAAACGAAATGAAGTTACAATTGCACCGTTTGATCATTCGTTAGATAACGAGCGATCGATGACTGCTCTTCTAGGCGCGATTTTGACGAAACAGATGCGAGAACTTCGTGCGAAAGAAGCCGCGCGAGCGGCACAGAAGAATAGACCGAGACCGCATACGAATCATTCGCCTTTGGCAGCGCTAAAACGCACAATGTCCGGAAGAGGTTTGAATTTAGGATTAGAAGAGATGACCGATTCTCAACAATTGCCGAATAGTAGGTTTCAAGGCGAAGCGCTTTCTTCTCCCAAGTGGGATGTTTCCGAGCGAGCAAAGCTATCGCTTGAAAAGGAAGAAACCTCTTCTTCTCGAGAACAACAAAACACAGAAGAGCAACAAGAAGAGCAACAAAAACAGCAGAAAACTACGGCATCATCATCGAGTGGAGGCAGAATGGTCTCGTCCACGCGCGCGGTTCCGTCTTTGAAGGATGTGTTTCGATTTACGGAGCAACAACCGGCACGTACGCGCATGAGTCTCGGCGAAGAACCCACTTCCGTTGGTACGAGTACGAATGAACAAGGCGAGCTCGAGGAAGTTGTCGTCGTTGATAAAAGGCGAAGTATTGATCTAACGCAAATGAGCATTCAGGAGGAAAGTACAAATGAAGACAATGACGAAGAAAAGAAAAACAGAAAAGAAAAAAATGATGATGAACCACTCGCTACGGCTCGTAGTTTAAGAGATATATTTCCTTCTTCCAAATAGAATATTAGTTTTTAGTTTTACAAAATAATATCCGAACAAAATAATCGAATCTAGTTCTCGTCGTAAGCTCTCTTCGCCTTGAGAGCGAGCTCGCTAGAACAAAGTTCTAACACTTCTCTCCATAAAGGTTTTGGTAAGGCGATCACTGGTTTGAGCGCAATTTGTCTAGAGCAAGCCACTGGATACCACACACCGCGAGCGCACTCGGCTTCGAGTTGCCCTGGGCCCCAACCGCAGTAGCGAGCAAAAAACTTGAAGTGTTGTGGATCTTTCTCCCCTTTTTGAATCAGTTTTCCGGCGTCGGAAAAACCGCCAATGAACACGCCCGGGGAAACTTCCTCGGAATCTTCTACATCTGCGGAACCATGTAAGAAACTGACTGTTCCATCACCTACGTCTCCACCGAAATATAAAGCGTTTTCACTAAACGGTCCATTCTCATCGCTTACTTGTCCCATTTTATACATCGTCGGTCTGTTCAATATTACTCCCATTGAGCCTTGGCTAGAATGATCGAGTAATAAAATGACGCTTTGATGAAAGTATTGTTGTGCTGTAATGAATTCATCCGATGCCGCGACTATTAACGAACCTTTCTCTGGTTTGGCGATGACATGCGCCCAAGGTTTATCTTTCGCGAGTTCTGGATTTTGCGTTTTCAATAACTCTAGATTAGCTTCGGTAGCTTCTGAAACGCGCCTTTCACGTTCATCGGCGCTTTCGGCTCTGACGTTATCAATAGCATCATCAATTAAAGATGCTTTTTTCTTCCTTCTCATTTGTTGTTCTTCTTGTTTTTGTTGTTGTTCGGACAGTTGTGATTTAATTTCCTGAAGTTGTTTATATTCAATCTGTTCGTCAGGGGTTTCTTGTTGCGACTGTTGTGCGACTAACTTTGCTCGGAATTCTCTCCAGTCTCCTTCTAAAGCAGGTGCGACGTCGTCTTCTTGATCATTAAAATCTGGTACGTTGTTGTCTTCTCCATCATTATTATTATTGTTATTATTATTATCATCGTCATCGTTGTCGTCGTTGTTCGATGCTCTTACCGTGACCGAGTTAATAAGTCTCTGTCGATGACGTTTATTAGAAAAAGTTCGTTGTCGTCGATGAAGAGTATTAGTTACAGGCGAAGAAAGCACTGTTTTAGTCGTCGCTCTGTTAGTCATCGTCGCAGTCACTGTTAAAGATGTCATATTGATATGAACAAAATATGTATATACAGTTATATAATTTATATACGTACTGGTATATATATCTCAATCTTCTTTCTCACGCGCGTGTTCTGTTAAGTAAGTTTTTATTGTTGAGACTTTATCTGTTTATACGCCGTTACGTGTTGTTTTCAAAAGGAAGTAAAAAACTTTATTCTTGTTTTTCTGCTGCTGATTGCTGATTGCTGCTGCAGTGAATATAGTGGTGATTCTATCGTCACTCTGTTCCACGAGTAGACCATATTTAATAATACAAAAATAAAAGACAGAGAGAGAGAGAGAGAGAGAGAGAAAGAAATCATGCAATCTATCGTATTAAAAATATCGTTCAACCTGTACATGCGAACAAAAACAATACTCTTATTCTTGCTAGAAAGAGAAATAAAACAACGAAGGTGATGAACACTAAATTCCAATCGAAAGCGTCGAGCCAACATAATCATCATCACCAACACCATAATAATCATAATAATAACACTTTTATTAAAACGACGACGACGACGACGTCGATAAAGAATAACATTAAAAGAAACACCGTCATCACTCGAATGTTACCTGGTATGGGTGGCCCCGGTGGCATGCCGAACATGCCAGGCATGGACCCAGAGAAGATGAAAGAAATGCAAGCCGCATATCAAGAAGCTATGAAGAATCCAGAAACGGCAAAGAAGCTTCAAGAGCAAATGAAGCAAATGCAAGGGATGATGTCGAACCCAATGGTGCAACAACAAATGCAAGCTATGCAGAACATGGTGCAAAATGAAGACATGCAGAAAAGAATTGCTAAATTGAAAGACGATCCAGAATTCGCAGACTTCTTTGACGATTTAAGAAAGAACGGCCCAGGGGCGATGATGAAATATTCAACGAATCAACAGTTTTTGAAAAAGCTTAACGATAAACTCGGAGGCGAAGAAGCCATTCGCGCCGCAGCCGGTGGAGCGATTCCAGAAAACGCAGCTCCTCCAGGAGGCAGTGTTGCACCACCGCCACAACAACAAGTCGCTGCCGCTGAACCGATGCCGGAGGTTGAAACGTTACACGACGCCGCGAGATATGGCGACGTCGAAGCGATTGAAGATTTTCTCGCGATTGGTAAAGACGTTAACGCGAGAGACTCTTCGCAACGAACGCCTATTCATTACGCTATTGCGTTTGGGAAAGGTAGCGCTGGTGAGGAAATTTTCGATTTACTCGTCGAAGCCGATTCTGTCGATTTGAATGCGAAAGATGAAAAGCAAAATACGCCTCTTCATTACGCGTGCGGCTATGGGAAAGTTTTCGCGGTGAAAAAGTTACTTGAGATGAATAGCGACATAAAAGCTAAGAATGGAACTGGGAAGACGCCATTAGATTTGGTCAAATTAGAAGCGAAAAATCCAATAAACGACGACGCCGAGTTGATGAAGTTGCTAGGTGCGTAATACTATTTTTAATCACACAAACACTAATACTATATATATAAATATTATTTACTTACGTAGATGCTATTTCCTCGTACTTTTGCACTAACTTTTCCGGTGTTTCGTTTACGAATTTCGAAAGAATACCCCACCCTGTCACCTGGCTCTTCAATAAATAATCAGAATTATCTTGATACTCGTTTTCATCTTTTTCGTCGTCGTTTACTTTGAAATGATGGGAGTATAAACCCATTATCAAGCTAGTTATCATTCTCGTGATGACTAGAATTGGCAGAACTTCTATTTCGTACTTGTTCAGAGTATAAATTTCATTATATCCAGAAAGTAAAGCCTCGCACGCTTCTAAGGGTTGTTCCGGTGAAGCCAATGCGCAATACGCCATTGCCGTTGCAATTTCAATCACTTTCCATGATACGCAAATATCACCAAAATCTATTACTGCAAATTCATAATCACCGACCTTTTTTTTTATCAATAATATGTTTGACTCGTTCAGGTCGTTATGTATCACACCTCTAGGTAAATTTTCATGAGCGTTCCCAGTCACGAATCCATTTTTAAACCAATCAAAAACCTTGTTCGCCAAGTCTTCTTTTTGTTTCTCTAATATACCACCACATTTTTTTAATTCGTCTAGAAAATATGTCACATCCATGAAGTTTCTAACGTCCCAAAGATGTTCGCGCTTCTCGAGCTGCTCGTATAACGAGTATGCTGCTGAACAATTTAGGTTTTGTTGTTGTTGTTGTTGATTCCATTTATCGAAGCTGGTTGATATTCTCCCAACGAAATTACCAACGCTATGCCATAATAATAACTTCTCGTCCTCATTTTCACTCAATGAATTCACTTTGTCTACTAAAAGCTCTCCATCTATGTAAGTTAACATTTTAACCGCATGTTTGTTACCATCTTTCTCAAATTCAAAATAGTACTTCCTCTCATCATCTTCATCAAGTTTAAGTTCAAGTTGTTGAGAGCAAACGATGTTATCGGAAGATAATAAATGCATCATTAAATTGCGTTGACATTCCAATATTCTTCTATTCGGTTCAACTGAATCTACTTCGTTATGGAACTTTAAAATATATTTCTTGCTCTTTTTCTCACTATTGTTGATGTCGTTACCTAAAACCTGCCGTTGATGTACTTCTTCTATTAAGAAATTCGCGTCGTCGTAGCTATTAATCGCTTTAATTTTTTTGTTATTATTATTACTATTATTAATTAAATTAAGTACATTTAACGCCTCTTCTTCTGTTATTTTCGGACGACGATTCTTCCTCTCCTTCTCATCGCGTAAGGACTTCTTAAACGACGACGACGACATACTAGTTAATTATTAATCAGTGATGTGCTGTTCCGATTTGTCAAAAAGAAGAGAAGAACATTTCCGAATTCGCTGATGATTTTAACTGGCACACGCCATATTATTCAGTTATTGTGTTTCGACCTAGGTAAACGCAAAGTATCAACATACAACTTGTTTCTGCGCGCTTAATCATCATCATCTATAATAATAATAATAATAATAATAGTACTAATTCTCCACTCTGTTTATAGTTCAACAATGGCGTTAAGTAGTTCTAGATTATTAATTCACCAACAACGACAACATCACAACCTTCATCATCATGAGTGGAACAAAGCGAGCAAGAGGAGAAGAACGATTTTAATGAGGAATAATGCGACGACGACGACGACGACAAAACAAAAAGAACAAGAACAACAACAGAAGATGGTGATGGTAATGGTTAATAATGAATATCAAGATAAATCCCACGAAATTCATTATGCAGAAGTACGCGACGACGACGAAGGCAAAGAAGATTTCAACGAGAGGAAAAAGAGAAGAGATCCTTTAGCCTCAAAAACAGGACTGCGACGAAGACGCGGCCATTAATACTATATTCTCGCTCTCGTACACCGCTTTGAAACGAACTAATCTCTCTCTCTCTCTTACTATAACGATGACGCAGTGCGCTGAAGAAGCACGCGAACTCCCAATCCTGATTAAGATCATCGAAGTACTCTACAGAGTCTTCACCGCGACCTTCATGAACTCTTACTCGTTAAAGGTCTTCCTCTTTGCACTATCGATATCTGTTTTGTTCGCATCGATCAATGGAAAGGATCTGATCGAAAGCTTCGATGAGAAAGTAACCGCGAGAGTGAACTCGGTGTTGAAACGCAAGGTATTCGATCGAGCCGAGTTCGTTTACGTGAAACAGTGCAGATTACGATTTAACTCCTTAACAGTGGAGGAGTTCGTTATTGGAAACGCGAGAGCGCGCGAAAGCGCGGC
>Ga0209710_1001615_pt1 | contig 16925 bp, 16 predicted proteins | sample ArcticOcean_MG_C_5_FD_187436 | JGI IMG/M metagenome (GOLD analysis project Ga0209710, IMG submission 187436) | Marine microbial communities from western Arctic Ocean - ArcticOcean_MG_CB4_138 (SPAdes) (version 2) | ecosystem: Environmental > Aquatic > Marine > Oceanic | place: Arctic Ocean...
CCGTTACAACAGATGAGGGAGTTGTATCATTAGATTCAATTTATGAGCTCAAGAGAGTGAAAGCTTCTGGAAAAGATAATTTTTTTGCTTTTAAATTGAGAGTAAAGAAAGGTTTTAGAGGGTTTATCTAATACTTTATTAAAAAGGGTTTAAATTATGAAAAAGTTATTTATTTTTATTTCATGCTTCATGTTTTTTAATTTGATTGAGGCTGAGACTATTACTGATGAGGACGGCTGTTCAGCAAAGAAATTACAAATTATGAGACCTGACTATCCAGGTTCGCCACAAATACCCTATCAAGGATATTCTATAGTTTCCTTTGATATTAAGAAGGACGGCCTTGTAAATAATATAAAAACTACTGAATCACAGTGTGTTATTTCTAGAAATGAAGATGGAAGTATACTTTTTAAAAAATGCCCTTATTTTAAAAAGATATCTTATACAGCTGCTAGATATATAAAATACTCACCGCCAACTATGCAGGATGGATCATCATGCTCAATAAAAGACCAGGAGCATAGATTTTCTTTTCGTAAATATAGGCATAAATTTAAAGACCAAGATCAATTTTTATTATATAAAGAAGCCCAGAATATTCGCAGCCAAGACTTTAAAACTGATATCGATTTAACTGTGTACATTTATAATTTATTCTATAAGCCAAAAAATACAAAACCTTTAACTGAACCCATTGAGCCTAAATATAGATCTTTATCTATACCTAGTAATCCAGCAAATAGTCAGCCAAGCAGACCTCTTGAAAGACCCATTCAGCCTTCAGGCCCGCCCTTGAATAGACCTCCAGGTAGTTAGTAAAAAAAATACAAATAATTAGTGCTCTCAGGGCCTTTATACCTATAATGACATTTAGAATGGGGCTATAGCTCAGCTGGGAGAGCGCTTGCGTGGCACGCAAGAGGTCGGCGGTTCGATCCCGCCTAGCTCCACCAACAAATATTTAAAGGAGATAAATAATGTTCAATCACGTAATGCTAGGGGCAACTGATATTGAGGCATCAAAGAAATTTTATGATGCGACACTTGGTGTTTTGGGTGCAAAGCCAGGTTACAAGCACATCGGTCACGGTGGTGTTGTCAGATATATGTACTTTTTAGATGGAGGCACTTTTTTGATCTCTGAGCCATTAGATGGAAATTCAGCATCTCATGGAAATGGAGCAACTATTGGTTTTAAGGCAAAAGATACGGCAACTATTGATGAGTGGCATAAAATTGGAGAAGAGAATGGTGGGGTAACTTGTGAAGATCCTCCTGGAGTTAGAGATGGTGGTGGAATGAAAGCCTATCTAGGCTACTTAAAAGACCCATCAGGTAATAAAATATGCACTATGCATAATATTAAGGCTTAAGAGCTTATTAATTACCTGGAGCGACTTGTCCGCTCAATCAAATAATATAGGGACTAAGGTTTAAATTTAAGCTTTAGTTCCTATTATTCTAACTATTGACCCTTATGGCTATGTAATCCTATACTCAGGTCACCTATGGCACATTCACATAACCACAATCATAATCATAGCCATCATTCTTCAGAGGATAGTGATTTTAGCTTGATAGTAGCTGTTTCAATTAATTCCTTATTAACAGTTTTTCAAGTTATTGGAGGCATTCTATCAGGCAGTTTGTCGCTAATAGCAGATGCTCTTCACAATCTAAGTGATGCTGCATCTTTGGGTATTGCAATTTTCGCCAGAAAAATAAGCAGAAGACCAGCAGATAGCTCTAAAACTTTTGGTTACAAAAGAGCTGAGGTTATAGCTGCTCTTATAAATTTAGTAATACTAGTAGTGATAAGTTTTTATCTTTTATATGAGGCTGCATGGAGATTTTTTGAGCCTGTTGAAATCTCTGGATGGATTATTATTCTTGTAGCGGGGATAGCTTTAATAGTAGATTTCGTAACAGCCTTAATCACATTTAGTTTATCTAAAAATAACATGAACATGCGAGCTGCTTTCCTCCATAATCTTTCTGATGCAATGGCATCTCTTGCAGTTATTGTTGCTGGCTCATTAATTATCCTCTATCAATGGTATTGGGTTGATACTCTTTTAACCGGAATGCTTGCTCTATTTATTTTGTATCAAGCTTTTGCAATGCTTCCAAGAACAATACATCTTCTAATGGAAGGCGTTCCTGACGATATTGATTTAGAGGCTATTAAAATAACTCTTTCAAAAATAGAACATGTAGATGATGTTCACCATATGCATATTTGGTCTTTAGATGAATCAACCATAGCTTTAGAGGCCCATGTTGTAGTTGATCTAAATGATTTTAACGATATGGAAAATACCAAAAGAATTATTAAAAAAAGCTTACTAGACAACTATGGCATTTCTCACTCAACATTAGAGTTTGAGCATGAAATGATGTGCTAGAAAAATCGCAGATGAATACTCCTATTTATTATGTTGATGCCTTTACTGATTCATTGTTTTCTGGAAACCCTGCTGCTGTAATATTCTCAGATATAAATGATCCCTCTCTAATGCAATTGATTGCCGCAGAAAATAATTTATCTGAAACAGCATTTATAAGGCTAGAGAATGATAAATATTTTATTAGATGGTTTTCCCCATCATGTGAGATCGATCTATGCGGTCATGCAACATTAGCATCTGCATTTATTTATTTTAATTATATAAATACTAAAGCTACAGAGTTTGAAGTTCATTCATTGAAAAATGGATCGTTGAAAGTTTCGCAAAATAAAGACTATTTATTTTTAGATTTCCCAAAAGATAATATCCAAGAGCATGATGACTATAGGTCTAGTATTATTGATGTCCTTGGAGGTTTAGTACCAAAAGAAATATTTAGGGGTAGGGATGACCTTCTAGTAATTCTTGATAATGAATCAGATATAGAGGACCTTCAGCCTGACTTTGCTTTACTTAAGAAAATTCCACTTAGAGGTATTATAGTTAGTGCTCCTAGCAGTGAGTTTGATTTTGTTTCTAGATGTTTTTTTCCCTCAACAGGTGTTGATGAGGATCCTGTAACGGGCTCAGCACACACGACTCTTACACCATACTGGTCAAAAAGGCTCAATAAGAAAAAACTAAGAGCTAAGCAAGTATCACAAAGAGGAGGCTTGCTAACTTGTGAAGACGCCGATGAAAGAGTTTTTATAGGCGGAAAAGCTGTCCTATATATGATTGGCAGTATTCATCTAACTTAGATTATATTTTTATAAGCTGCTTACCAAAATTCTTACCTGTTAAGACGTCTCTCAGAGCTTGAGGGGCATTTTCAAAACCTTCAGTAATAGTTTCTTTATAACGAAGTTTATCTTTGGAGATTAGGTCAGATAAAAAAGCAGTTGCTTCTTTCCACTCATTCATCCATTCGGTAACAACAAAAAATCTATGTTCTGGCTTAGGATCAAGAGCCCCTAGAACATTGAAAGGTGTCTCAACTGCAAACATATCTTTTGCATTATATTGAGATATGAAACCACAAATAGGAACACGAGCTCCGGCATTTAGTAAAGGAGCAACTGCTCTGGTAACTTCACCGCCTACATTTTCAAAATAAATATCAATACCATTTGGACAAGCATTCTTAAGATCATCCATTACGTTGCCTGCTTTATAGTCAACGCATTCATCAAATCCTAAAACCTCTTTTACATAAGAGCATTTTTCATCACCACCAGCAACACCAATAACGCGACATCCTTGTAACTTTGCTAACTGGCCAACAACAGTTCCCACAGCACCTGAAGCAGCAGAGACAACTACCGTTTCCCCTGATACAGGCTTACCAACTTTATTAAATCCAAAATATGCAGTTCTTCCAGGCATCCCAACAGTGCCTAGATAAGATGACAAAGGAATGTCTGAGTTTGGAACTTTAAATAGAGAAGGCTCTGTGTCTTTAGATTTAATATGAGTTTGCCATCCCTGATGAGCGCAAACTTTATCACCTATTTGATATAGATCTGAATTGCTCTCGACTACAACACCAACAGTTTCACCCGTCATTGGGTCTCCAATTTTTGCTGGTTCTGCATATGAGGATGAATCATTCATTCTTCCTCTCATGTATGGATCGATTGAAAGATATTTCACCTCAATAAGAATTTCATTTTTCTCAAGAGAGGTAATTGATTGTTTATTGATCTTCCAGCAACTATCTTCTGGCATTCCCTCAGGTCTTTTGTCTAGCAACCATTGAGTATTTGTATATTCCATATCTAATCCTTATGTTTATTTCTTATATGGTAATACAAAAAAATTATTCTAGTTTGTATTAATAATTTTCTTTAAAAATTTTATAAAACTATATTAACTGGGTAAGTTTTCGAAAGTGCTTTCTACAAACAACTTTATATATATCGTTACCACCAATTTTAATTTTAGATCCTTCTGTTACGACATTACCTTTTGAATCCAATCTAACAACCATAGTTGCTTTTCTTGCACAGGTTGAGCAAATTGTCTTTAACTCTATTAAGTTATCAGCAGAACCAAGAAGAGCCGAGCTACCCTCAAATAATTCTCCCCTGAAGTCTGTCCTAATTCCATAGCACATTACCGGAAAGTTCATGTCATCAGCTATCTCTCCTAGTTGTTGAACTTGTACTTTAGTCAGGAACTGTGATTCATCTACCAGGATGCAGCTTAACTTAGGCGTCTTATTATTATTTACATAAGTTAAAAAATTAAATTCACCGTCAAATATTATAGCTTCAGCCTCTAAACCTATTCGTGAAACTATCTTCCCATTAGAAGTTGCTTCGATTTCTTTTGGTAGAAAAATCATAGTTTCTAAATTTGTCTCAAGATAATTGTGATTTGATTGAAGCAATGATGTTGATTTGCCAGCATTCATGGTTGAGTAAAAAAAGTGAAGTTTTGCCATTATCTTTTTAAATTAGAGTTTATTAGGTAATAATAGTTCATGATTGTTTTTCAAGAAAGGGGTATTACTCATCTAGATCTTCATGGCGAAAGGCATGCTGATGTAGCTGATATGATTCTTGATTTTGTTTATCAGTATCAAGGTGAAATACCTTTAATAATAATATGTGGTAATAGCATCAGAATGATAACAATAGTTTCTGATATATTAACCAAAGACTCTATTACCTTTTCATCTCCCAGATTTGGTATTATAAGAGTGGAGAGAATATAACTATGAACATCCCAGATATCCTTAAATTCGATGACCAGTTAACGGAAGAAGAAATCATTATTCAAAAATCCGCTAGAGATTACTGTCAATCTGAATTAATGCCAAGAATTCTTTTGGATAATAGAAATGAAGTTTTTGATAGAAATATATATAAAGAAATGGGTAGTCTTGGTTTTCTTGGTGCTCCAATTGAAGGTTATGGCTGTGCTGGAACTAATTATGTCTCTTATGGGATTATTGCCAGAGAAATAGAAAGAGTTGACTCAAGTTACAGATCAGCATTTAGTGTGCAAACCTCACTTGCAATGCATGCAATTCATAAATTTGGATCTGAGGACCAAAAGAGCTTCTATTTACCTGAAATGGCGAAGGGAGATTTAATAGGATGTTTTGGTCTTACAGAGCCTGATGCCGGTTCCGATCCTGGTTCAATGTCTACAGTATCTAAAAAAGTTGATGGGGGTTATATCCTTAATGGATCTAAAACTTGGATTACTAATTCACCTATAGCTGACGTTTTAGTTATCTGGGCAAAAGATGAGCAAGGTATTTTAAGAGGTTACATAGTTGATAGGGGTGTTAAAGGATTAACAACTCCTGTCATAGAAGGCAAGTTTGCTTTAAGGGCTTCTGTAACAGGTCAAATCTTTTTAGAGGATGTCTTTGTTTCTGAGGAAAAGGTTCTCCCAGATGTTCAAAGTTTTAAAGGCCCATTTTCATGCCTGAATATGGCTAGATACGGAATAGCATGGGGTTCATTAGGTGCTGCAGAGCACTGTTGGAGTGCCAGTCTTGAATACTCTCTTCAAAGAGTTCAGTTTAATGCTCAATTAGGCTCCAAGCAGTTAATTCAAAAAAAATTGGCTGATATGCAAACTGAAATAACTCTTGGCCTTCAAAGTGTATTAAGGGTTGGAAGAATCATAGATGAGGGCTCTATGAAGCCAGAGATGATTTCTTTAGTTAAAAGAAATAATTGTCAAAAAGCACTTGATATTGCTAGGTCAGCTAGAGATATTCATGGTGGTAACGGGGTTAGTGATGAATATCATGTCATAAGACATTGCATGAACCTTGAAGCAGTTAATACTTATGAAGGCACGAGTGATATTCACGCACTAATACTTGGTCAAAAGCAAACAGGCATATCTAGTTTTTAATTTAGTCTAAATATTTTTTTAGAAACTTTTCGTAATCTTTATAAAGTTCTAGTCTTGTAGTTTCTTTTCTGAACCCATGTCCTTCATCGCCTTTTATTATATATTCGTAATCTACATCAAATTGCTTAAACTTATTTACCATGTCCACAGTTTCCTGAAATCTAACCTGTGTATCTCGTCTACCTGTGATAATTAATACTGGAGCTTTAACATTTTCAACAAAGAAGATAGGGCTGTTGTCATATAAATTTTTATAGTCTTCTGAATTTTCTGGATTACCCTTTTCTATATATTCCATAGGCATTCCAACATCGCTCCACTGAAGGCCTCTCAGATCCATGCTTGTTAAATCATAAGTGCCAACATATGTGATTACACACTTAAATAAATCAGGCTTTTTAGTTGCTGCATGCATTGCTGCATAGCCACCATAACTAGCCCCAGAAATACATATATTATCCATATCAACATAACCCATATCCCTAGCCCAGAACAAAGCGTCATATTTATCAGTTTGCATTGTTTTACCCATTTCATGGTTCGCAAGAATCATCTCTTTTCTACCATGGCCTGTAGAGCCTCTATAATTAGGTTGAATAACCCCATAGCCCCTTGATGCATAAAATTGAACTTCTGGATTGTACCCAAAGTAGTCTCTTGCATTAGGGCCTCCATGAGGATGCAAGATAAATGGAATTTTTGATCCTTCCTTGTAATCTGCAGGAAACGTAATATAACCATGGAGTTTTAATCCATCTCTAGCTTTATAGGTGAAAGGTTTTGTTGTGGCTAATTTATAATCTTTTAACCATGGAGCATATGACTTAATTAAAGCTAAGCTTCCCTTGGAGGTATCAAACATATAAAGAGAGCCTGGGTCTCTTTCATTTGATATGCTGAATAAGAATTTTGTTAAGTCGTTTGACCAGTCATTTATGCTAACTTCGTGATCGGGGAATGCGCCTTCAAGAGATTTAGATACCGATGCAAAGTGATTATTAAAATAAACATTAGTAGTCTTTTCAGCTTGATAGGAAAAACCATACAAATCAGATCCATCAGCTTGGAACCATAAACCTAAATTACTGTCACCTTGAAGAGGGCTAGATATATCAAAATCTGGATCATGATATATCATTTCTGTAAATTCTTTAGTGTCCATATCAAATCCCCATAAGGCATTTGTATCAGTTTCATTTAAAATTGAACCATCTTGAAGAACAGCTTGGCCAACTCCTAAAACAGTTTTATTGTCTATATCAAATCTAACAGGAGAAAAGCATGCTTCCTGATGCATACAGCTTCCAAGCTTTGTATATGAACCATCTTGGTTATACTCATAAAAACTTCTAACCAAACCTTTATTGTCTCCATCGTCATCATAGGTGGAGAAGCCTCTGGCGACTCCATCCCAATCTACAATCCATCCCGCAAACCCTTCATCATCAATTGATGGAACTCTTGCGACTAGTTTTGTTTGCTTTGTATTTAAATCAAGCCAATATAAATCTCTAAAAATTCTATAGTTACTATTTCTATTTACTGTGATCATTATTTTATTCGGGTACTTTGGATAAGTAGAATAAATAGCAGGATATTTAATACCTGGCTTATTTTTAAAACGCTTTGCTTCCATTATGAGAGTGGTATCACTTCCATCTTTATTAATGGTGTATAGATTAGCTCCTGCAAAACCACCGCCACCAGCTCTAGAAACTAATAAAGTTTCTTCATTAAGCCATGAAAAGCTACTTACAGAAGATCCTGGCGTTGTTCCTGAAAGTACTTTTGGCTCCATAGTATTTAAATCTGTAACAACTAATACTCTGTCTACCTTCATTGCCTCTTTATCAGTTTCTTCTTTTTCATCTATTTCACAGACATTGTCTTTAAGTGAAACCATGGCTGCAATAAAATTACCAGATGGGGACAAGCTAGTACTAGCGCCTTGTCCATAGCAGACAAGCTTTTCAATTGGAATCATCTCGTCATGACCATCGGCAAATACCGAGAGAGGTATTGAGCTAAAAATAAATATGAAATTTAATGTAAATAGATTTTTTAAAACTTTTGTCATTTTGATTATAATTAGTTTGTTTATAAGTACGAATATATATTCCATGGATTAATTGTCAAGTTTCCTTTACGGTTTATAAAAGCTCTGAGATATCCATAGAAAGAGGATATAAATAAAAAACTGCAAACTATTTACAATAAATCTCCTTAAGGGTATATTTCAGTGAAGTGTAAGCTTGCATTTAGGTATATTTTTTTAGAATATGCTGTTAAATCAAGGCTCACTATAAATAATCAAACATTCAATAAAGGGGATTTATTATGTTAAACAAGAATATTTTACTATTAACGGGCTTTTTGTCATTTGGTATTTTGTTTGCTGACAACCCAGGTGAAGACGTTTCTTCAACTGACACAGAGCAAACAACTACTGAAACTGCTGCTGCATCTACTACTGAAGAAGTTGTTACAGAAACTCAAGTCGCTAACAACAACTCTTCATCAGATGATGATGTTCAAGAACTTGGTAGAGTTAGTGTTACAGGTTCTAGAATTAAAAGAACTGACATTGAAGGAGCAACTCCGTTAATAACTATTACTAGATCAGATATCGAGTCTCAAGGCTTCCAAACTGTATATGATGCAGTGAGTAATTTGACTCAAAATACTGGTAGTATTAATGGTGAAAACTTTCAGGCTGGTTTTAACGGATCTCTTCAACCAATTAACTTAAGAGACTTTGGACCGGGCAGAACACTTGTTCTTGTTAACGGCAAAAGAACAGCCGATTATCCGTTTCCTTATAACGGAGAGTCTGCATCGTTTAACTGGGGATCTATTCCTCTAGCAGCTGTTGATAGAATTGAAGTATTAACATCTGGAGCATCTTCTGTTTACGGGTCAGACGCAGTTGCTGGTGTTGTTAACGTTATTCTTGTTGACGGTTTAGAAAAAAATACAGTTAGAGTTGTTGCTGGTAGTGGTGTTGGACAAGGCACTGGTGGCGAATCTATAAACTTTGAATTTTCAGGCGGTGGCTTCACTGATAAAGCATCATATACATACGCTTTTGAATACACTGACGAACAATCAATCCCAATTAAAAGTAGAAGTGAACATGATTCATATCTAGATGGAAGTGCAGCTGTACCTATCCCTAGTAGAGGCCTATTAATAAGAGACCAATACTATTATGGTTTGCATATTACTCCTGACCAGTTAATCGGTCCTGACGGAGCGGCTACTAACTTTACATGTGCCCAAGCTGATCCTGGTTACACCAAAGCTACAGATGAACAACATAATGCTTATGCTGCTAGTTTCTTTGGTTCATATTGTGGAATGGATACAAGTTCTAATGGAACATTAACAAACGAAAGACAAAAAACTTCATTATACCTATCTGGAACTTACGAGTTAACAGATAAAATTGAAGCCTACGCAAAAATTGTTCACATGACGACATTTACTGCAGGTACTTTAGATAACCTATTTACTCCTTTTGTATGGGTAGCAGGTCCTCAGCAATATGGAACACAATATACACAAACTTATGGTGTGCCAAGTAATCAGCCGGCTGCTGGTAGTCAAGCTTCGATGATGGACTTTAGAATCCAAAAAATATTCTCTAACGCTGTTAGAGGAACAGAATATGACGAAGAAACAACAACAATGGATATCGGCTTAAGAGGTATTTTATCTAATGGATACGAATGGGATGTTTCATACACTGATAATACGTATGACGTAGTTTCATCTGGAAGGAATTTTCTAGCTTCGGATCTTTATGACAAAATTCATAATATTGGTGGAGTTGATGGATGGGGTAATGCCTGTGTTCTAGATTCTACAGATCTTATAGATGGAGATGCAAGTAATGGCGAAGCGGTTGATAATTACGGATGGTATGCTTATTCAGCTTCATACAATCAGCCTAACTGTTATAACTGGGACTGGTACTTAAATGCTCAGTCTTCTGAAGAAATTGAAAAATTAAGAGTACCTAACGTAGAACCTGCTGATGCATTTTCTGAGTTATTTCAAGCAAGTATAACTGGTGAAATCATGCAGTTACCTTACGGACCTCTTCAATTTGCTGCTGTTGTTGAGCATCAAACTAAAGGTTATGACGTTCAATTAAGTCAATTAAATAAAGACGGTAAACTATGGGGTATTGGTGGAGTTGATGGTGGTGGTGAGAGAGATAGACAAGCATTTGGCTTTGAGCTTTCAATACCAGTTCTTGAAACATTATTACTTAGTCTTTCAGCAAGAGTTGACGAGTACGACGACTCTAAAGTTAATGTTGATAGAAAAACTTACGGTGCTACATTTGAGTGGAGACCATCAGATAACTTCTTAATGAGAGGATCTTGGTCTGAGTCATTTAAAGCTCCTGATCTTCCTTATTCATTTGTAGGTGAGAGAAGATTCTTTACGTCTGCAACAGATTACGCTCAGTGTTATGCAGACGGAAACTTCGGTCAAACAGGTGCTACTTGTGGAGCTATTTATAGCATTTCAAACGTAGACGGAGTTACAACTGGTAACTTAAATCTTAAGGAAGAAGAAGGTGATTCTTTCTCTATAGGTTTTGTTTATGAGCCAATTGATAGACTTGCATTCACTTTTGATGCTTTCCATATTAAATTAAATGATATTGTTTCAACAAAATCTCTTGATGGTATTGTTAGAGACGAGGCTGTATGTAGAGCTAGAGACGCAGGTGCAACGCTTTCAGCGTTTACTGATTATCCAGACTCATACTGTTCACAAGTTTATTCTTCAATAGTTAGGGGTGGAAAAGAGCTTATTGCTCAGAGTCCTACTTCATTAGCTGATGGTTCTATAACTGCTTTATACGAAACACCTGTTAATATTGCTGGTCAAGAATTCCTAGGGGTAGATACATCTGTAAGCTATAGCTGGGTTACTGATGCAGCTGGTGACTTCTTCTTCTCACTTAATAATTCTAATCAAATCGACTTAAAATTTGCTGAAGATGTTGGTGATCCACTGTTAAGTTATATGAATAGTGTGTATACACCAAGATCAAGACAGTCTATTAGACTTGGTTGGTCTCGTGGTGACTGGAGTGCTAGCACATCTACATTGAGAGTTGGTCACATGGAAGGATATGACGGAACTAAGAGTCCTTACTTTGATACAAACCTTTCGATTAGCTATGACATAACTCAGGATTCATATATTGGATTTACTGTTACAAACATATTTGACTCTATACCAGATTCAGATAATGCTTATGATAACGGAAGTTCTTTTTATCCTTACGGTTTCAACTCTTTCAGATACCCAAGATTTGGACCACAAGCTTACTTAGCCTATCAGCTAAGATTCTAAGCTAGAACTAAACATTAAAAAGGAGGCTTTTGCCTCCTTTTTTCTATAAAATTATTACTATTATGAAAAACACTTATTTACCATTTGTTATTATGTCAATTGTCACCTCGGCAACTGTTGCCCAGGAGACGATGGATGATAGAAATCAAATCAAAGATTCAATTTCTATATCTAAGAAAAGCATTGAGAAATCCGGCCTAACTCAAGAACAGATTATTAATCTTGACGAGCAAACAAGAATTCTGCTTGCGGATTTTCAATCTACATCAAAAGAATACGAATCACTAAAACTTTACAATGATCAAGTGCAAAAAATAATAAATTCTCAGCTCAGTGAAATTGAAAATATTATTTTAAAGATTGGCGAGTTAGATCAAACAAATCAAAGAATTGTACCTCTTATGCTTAAAATGATAGATGGCCTAGAAAATTTTATTTTACTTGACCTTCCATTTTTAATGACGGAAAGAGCTGAAAGAGTAATCAACCTTAAGACAACTATGGACAGGGGTGATATCTCAACTTCTGAAAAGTTCAGACTAATAACAGAAGCTTATAAAACAGAATTAGAGTATGGAAGAACTATTGAGGCTTACAGAGATAATATTATTATTGATGATGTCGAGACCAGCGCTGACTTTCTTAGAATAGGAAGAATAGCATTAACTTATTTAACGGTAGACGGAAGTAAGGGTGGCTATTGGGATACAAGCTCCTCATCATGGGAAGAGTCAACCTCTTCTATTAAGAGATCAACCGCTGATGCGCTTAAGATAGCAACTAAACAAGCACCTCCAGCTTTAATTAAAATACCGGTTTACAGAGAAGAAAATGAATAAAAAATTATATTTACTACCTTTTTTAATATTTAGTTTATCTGCGCAAGATAATGCTGAGCAACAGTTAGTAGCTCCAGTTATTACTGACCTAGATCTTCTTGTAGAGTCTGTAAAAAACACAGCATCTATAAGAGCGAAAGAAGATACGACAAGATTAACAAAATTTCTATCAGATAAAAACAAACAACAATCTCTTCTTACAAAGATGAGGGCTAATTTGAAAGCACAGGAAGCTAGAAGTGTTAGGTTAACAGATCAGTATGAGGCGAATGACGCAAAGCTATCTGAATTAGAGGAGCAACTTACTTTAAAGCTTGGCTCTTTTGGAGAGTTATTTGGTATTGTTAGGCAGACGGCAGGAGAGTCTAAAGGCCAGTTTATGTTATCACTAACAAATATAGAGTTTCCAGATAGGGTAGAGTTTTTAGGAGACTTAGCTGAACGTAAAAGTCTTGACCTACCAACTACTGCAGAACTTGAAAGACTTTGGTATGAAATATTAAATGAACTTAACCAAAGTGGAAAAATTAAATCTTACAATACAGACATTCTCTCTAAATCTGGAGAATTGGTTAATAGAGATGTCCTGAGAATAGGAGTTTTTAATACTGTTTCAGATGGTAATTATCTTAACCTAGTTAGCGAGCAAAACTCTTTAGAGTATTTAGCTAAACAGCCTGATGGCTCAATTAGGAGAGCTGCTAAAAAACTTCAAAACTCGAAGCTTGATTACAGAGAGGTTTATATAGACCCTACTAGGGGATCATTGTTAACAATGCTTATTGATCGTGCTGGTTTCTTTGAAAGAATAAACCAGGGTGGTTTTGTTGGTTATGTAATTCTTATAATCCTTACTTTGGGTATTGCCATGGGAGCTATTCAGTTCCAGTTTTTATATAAAGAATCAAAATCAATTGATGGAGAACTCCAATCTGGCAAGTTTTCAAATGAATCTATACTAGGTAAGTTAAATAATATTTACTCAAGCTATAAAGGAGATAATCCTGAAGAGCTAGAGGCTCAACTTGAAGATGTTTTAGCAAAAGCCTCACCGCCTTTAGAGAAGAATTTAAGTATTATTAAGCTACTGGCAGCTGTTGCTCCATTGCTTGGTCTTCTTGGTACGGTTATAGGTATGATTGAGACATTCCAAGCTATTACTTTATTCGGCACCGGTGATCCTAAATTGATGGCTGGTGGAATTTCTCAAGCTCTTGTTACTACAATGCTTGGATTAATAGCGGCAGTTCCTCTATTGTTTATTCACAACCTTCTAGATTCTAGAAGCAGAGCTATATCCCAGATATACGAAGAACAAGCAATAGGTTTCGTAGCGACATCATCAATCAATAAATAATGTTTTACTTTATCGCTCTTCCATTTAAATCTATCTTAGATTTCTTTGATAGGGGCGGTCCTGTAATAGTGGTTTTGTTTATTCTTGCTATAATAATGACATCTCTTCTTATAGAAAGAGTGCTGTTTTATGCTTCTGATTTACAAAACCTCACTAAAAATGCTGTTGATGATCTGACTAGTTTTAAGATTAAAAATAAATGGCTTTTTAACAAGATCAAATTAAAAAATATTTCGATTATTAATGCTAAGGCTAGTAAAAATATTCTTTTAATACAGGGTTTAATCGCTTTATGCCCTTTGCTTGGTCTCCTTGGAACTGTTACGGGGATGATAGAGGTTTTTGATATTATGGCCATTACCGGAACGGGTAATGCTAGGCTTATGGCTTCAGGGATAGCTAGGGCAACTTTACCAACTATGACTGGGTTGTTTATCTCCATTGTTGGGTTGTTTATGCTTACAGCGATTAAATCTACAATAGATAAAGCCACTTTAAGTATTAAATATGAAATTGAGCAAGTGAAATCATGATTAGAAGAAGAAATAAAGAAAGAGACGAATCTACAATCGACATAACACCTATGTTAGATATTGTGTTCATAATGTTAATATTTTTTATTGTTACCACCTCTTTCGTTAAAGAGACTGGTGTTGAAGTTAATAGACCTAATGCAGCAACAGCCGTGAGAGATGAAAGAGGAAATATACTAATTGCCATTACAGCAAACGATGAAATATGGATTGATAAAAGAATGATTGATTTAAGATCAGTTAGGGCCAACGTCGAAAGGCTTAAGGCAGAAAATCCGGAAGGCTCTGTAATTATTCAGGCTGATAAAGCCTCAAAGACAGGATTTTTAGTAGAGACTATGGATCAAGTAAGGCTTGCAGGAGTTCAAAATGTTTCAATCGCTGCTTCGCAAGATTGATCTGAAAAATAAAAAAACTATCTCCATTTTTGGAGGAGTATTTAGTACTTTTTTTATTTTTTTAATTATTTACATAATAATCTTACCTAGTGGAGTTGGCTTTAACTCAGTTAAGGATTCTAGTGTTGTTGATTTTGTTAGGCTGAGAAAAAATGATTTTCTTAATGAGAGGCAAAGAGCTCTACCTGACAAGCCACCTCCACCTAAGAAACCACCACCGCCAAAATTAGAAACTCCAGACATTGTTCAACCAACAACAGCAAATCTTGATATAAAATTTCCTGATATTAAAACACCAGTTGATCTAAAAGGAGCAATGCTTAAGGGTTCCAATTCTGTTGCTTCAAATAGTGCATTAATTCCACTTGTTAGAATAGCGCCTCGTTATCCCAGAGATGCCTTGATATCTGGTAAGACAGGTTTCGTAACTATTACATTAACGGTTGATGAGGACGGGAAGGTCATAGATGCTATTATTAGTGAATCAAGGCCGCCAAGAATTTTTGACAGAGCAGCTATTCAGGCTGTATTGAGATGGAAATTTAAACCACGTGTTGTTAATGGCGTTCCAGTTCAGCAAGTTGGCTCAACTACTATAGAATTTAACTTATGATTAAAAATTTATTTATTGTTTTTATTTTTCTTTTTAGTACCTCGGTAAGCTCACAGGATGCTATTCAGCAGTGGGTTTATAATATGCTTGAAAGAGCTCAGATTAAGGTTGATAAGGGTGATCTTGTTGGTGCTGAGAAAACGTATAAAGATTATGCAGATGACTCTTATTCAGATAGGTCTTATGATCATTTTGTAATTCTTAGAACTTATGCATACTTTCTTCTTTCCGAGGACAGAAATGATGAGGCTCTTAAATACCTTATCAAGGCTGATACAAAGAAGAGAATGCCAGATTATGACGTTTTTATGCTTAAGTTTGTTCTAGGACAGGTTCTTTATGTTAATGGGCAAAGAGACGAAGCAAAGAAATCATTTGTGGAGTGGGTTCGTATAGGAACAGAAAAGAATTTTGACTTAAGACCAGAGGGATACGCAACACTTGCAACAATTTATGCTCAAGACTCAGAATGGGACAATGCTTTAATCTACGTCACATTGGCATTAGATAATTCTTCTATATTTGTAGAAAATTGGGCACAGCTTAAGTTTGCCATTCACACAGAAAAAAAACAGTACATGTTGGCTCTTGAGGTTGCTCAGAACTTGGTTAGGATTAAACCAAAAAATAAAGCTTATATAGAACAAATGGCAGCTGTTTATAATGTTATCAGGTTTGAAGAGGAGTCTTTAGCCTCACTAGAATTCAAGCTTCAACAAAACCTATTAATTAAACCTTCCGAATATATCAATTTAGCAAATTTTTACTTGTATAAGGGACTCCCTGTGGATTCCTCAAAAGTTGTAGAGAAGGGCTTAAAGTTAAAGATATTAGAGAATAACATCAAACATAATGAGTTGCTTAGCAATGCATATATTATTGCCAAGGACTTCAAAAATGCTATTAGAGCCTTGATAAATGTAACTAAACTATCAGACGATCCCAAGTATGATTATAGAATAGGCCAAATTTACCTTCAGAATTCCGAGTACGCCGATGCAATTAAATACTTAAAAATTGCTAGAGGTAAAGGCTGGAAATCTAAGCCAGGTTCATTAGAGTTACTTATAGGCATATGCTTTATAGAGCTTGATGATTTTGATAATGCTAGAACTGAGCTAGCGAAAGCATTAAATTTAGGAAAAGAAAAAGATGTTTTGCCATGGCTGAACTACATGGATTCAACTGAAAATTTAAGAGCCGCCGCTGCTAATTAGTGAACTTTTTTATTTTACTTGTGTCTATAAATATGTAGCATAAATGTACTTAAAACTTTACTCGTATATAATCCATTTCAATGACAATTAAAACAACACAACTTAAGCGATCATTTGCCGTTGGCTCAGAAACTGTTCATGCTTTAAAGGGCATAGACTTGAACGTTGAGGCTGGAGAGTTTATTTCTATAATGGGTCCATCTGGTTCTGGAAAGACAACCCTTATGAATATTATTGGATGTCTTGATACACCAACTAGCGGA
>Ga0209710_1001619_pt1 | contig 16881 bp, 25 predicted proteins | sample ArcticOcean_MG_C_5_FD_187436 | JGI IMG/M metagenome (GOLD analysis project Ga0209710, IMG submission 187436) | Marine microbial communities from western Arctic Ocean - ArcticOcean_MG_CB4_138 (SPAdes) (version 2) | ecosystem: Environmental > Aquatic > Marine > Oceanic | place: Arctic Ocean...
GAGTTGGTGCAGGCGCCGGAGCCCTGGTTAAAGCTTTTAGAAACGATGACCCTTCAACATATTTATCAAATGACAAACAAGCTAACGCTATGATACTTGACACTATTGATCAAAAAGAAAGAGACGATAGAATGGAAGCTATAGGTAGTGCACCAGAATTATTAGGCGAGTCTGCAATTGGAGCAGAACTTGCAGCAACAGCAGCAGCGATTCCTGGTTCTAAAAAATTATTTGATGCAAGAAAAGCAAAAGGCTTTGGTGCAGCAAGAGCAGCACTAGGACCAGTAGGAAAAGCTCTATCAGGATTTGCTACACCATTAGGTATGGCAGCAACCGCACCTTTAAATGTTGCAAGTCAAGTTTATCAAGGTGACTCTGTAGAAGATATTGCAACAAACCCATTAAATTATTTAGGACCAGCTTTTGCAGGAACCTTAACTAAAGAAGCTACAAGAGGAATGAATCCAACAGGAGCTTTATCAAAAGCTTTAAGACTAGGAATGAATCCAGCAACGATTAGAGCAGGATCTAAATTTTTAGGATTACCCGGACTTGCATTAAGTTTAGGTTATGAAGGGTATGATCAATATAAAAAATACACGGAAGGTAGAGGGTTCGTTTATAACCTTTTAAATAAGAATGACTAAAACAAATAAAACTTTAGTGGTAAATATGCAACACGTTAAGACTAAACTAATTCCGCCTAGAAGTGGACCTAATCCGCAGGGCTTGAATGTTCCTACAAAACAAGTTAAAACAATCAAGAACTCGGAGAAATTAAATGGCAGACGATAATATAGATAAAGCTCTTCCTAACGTTGAGCAAACAATAACAGTACCCGGTCAAGAAGAGATTGCAGCATCAGAGACAGAAGTAACAGAAGATAGAATACCTTCTCCTGATGATGTTGAAATAACTGAAACCGAAGACGGCGGAGCTGAAATTAATTTTGAACCTGGTTCAGTTAATCAAGCTGGAACTGAAGCTCATTTTGATAACATAGCAGATTTATTACCAGAAGATATTTTAGGAGAGTTAGCTTCTACACTTTACGAAAATTTTACACAGTATAAAGAATCAAGAAAAGATTGGGAAGATTCTTATGTAAAAGGATTAGATTTATTAGGATTTAAATACCAAAACCCAACACAACCTTTTCAAGGCGCTTCAGGTGCAACGCATCCTGTACTAGCCGAAGCAGTAACACAGTTTCAAGCACAAGCTTACAAAGAATTACTTCCAGCAACAGGACCTGTACATACACAGGTTTTAGGAAAACCTGACAGAGCTAAAGAAGAACAGTCTGTTAGAGTAAAAAATTTCATGAACTATCAGCTCATGAATGTGATGAAAGAGTATGAACCCGAGTTCGATCAAATGCTTTTTTATCTCCCTCTAAGCGGTTCTACTTTTAAAAAAGTTTATTATGACGATCTTTTAGGTAGAGCCGTTTCAAAATTTGTACCTGCTGATGATTTAATTGTGCCTTACACTGCAACATCTATCGATGATGCAGAAGCAGTTTGTCATACATTAAAAATGTCAGAGAATGATTTAAGAAAACAACAAGTAGCAGGTTTCTATAGAGACATAGATATAAAACCTGGTTACAATGAAGAAACAGATGTTGAGAAAAAAGAAAGAGAACTAGAAGGCGTTAGGAAAACAAGAGACGAAGATGTTTTTTCTATCGTTGAATGTCACACAAATTTAGACCTAGATGGGTTTGAAGATATGGGTGAAGACGGTGAACCAACAGGAATTAAACTTCCTTACATCGTAACCATAGAAATGGGATCAAGAGAAATACTTTCTATCAGAAGAAACTATGCTGCTGAAGATCCTTTAAGAAAAAAAATAGAATACTTTGTACACTTTAAATTTTTACCAGGATTAGGTTTTTATGGTTTTGGTTTAATACATATGATTGGTGGTTTATCAAGAACTGCCACAACGGCTCTAAGACAATTATTAGATGCAGGAACTTTAAGTAACTTACCTGCAGGATTTAAACAAAGGGGTATTCGTGTAAGAGATGAAGCACAAGCAATACAGCCTGGAGAATTCAGAGATGTCGATGCACCTGGTGGAAACATCAAGGACGCGTTTATGACACTTCCTTTTAAAGAGCCTTCACAAACTTTGTTGTCTTTGATGGGAATTGTTGTACAAGCGGGACAACGGTTTGCCGCCATAGCTGACATGCAGGTCGGTGACGGCAACCAGCAGGCAGCTGTTGGGACGACTATTGCCCTATTAGAGCGAGGCTCCAGGGTCATGTCAGCCATACATAAAAGATTATATGTGGCGATGAAACAAGAATTTAATTTATTAGCAGGAGTTTTTAAAACTTATTTACCACCTGAATATCCTTATGATGTTGTTGGCGGAGAAAGAAATGTTAAGGTTACAGATTTTGATGACAAAGTAGACATCGTACCTGTAGCAGATCCAAATATATTTTCACAAGCGCAAAGAATTACAATGGCACAAACAGAACTACAACTTGCACAATCAAATCCACAACTTCATAACTTGTATGAAGCGTATAGATCAATGTATGTTGCAATCGGTGTTAAAGATATTGATAAAATTTTACCACCACCAGTTCAACCACAACCAATGGACCCTGCACAAGAAAATATTTTAGCTATGACAGGTAAACCTTTCCAAGCTTTCAAAGGTCAGGACCATGCAGCACACATAACTTCGCATTTAAACTTTATGTCAACAAATATTGCACGAAATAATCCAATGATTTTAGGTGCATTAGAAAAAAACATCTTTGAACACATAAGTTTAATGGCACAAGAACAAATTGAAGTAGAATTTAGAGAAGAAATTGTGCAAATTCAACAAATGCAAATGGCAATGCAACAAATGATGTCTCAAGGACCACAAATGCAACAGTCTCCGCAGATGCAACAGATGCAACAACAGTTATTAGGTATGCAATTGTCTATGGAGTCTAGAAAAGCTAAATTAATTGCAGAAATGACTCAAGAATTTATGGAAGAAGAAAATAAAATTATGGGTGAACTAGGAAATGACCCAATTGCTAAATTAAAAGCAAGAGAACTTGATTTAAAAGCTCAAGACGACTCTAGAAAAGAACAAGAAGGTCAAGAAAAGATAAATATTGATAAAATGAAGGCTATGATGAACCAAAACCAACATGAAGATAAATTAAATCAAAACGAGGAATTAGCAGAACTTAGAGCTGATACATCCTTGACTAAAACTCAAATGGGCATAGATTCTAAGAGACAAAGTGATATATTCAAACAAAGAGACGTAAGTATCTTGAAAGGACCTAGAAGATAGTATACAATTAACAACAACGGAGAAAAATTATGTTAAAAAAACTTGGAAAAAAATTAAAAAAAGGTTTAAAAAAAGCAGCCCCTCTTATAGCTTTAGCAGGTGCAGCAGCTTTAGCCGCTAAAAAAGGTAAATCAGCAAAAGCATTAACACCAAAATATATGGGTGGAAATAAAACTGGTGACGCAAACATTGCAGAAAATATAGCAAAGTTTGATAGAGACATTACTAAAATGGGTGCAATGAATTCTGATGGTAGATCTGGAACTCAAGGTGGCGATGAACAAAGCAATTATTACAAACACGGTGGAAGAGTTAAAGGCGCTGGAGTTGCTAAACGTGGTTTTGGTAGAGCCTTCAAAGGTGGGAGAAAATAATGAAAATAACAAAAGATAAAGGCGTTAACAAAGACGGATTCCAAACAGGTGGCGTTGATATTGAAGACTCTAAAGGTAAAGTTGGAATTGATCCAAGATCAGAGATCCTAACTAACGAGAATAAAGTCTACAACGATATTTGCCAAGGAACTCAAGTTGAAGTTCAAGGAACACGTAGAATGTTAAAAGGCAAAAAGAAAACAGCTACTTGGTATTAACATGTGGTTCTCGGCAATTAAATTAGCCGCAAGCGCCGGTTCAAAAATTTACGCTAATAGACAAAGAGCTAAAGTTGCTATGTCTGAAGCACAATTATTACACGCAGAAAAACAAAGTCGTGGAGAAGAGGCTTACCAAGGTAAACTTCTTGAAGCGAGACAAAACGATTATAAAGATGAATTTGTGCTCCTAATATTGAGCGCGCCTATCATAATATTAGCATGGGCAGTAGTATCCGACGATCCAACTATAATGGACAAGGTAAACACGTTCTTCGAACATTTTAGTAACCTTCCAAAATGGTTTACAAATTTATGGATACTTGTAGTTGCTAGTATTTTTGGTATAAAGGGAACACAGATATTTAAAAACAACGGAGGAAAAAAATAATGAGAAATGATTATGGCAACAGACCTAGACCAGCGATGATGGGTGGCGGTATGATGAAGAAACCTATGATGAAAAAAGGTGGATCTGTTAAAAAGAAAAAAATAGCTAAGAAAAAGAAGTAATGAAAAAATTATTTAGAAAAATAATAGACGCAATATTTGGAAAGAGATGTGCATGCAAAATAAAATCAGTGTGTGAACATTTAAATCTTGCTACTAAAATAGAATATTGTTTAGATTGTAATCAAGTAATAGGAGAAAAATAAGATGAAAAAACAACCACCAAAAGGTAAAAAAGGTGCAGGCATAAGAGCCTTAAAAAAGAAAGCCCCACAAGTTGCTAAAGCAATGGGCTATAAAAAAGGCGGCAAAGCAAAAAGGATAAAATAATGGCAAAACGTGGACTATACGCAAACATACAAGCAAAAAGAAAAAGAATTAAAGCAGGTTCTGGTGAGACTATGAGAAAACCTGGAAGTAAAGGTGCACCAACAAAAGCTAATTTTGTAAGATCTGCTAAAACAGCTAAGAAACCAAAAAAGAAAAAATAATGGCTAAGACAGCTGCATGGCAAAGAAAGGAAGGCAAAAATCCTAAGGGTGGATTGAACGCTAAAGGAAGAGCTAGTTATAAGGGTGGTAAATTAAAAGCACCTAGTAAAAAAGTTGGTAACAAAAGAAGAGCTAGTTTTTGTGCAAGAATGGGTGGTATGAAAAAAAAATTAACATCTGCTAAAACGGCAAGAGATCCTAATAGTAGAATAAACAAATCTCTAAGGGCTTGGAACTGTTAATGAGAGCAGCAATTTTAGAAGCATTAAGACAAAGATATGAAGCCCATATCGCAGAAGCGCACGCTACAATAAATATATACCTTACTAATTCAGTAGGGATTGGTGAACACCCACAACATTTAGAAGAAGTAGATAAACAACTAGATAAAATATCTCAAGCAGAAGAAAAGTTAGATGCTTTAGAAGATTTTTACGAACAAACAGAAGAGGAATAATGGAAGATTTAGGTTACATAACAAAAATACAAAGAATCATAAAAATGAGACACGACGATATTGTTGCTTCGTTAGCTTCAGGTGGGGTTGACAATATGGAGAAATACCAGTATATGATGGGACAGATACGAACGTACCAATATATGAGTCAGGAGATATCCAGCCTGCTAAACAAAAAGGAGCAAAAAGAAAATGAAGGAACAGTTGTCGACATCGGCGCAAAAGCCAAAGATAGAACTACCAAATAAAAAACTGGTAGGCGTTAAAAAACAAAAAAATTTAGAATCAGATTCAGCTAAGTTACCTAAACCTACGGGTTGGAGACTTTTAGTTTTACCTTTTAAACAAAAAGAAAAAACTAAAGGTGGAATTATTTTAGCAGACGACACTATAGAAAGATCACAGGTTGCATCTACCTGTGGTTTAATATTGGACATGGGTCCTCATTGTTATGACAAAGAGAGATACCCAGAAGGTCCATGGTGCAAAAAAGGTGATTGGATTGTATTCGCAAGATACGCCGGATCACGAATAAAAATAGATGGGGGTGAGGTAAGACTTTTGAATGATGATGAAATCTTAGCAACCGTGGAAAACCCCGAGGATATATTCCATGAATTTTAATAACCATAGGAGGAAACTATGCCAAGCGATATAAATATAGAAGGTGAAGCAAAGACAATAGACATTGATGATAAAGGCCCAGGTGTTGATATCACATTGCCAGAAGAAAAAAAGGAAAATGAAAATGAAGCAATTATTGAAAACGTTGTTGAGTCCGATAACACATCTGAGAAATCTGATGAGCAGTTGGATGTTCGAGATGACAAGAACGAAGGCGGAGAAGTTAAGAAGGAAGCTGTTGAAGCTAGGATTGATAAGCAACCAGATAACAGTAAAGAAATTGAAGAGTATAGTGACGGCGTTAAGAAAAGAATAGCCAAACTTACAAAAAAAATGAGAGAGGCTGAAAGGCAAAAAGAAGAAGCCATTCAGTATGCTAGACGTGTTACAGAAGAGAGAAATGAGTTAGGAAAAACTGCAACAAGTTTAGACAAGAATTATACACAAGAGATGGAAGGAAGAATATCTTCTTCTATTGCAGCAGCTCAATCAAAATTAGCTATTGCAAGAGAGCAAGGAGATGCAAAAGCTGAAGTAGAAGCTTTAACTTCTATATCTCAATTAGGTTATGAACAAGGTAAGCTTGCTGAGATTAAAAGCAGACATGCCATGCAGGAAAAGGAAGCTAAGGCTAGACCTGTACTTCCAACACAACCTAATCAACCTGTTCCACCACCTGATCCAAAAGCAGAAGATTGGGCTAGTAAAAACGAGTGGTTTGGTAAAGATAACGCAATGACGTACACTGCGTTTGATTTACACAGAAAAATTACCGAAGAAGAGGGTTTAGATCCTCAATCTGACGAGTATTATGTAGAAATTGATAAAAGAATAAGACTTGAATTTCCCCATAAATTTGGTAAGGTAGAAAAACAGACTAGTAAACCTACACAAAACGTTGCCTCTGCAACGCGTAGTTCAAAGACCGGTCGCAAAACTGTGAGGCTCACATCATCACAGATCTCAATAGCGAGAAAACTAGGTGTGCCATTAGAAGAGTATGCAAAACAATTAATCACGAAGGAGGTATAAGCATATGACAAATAAAAAACCAACTCGTGCGAGCCAAAGTCAAAGTGATTCGACAAAAGTTAAATCACAAGCATCTACGGTTAAACCCAAAGCTGCTAAGAAAACTTGGACTTTACCATCGTACTTAGATACGCCCAACGCGCCAAACGGATACCGACACAGATGGGTCAGGATTGAAACTTTGGGAGTTCCCGACACTAAGAACATACAAGGAAGACTAAGATCTGGGTATGAACTTGTAAGAGTCGACGAATATCCACAAGAAGATTTTCCCGCTATCACGGACGGCAAATACGCTGGGGTTATAGGTCACGGAGGCCTTGTGCTGACAAGGGTACCTGAAGAGATCGCGCGTCAACGTCAAGAGTATTTTGAAAAACAAGCTCGAGACCAACATGATGCAGTAGATAACGATTTAATGAAGGAACAGGATAGTAGAATGCCTATCGATATCGATAAGCAATCTCGTACCTTCGGTGGCAAACGATAGTTAATAAAATTTAACAATCCAAACCAACTGAATAACGTTAACCGTAAAACTGCGGATAGTAGTTTTACAAAAGGAGAAAAATATGGCTAATGCAAGTACTACTGGTTTCGGATTGAGACCAATTAGAAAAGTAGGTCAGAACGATAACAACGGAGGACTTTCCGAATACAATGTAGCAGCAGCATCTGCAGCAATGTTCCAGAATGATGGTGTAATAGCCACAGCAACTGGTGACATAGTAATAGGCGCAGCAGGCAACACATTGATAGGAAGTCTCAACGGAGTTTTCTTCACTGACGCAAATACAAGTAAACCCACGTATGCAAACCATTTATTAGCTGCTAACGCAGCTACTGACATTGTAGCATTCGTAAATGACGATCCTTACCAAATGTTTGAAGTTAGATCGAACGCAGCTGGAGCCTCTTTGGCAACAGATGTATTCAATAATGCAGACATGGCCGTAACAGCAGGCGTTGCAAACGTAAATGGACTTTCAAGAAGTACATTAGACGATGCTACACTTACTGGTGGCGGTGTTGGATCAGCGCAATTAAAAATAGTTGGTTTATCAAGAGACCCGGACAACCAAGACTTAACAGTCGCAGGTACAGTCTGGAGAGTTCTGATTAACGAACATTTCTTAAAAGCGACAGCTAGTATATAATAATAGGAGTATATAAATCATGGCAATATCACGTAATCAACTAGTTAAAGAACTAGAACCTGGTCTAAATGCACTATTTGGACTAGAATACAAACAGTATGAAAATCAGGCAGCTGAAATTTATACTACTGAGTCATCTGACAGAGCTTTTGAAGAAGAAGTTATGTTGTCAGGTTTCGCATCAGCAAGAGTAAAACCAGAAGGTTCTGGCGTAGCTTTTGATAATGCGCAAGAAACTTTCACAGCAAGATACACTAACGAGACAATTGCTCTCGCTTTTGCTATCACTGAGGAAGCTATTGAAGATAACCTGTACGACAGACTTGCTTCAAGATACACAAAAGCACTAGCAAGATCTATGGCGAGCACAAAACAAGTTAAAGGTGCATCAACGTTAAACAACGGATTTGGAACATTCCAATCTGGTGATGGCGTAGCACTATTTAGCACAGCTCACCCTACAATTGCTGGAACTTTCAGTAACACGTTAGCAACGGCTGCTGACTTAAACGAAACTTCATTAGAACAAGCTTTGATCGACATCGCTGCTTTGACTGATGAAAGAGGTTTAAAAATTGCGGCAAAAGGAGTAAAAATGATTATTCCTTCTGCTTTACAATTTACTGCTGAGAGATTGATGAAATCTCAAGGTAGAGTTAGTACTGCTGATAATGATATCAATGCAATCAGATCAATGGGTATGATTCCTCAAGGTTATAGAGTGAACAACTACCTAACTGACACTGATGCGTTCTTTATCACTACAGATGTTCCTAACGGAATGAAGCATTTCAATAGAGCCCCTCTTACAACTAAGATGGAAGGCGATTTTGATACAGGCAATGTAAGATACAAAGCTAGAGAAAGATACGTATTTGGCGTATCAGACCCTAGAGGTATTTTTGCATCACCCGGTGCTTAATCAGTAATAAAACAATTTAATGGGGCCGGACACAATTCGGCCCCATTTTTAATACAAAGTCACAAAATCATGAAAAATTTCCATATTGAAATAAGATCCGCTGGGTACACAACATCTTTTGATGTTGAGGCTTTAGATGAATCTAAATCATTAGAAAATGCTATAGTTGACAAGCTAGGAAAAAATGATATAGTTTGGGACAAGTCGGAGTTTTATTCTTTGACAAGAACATGGTTAACATTTGAGGAGATCAAGGATGAGCCACTCACAGGACCTATACAAACAAAAGAGGTCGTTGGAGTTAAAATGGGAGCAGGAACATCTATCTAAAAATAGATACACTCTCGATATGGTTAGAATCGATAAAAAGGTTCAAGAGTTAATAAATCATATCAAAATGGCAGAAGCTAAAGAAGCTAGTTTATCTGTTAAAGTGGAGAGTTCTGCACCACAAGTTTCTGTAGCTACTTAACAAAACGCTACATCGCTGAAATCGCAATTTCTATTAAGGCTCTCTTGCACTTCATATAAAATTACTATATAAATAACTCACTATACAAAATTAATTAATAATATATTTTACATAGACGCGGTATAGTCGACGGCCTAGAGACTATGTAGAATGAACTAGGAGAATATATCATGGCAAAAACAAACTTTTCCGGACCAATAACAGCCGGTAAAATAAATAACACAACAGGGTTCACACCTTCTCAAAATGTGAGAAATACGGGCTTTGTAGTAATGGGTCAATCATTCGGATTTGATTCAGCTTTACTTGCAGCGGATGCAGATTCAATTGCAACAGCAGCATCTAACCCAAACGGACAAGGAGCAGGCGCACTTACTTTAACTAATACAGTTGATGGAACAGCAGCAAGCGGTTCTTTTGTAATGCCAGGCGTTCGCGCAACAGGTACAGTATCTGGCGCACTTGGAGGAGTAGCAGGAGCAGCTAAAGTATGTATTGGTTCAACAGGAGATGATACTGGAATTACTTTCACTATTACTGGAACTGACATTTTTGGTAATGTTCAAACTGAAGGAGCTATCACAGGTCCTGGAGCAGCAGCAGGTGCTGATGTTCAAAGTGCTAGCCTATATCAAACTATTACTTCAGTAGTATCTAATGGTACTTTAACAGGTAATATTACAGTTGGTTACAGTTACGTTGGTGTTGCTTCTCAAGCAATTTACCAATTAAAATCAAACTATAATGCTTATACAAATGGTGAAACACCAGCTACGTCTAACAAAAACTTAGCTAATAATGTAAACATTCCAGCTAGATCAAGAATAGTTAACTGGAGAGTTCATATACCTATAGCGTTTAATATGGCTGGAGCATCTACAATTGGTTTTGGAACTACGTCTTTTAATAATGCGAACACTCCAACTCTTGATGTAGATTATTTCTCAGTAGCTACAGCAGCTAGTTTAAAAACTATTGCAACTTTAAATTATGCCGACGATTTTGGTACAATTACAGCTGCACAGGCAGAAAACTATGCAGATGTTTCTCACTCAGATTTAGATGCCGCAATTGGTAATTCTTTAGTGGGTCTGGATAAGGAAGTTATTATGTTTGTTAATACTGCAGCAGGAGCAGCACCAACAGCTGGTGATGCACTTATTACTGTAGAATATTTACAATCTGTAAATAACGTAAGAAGTAACTAATAAAATTTAACTGAGGCCCTTCGGGGCCTTAGTATAAATTAGGAGAAAAAAATTATGGCTATGACAAGTCCAAAGGCACAAACATTATTCGTAGCAGCAAACACTGCATCAATTGCAGCATTGCAAACTACAGCAGGTGCAACAGCACTTGTATTAACATCAACAGGAGCAAATGTTGTAACTTTAGGTCAATTTACACTTGGCATGAAAATAACAATAACTTCAGCTGGAAATGAATCTGATATTGCTTTTGCAATTGTAGGAACTGATTTTACTGGAGCAGCGTCATCTGAATCTTTAACAGGTCCAAATGCAAATACAGTTACATCTGCTAAATCTTATAAAACAATTACATCTATTACACCTGATGGTGCAGTAGGAAATAATACTTCAGTAGGAAATGTTGTTTCAACTACAGGTTCAATTGCAACTTTTGCAGGCAGAACTAGATTAAGAGGATTATTTGGAACTACTGCAGCAACAGCTGACACAGTAACAAGTTTTCACAATGGAGTTAATACTTCTGAAACTAGAACGTTTGCTGTTCACAATCCTTTAGCAGCTAAAACTTTTATTAACCCAGCAGATCCGCCAGAAGGTATTTTATTTAAAGATGGCTTAACAGTAGATATGCCTAACAATAGCTTCTTAAGTTTAACTATCTACTACGACGGTTAGGAGATATAGATGCCTAATGTTACCTCAGGATCTTATTTATTTGATAAGAACTACGCTATTGATCAAATTATTGAAGATGCTTATGAACGTATCGGCTTTCAAGGTGTCTCTGGTTATCAATTAAAATCTGCAAAAAGATCTTTAAATATTCTATTAGCTGAATGGGGAAATAGAGAATTACATTATTGGGAAGTTTCTAATCAAAACATGCCTTTAATTAATGGTGTAGCAGTTTATAATTTTTTTCGTGAACCTGTTGATGGAACACAAACAAGTAGAATAAGCACAACATTATCAGCGGCTATAACTTCTACAACACAAACAGCAATAACTTTAACTTCCGTTGCAGATCTTCCTACATCAAGTCTTAGTTTAATTATAGTTGATAATGAACAAATAGCTTATCACGGTATTTCTGGAACAGAATTAACAGGAGTTGTCAGAGGAGTTAACGGAACAACAGCTGCAACACATAATAACGGTGCAACAGTAAATCAATTCGTTAGTGGAATGGATGATATCCTAGAAGCTAGTTATAGAAATGCATCTAATGTTGATGCACCTTTAACAAAAAGAAGTAGATCACAATATCAAGCTCTCTCTAATAAAACAGATACAGGAACACCAACTCAATATTTTGTAGAAAGATTTGTAGATAGAGTTACTATGACTTTATATTTAACACCAGGAGCTTCACAAGCTGGTCATCATATTAATTTTTACTATCAAAAAAGAATACAAGACGCAGGTGTTTATTCAAACGCTGCTGATGTGCCGTATAGATTTGTACCTTGTATGACAGCAGGTTTAGCTTTTTATTTATCTCAAAAATACGCACCACAAAGAACACAAGAATTAAAACTTTATTACGAGGATGAATTAAAAAGAGCACTAGCAGAAGATGGTTCTTCATCTAGTACATTCATAGCACCTAAAACATATTACCCAGGAGTATAATGACGGCATTTGCATCAGGAAAATACGCATTAGCTATCTCAGACAGATCGGGTATGGCATTTCCATATAATGAAATGGTCACAGAATGGAATGGTGCATTTGTTCATTTTACAGAATTCGAACCTAAACAACCACAACTTGATCCCACACCAGCTAGTGCTGATCCTCAAGGTTTACCACAAGCTAGACCTGCAAGAACAGAATTTCCAACAGAAGATTTTTTACCTTTAAATCCAATTACTACTACAGCTGCAAACACAAATTTAAAAATAGATTTTCCAAATGGTGATTTACAGGTAAATGATTTTGTTAGACTTAGAAATATAAAATCTCCAGTAGGAGGAGTACCAGTTGTTACTGGTGCTTCAGGTCCTGCATTAGAATTATCTACAACTTTGGATACAGCGGCTACAGCTGATGACACAACAATTACAGTACAAACAGGAACACATTTTCCAACTACTGGTTTTCTTATGATTGAAAAAGTAAATGCAGTTTCAGGTTTATTTGAAAATGAAGTTATTGAATATACCGGAAGAACTGGAGAGAATTTTACAGGCTGTACTAGAGGGACATCTGCTCCTTACAGAGGATCAACACCTACACAAACAGGAGCTACTACTCATCCTGTCGGAGCTAAAGTTTTTGGTGCTTATAAAGTTATTTCTTTAAATGAATCACAAGTTCAAGGTACTGGTCAACCTGAATTTATAACCCAGTTTGATGGTGTAAATGTTACATTAGCAGGTAATGCAACGTCAACAGAAACAGGGGGCGGTTTTCAATGTACAATCGGACCCTTAAATGATAGAGCTTAATTATGAGTGGAATTTCTAAATACACATACGCAACATTAACAACAGCTATAAGAGATTATACTGAAGTTGATGACAATGTTTTAACACAAGCTATTATTGATGGAATTATTATGGCTGCAGAAAATAGAATTTTCTATGATGTGCCTATGGATTCAGATAGATTTGTGCAAGAAGGAACTTTATCAGCAAACAATAATTCTATTAATGCTCCAGCAGGAGCTTTATTTATTAGAGGAATAGAAGTATTTGATTCAACAACTGCAACAACTGGCCCTGGTCAGTGGTTAGAGAAAAAAGATCAAACTTATTTAACAGAGTATTTAGACAGGCTTACAGGACCTGGAGGCTTTGGAACAACTGGAACTGCTGTAACAGGCAAACCTAAATATTACGCTATGTTTGGTGGTGCTACAGGAAGCACAGACACAACTTCAGGAGCTATGTATTTTGCTCCTACACCTGATCAATCTTACAAGTTTAGAGTATATTATAACAAAATGGCAGTTGGTCTGGGATCAGGAGGCGATGGTAACTCTGATACTTATATTAGTACCTACTTCTCACAAGGTTTATTATATGCCTGTTTAGCTGAAGCTTATGGATTTTTAAAAGGTCCAATGGATATGTTGACATTGTATGAAGGAAAGTATAAAAATGAGATACAAAAATTCGCGGGAGTACAATTAGGTAGACGAAGAAGAGATGACTACACGGATGGAACAGTTAGAATCCCAGTCAAATCACCGTCTCCATAAAAGGATTAAAATATTATGGCAATAACATCAGCAATATGTAATTCATTCAAAGTAGAAATTTTACAAGGTGGACACAACTTTAACGATGCAAGTGGTGCACCTACAGGTAACGCATATAAGTTAGCTTTATTTTCAAGCAACTCAGCTTCATTAAGTAAAACAACAACTGTTTACACAGCTCCCTCATCAGCTAACGCAGTTCCAACTAACACGTTGGAAGTTAGTCAAAGTCAAACGGATGGCGGCGCATCAAATAGTGGTTACACTGCAGGTGGAATAGCATTAACACCATCAGCTGATCCAGTTTTATCTAGTGACACAGCATGTGTAAAATTTAATGATGTTAGTTTTACTTCAGCTACATTTACAGCAAGAGGTTGTTTAATTTATAATTCAACAGCAGTTACAGGATTTACAACTAACAGAGCGGTTTGTGCTGTAAACTTTGGTGCTGATAAAACTGTAACAAGCGGAACTTTCACAGTTCAATTCCCAGCTCAGACTGCAGGAAACGCAATCGTTCAAATAGCTTAGGAGGGTTACCATGCCCGATGTATCTTCAGGATGGGGTCGACTTACCTGGGGTCAAGCAAATTGGAATTCAGCTACTGTTTTAAATGAAGGTTGGGGAGCTAAAGCTTTTGGTGAAGACTCTTGGGGAGATCTTTCTGATTCAAGTATTTTACTTACAGGTCTATCTGCACAAACAACTGTTGGAACCTTATCAGCAGAAATAAGACCGGGTTGGGGTACATTATCTTGGGGTATTAATGGTTGGGGTTCTGTAGAAGAAGCCAACGAAACATTACCAGGTTTTTCTATATCAGCAAATTTAGGAACATTAACTGTAGCCGATCAAGCAATGGGCTTAACAGGTTTATCTACAACAAGTGCGGTAGGATCACTTACTGCTACTTCAAGTTTATCACTAGCATTATCTGCTTTAAGTGCAACAGCATCACCAGGACTTCTATCAACAGATGATCACTCTATAGGTTTATCTGGTCAATCAGCAACAAGTGCTGTAGGATCACTTACTTCTTTACCAGAAACTATAACAACTTTATCCGGTCTTTCAGTTACAGGTGCAGTCGGTGAGGTTGAAATAAATTCTAATTTAATACTACCTATATCAGGCGTATCTGCAAGCACTGCTGTTGGAAGTATCTCACCAGCTGATGTAATGGGATTAACGGGTCTATCTTCTTCTTCTGCAATAGGTTCATTAGCAACAGTACAAGTATCTATTGCTAGTTTAGTAGGATTAGGTTTATCTTTAACAGCTGAAGTAGGAGAATTTAATGCAATTTTAGGGTATGCTGATGTAGATCCTATCTTGACTGCTAGTTATTCAAATGTTACTAGAGTAACAAACGCTAGCTATTCAAACGTAACTAGGACTTCTGGAGCTAGTTATACGGATGTTGACAGTGTGGGCTAGATGAAATATATATTAACAATAACTTCGAATATTCGAATAGGAGATAAGATTTAATATGGCATCAACTTTTACAAATCTTGGCGTAGAACTAATGGCAACCGGCGAAAATGCTGGTACTTGGGGAACAAAAACAAACGCTAACTTAAACCTTGCAGAACAATTACTGGGTGGATTTAAAATCCAAACTTTAAATGCAGCAGGTTCAGGAGCTAATACTACACCACTAGCTGTAGCTGATGGTGCTTTAACAGGTGCTGCTCAAAACAGAGTTATTATTCTTGGAGCAGTTTCACCAGAAGCCATTACAGGAAATAAAATTGTAACATTCCCTCTTCTTACAGAAACTTTTTACATTATTAAAAATAGCACATCAGGTGCATACACAGTACAGTTAAAAGCTGTATCTGGTTCAGGTGCAACAGTTACTTTTTCAGCTACAGACAAAGGATATAAAATTATTTATCTTGATGGTGTTGCAACTAACACAGGTGTTATTGAAGTACCTTTTGGAGAAGGTGATGTAACACTTACTGGGACACAAACTTTAACAAACAAAACATTAACATCACCAAAAGTTAATGAAAACGTAGCAGTAACTTCTACTGCAACAGAATTAAATATATTAGATGGCGTTACAGCCACAGCAACAGAATTAAATTATTCTGATCTTGCAACACTTGGAACAAGTGCTGCTTCAAAAGTATTAACAGCTAACGCTAATAATTTAACAACAATATCTGGTGCTGTGTTAAATACAGAAGACACTTTAACAGACGCATCAAGTATCGTATGGAATGTAATAAATAGTCCAGTTGCAAAAGTAACTCTAACAGCAAATAGGGCTATGGCGGCACCCACAGGAACAGGTATAGCCTCAGGGCAAATGATATCATTATTAGTTATTCAAGATGCTGGTGGAACAAATACGCTTACATGGAATGCCGTTTATGAATTTCCATCGGACACAGCACCAACTTTAACATCAACAGGAGCTCTTGGTGACTTATTTTCATTTAGATATAACGGAGCTAAATGGTTATTAATGGGTCAAACTTTAGCATTAACTTTAGCATAGGAATATTATGTACGTATTAGTAGAATCAGGAACAATAACAAAACACTTTAATAACCCTAGAGGATTTACTTTAGGAGATTTACAATATCCAGCAGACATATTTATGAAATGGTCTGTAGCAGAAAAAGAAGCTATTGGTATTTATGAAGTAGTCTTTGATAACAGTAATAAAAAAGATGAAAAGTGGTATATCAATACTAATCAATCTTTTGCATTTGCTGATGGAACAGTTACCGCTTCTTATGGAAGTGCTACTCCAAAGGCTCACGCTGATGTGACAGAAACAATTAATGGAGTTGAGTCAACTACACCTGGTTTAAAAACAAATTTAATTAAAGATTTAAAAATAACAGTTGCTAATGAACTTGCTAAAACTGATTGGTACATAACTAGAAACACAGAAAAATCTACTGCTATACCAAGTGCT
>Ga0209710_1001622_pt1 | contig 16870 bp, 14 predicted proteins | sample ArcticOcean_MG_C_5_FD_187436 | JGI IMG/M metagenome (GOLD analysis project Ga0209710, IMG submission 187436) | Marine microbial communities from western Arctic Ocean - ArcticOcean_MG_CB4_138 (SPAdes) (version 2) | ecosystem: Environmental > Aquatic > Marine > Oceanic | place: Arctic Ocean...
CTTTGTTTAGCAAGCTAAACCCGGCGGCTAATACGAAAGAGGGAGCTGAGTTTGCTGAAAAAAAATTAGCACAGAAATTACGAGACCAAGGCTTTGCCGTTCACTCAGCGTAGTCATGGCTGGCGATACAGTAATTGAGGGCCTCAAATACAATATATTACGGTTATTTTCCAAAAATATAATACACACTTGAAGCGCATAGTAATTTTCTAGAAGATATATTGATATTAGGAGTATTCAGTTTCAATCTCCACGTCACAGAGCTATTTCTATCAATCAAGTAATTGCAGCATCTGACACTATATTGGTTTTTAAAATATGAGCTCTAAAACCAAAGGAGAATTAAAAGATACTGTAAAAAAATGCCTGCAGGAGTTCAGGACCGGGCAAGAACTTTTTTTGCACTTACATGCTAGCGGCAGATATTGGGGGAAGGAGAGCCTCATTATCCAGACCATAAAGGAAGTTAGTAAAGTGCACTACGAAACAATATCAAAGAAAGTGATTCGGAAATTCCCAATCACGTATACCTGCAGTTCTCCCAGAAAGAAACCTGTTAGAACAAAGAAAAGAAAAGATCCTAAACCAAAAATGGAGCTTTATGATCTGCCGGACAAACGCATGATTTACATTGGCAAGTTTAAGCAGTGACCCTGCTCCTAGAAATAAAGATATTATACCCTAAAAATAATTATGCCAATTCAACACGCCATCTGGAAGGTCTCAGAAGACCCTACTCCCTTATCGCTCACCCGATTATCAAGTGAGCAGTTTCTGGAAGACATGGTTGTGAGGAAGCCTGAGATACTATCCAAGGAATGGATGCTCATTGGCCAGCAAGTGTACACTACCTATGGCGGACGCATCGACCTACTAGCTATCGCGCCGGATGCATCACTAGTTCTTATAGAACTCAAACGGGATAAGACACCTCGAGAGATCGTCGCGCAGGCACTCGACTATGCCTCCTGGGTCGAAAATCTGACTTCAGATCAGATTGCTCGGATCTACCAAAAGTTTTCTAGTGGCGGTAATCTCGATGAGGCGTTTCGAAAAAAGTTCGGGGAAGCCTTGGATGAAGATGCACTCAACGAATCGCATCAAATTATCTTGGTGGCCTCTGAGTTGGATCATTCAACAGAACGAATCCTAAGCTATCTCAATGATAAGGAAATCGCCATCAACGCCTTATTTTTCCAAGTCTTTCAGCACGGTGACGATCAGCTCCTCAGCCGCGCCTGGCTAATCGACCCAGGGGAGACTCAAGCCAATGCAATTACAACTTCCAAGTCGCAGGGTCAGAAGGAGCCCTGGAATGGAGAATATTACGTTTCCTTTGGTGATATGAATTCGAGGTCATGGGAGGATGCTCGAAAGTTTGGTTATGTAAGCGCTGGTGGCGGAAGTTGGTATAGCCAAACACTCAAAATGCTCTCTCCTGGCGATCGTATTTGGGTTAAGATCCCAAAAACCGGATATGTAGGTGTTGGCCGCGTCGTAGAATCCGTGGTTCCAGTCGATGAATTTACCGTCCAAGTTGATGGAGCGGCAGTGCCGTGTCTGACAGTATTACAGCATGCAGATCAATATGCGCTAAACGCGGGTGATCTTGAAAAGGCTGAGCATTTTGTTCGTGTCGAATGGCTCGATACCAAAAATCGCGAGCAAGCTTTTAATGAAACAGGACTTTTCGGCAACCAGAATACAGTTTGTCAGCCCACAGCCGCTAAATGGCACCATACCATAGAGCGTTTGAAAACTGCCTTACCAATGTGGGATTCTTGAACAACCTCCGGTCAAATGAACTACTGGTGGGTAAATCATAAGCAGACCTTTCGCCAAGAATTTGGCGGGAAATATGTTTGGTGCCCCAAGCTCCGGAGTGATGGTCATGTGAATCACTTCTATGAAACCGTTCGAGAAGTTAAGCCTGGAGACCTAGTGTTTTCCTATGCTAATGCAGCGATACAAGGGTTTGGTTTTGCTACAACGCATTGCTATTCCTGCCCACGACCTGATGAATTCGGAGATGTTGGTGAAGCCTGGGATCTAAGAGGCTGGCGCGTCGATGTGAATTTTCAAAAGTTTCCAAATCCACTGCGCACCGCCGACCACAGCAAACTCATTGCCCCACTACTACCCTCAAGATATTCCCCTATTCGTGCCGATGGTTTCGGCAATCAAGGTGCCTACTTTGCCCAAATTAACCGCGACCTGGCTTTGCTCATCGCAGAGCTTGCTGATCCACTGCTTTGGCAGACACTCACCTCGGCTACAGAGGATATATCAGGTCAACTTATCGAAGTTGCTCTACCTGTAATCCAGGATTGGGAGGACCAACAACAAAGACAGGTTGAGTCCACTGAGGGAATCGCAGAAACCACACGTACAGCGCTTGTGCGAGCCAGAATCGGGCAAGGGAAATTTAAGCAACACGTATCGACCTTAGAACGAGCCTGCCGTATTACAAATGTAGATAATATGGCACATTTAGTTGCTAGCCACATTAAACCATGGCGTGAATCCAACAACGAAGAACGCCTAGCTGGCAGCAACGGACTCCTCCTTACTCCATCGATTGACCACCTATTCGATCGCGGATTCATCTCCTTCGAAGATAGTGGCGAGCTGATAACTTCTCCTGTCGCCGATACGCGTTCGTTGGAACGCATGGGTGTGCAGCCAACCAATGTCGGCCGCTTCAATACTGACCAAAAGTTTTTCCTAGATTACCATAGGAAGTCCATTTTACTAAAATCTGCCTCTTAATAATTACCCTGCCTCGGGCAGTACAACAAGTTCTTCAATTCGAATAGCTAAATCAATTTTCTCCGGCCAAGAGTCTTCTCTGATCTCATTTGAATGCGCCAAGTTGTTACGTAGGCTTTCAATCTTATTCATTGTTTTCTCCCATTTATTTTTTGAACTGAAACCAGTCAGATGAAACAAGGTGCCCGTTTTATTGCAGATGCTCGTTAACCAATTTATACATCAAAAACTTCTTTAATTGATTGGTTCATTAGCCTACTCGGACTCATTCTCAGAAGAATCACTAAGTTCATCTTCAAATATTTTAAGGTTTTTACTCTTTAAATACGACCTTACTGCCTGATCGTATTGCTTCTCATCACCAGTCGGCTCAGCAATAAAGTGATCGTCTTCATCAACCCATCCATCCTGAATTGTTCCTATATAACCATCTCCGCAGCTGAATCCGTCTTCATCGTCTGCTCTTTGATATGTAACGTAGAGAGACCCTTTTTCAGAACAATTAAAATTAAAAGTATACACGAATTCCTCTCCTTCATACCAATCATCTACCGATCCAGAAAACTCTTCTCCGTTTTGAATACTCTGCCAGTCTTCCTGAGATAATTCTATAGAGCGAGTGTCGTAACCGACTGTTATGTTAAATGTAATTTTCTTCTCTTCCATAAAGACTTAAAGTGTAGCATCCATGTCTTCCAAGAATTCTGAAGCAGGGTCTACTGCTGGCAGCTGGACTGAACGATCAAGGAGTTTCTGAACGTAGCCATCACGATCGGAGGCCATGTCTAAGACGTGCATATCCTCAAGCTCAGCTACTGACTTACCAAACTTCAGCTCAGCATGAGGTGTCCAAGATAAGATGAAACTATTTAGAATAATATCTGCATCACCCAGGCGTTTTTCGATATCTTTGATCGTTTTACTAAAGAGCACCTTCTCATCTCCCGGGCCACTGCCGTGTAGGAGTCCATGCGGCTCTGCGAATGTGACATACTGCTTTCCGTCCTTCAGTATCCATAGGATGAAATCAGGGTGAAAGTTCGACGCCTCGAAAAAGCCCACGCCTTTCCCGCGGCTCATGTTACGCAGTAAGAATATTTCGGTATTCTCGTGCTCCAGTTTTTTCTGGTTCGAATTCAACCATTTAAGCAGATCTTCGACGAATTGGTATTCGCTTTCGTTTAAGGATACCGGGGCGATCTTGATCTTTCCGTTCTTATTGTGAAAGAGTGGCGTAAACAGGTGCGTGCCAAAAAGACACGTGTGCAAGTCATGCGCACTGAGCAAGTCTGCTTTCTGATCTTCGATATCTTGAGCAAGTGCCCGAATACCTTGTATCAATTGCGTATTGCCTGCATGGTCATCAACCGAGATGTGATACTCGTTAATGATATTACCGTCTTTATCGAGAGGAAAGTTTGTATCCGTCGGAACCAACTCACGCAGTTCTAAGCGCGGCTCCGTATGGGCACGTTTCTGGTAGTTGTAATAGCGATCCAGATACCTTTTGATTAGTTCGATTGCCACCTGTTGGAGGATTCGTAAATCCTCCATATTCTTTGGCTGCAGACGTGCACCTGGGATTAATAGGGTATACCAATCCTTATTCTCAAGCAGAGCGCGGAGTCCTGGCTTAGTCACATTGACATTAAACCAACTCCGCTCGCGCTTGAATTTCTCCGTCTCGAAATAGAGAGCATCCCAATCTAGGAGCATGAGGTGATAAGCTTCGAGCTTTCCTTCATTGAAACTGCCTTGTGTTGTCTCTTTGAGCTCCTCTGACTGCATAGCACCAATTCGAGGATACCAATCTGATTCCACTTTGTGTGAGAATAAATACTCCGGCAACTCGCCGACCGTAGGTGTAGGCGCATCTTTTTTGAAATCAAAGTCACGACCTTCTTTGGTTTTCTTGGTGCGGATGACTTTCAATTTTTTGTCGAACTTATGTGTCACATTGAGCGGCACAATGATCGTCGCCTTTTGCTCATTACCCGGCAGGCCTTCTTCTTCGAGGCTCTTTTGGAATGTCTCCATATAGGTCGAGTCAATACCAAATACATTGAGAGTTTCGAGTTCTTCGATGTATTGAGGGCGCACGACGCCAAGCATATGTGAACTACGCTTGAGCGAGCGACCGTGCCCCTTGAGACGCACCCCACGGCCGAATAGCTGAATGATCTGAGAGCCTTCGCTTTTACCGACATGCATCAGCCCTAGCGCACTCACGCGCCAGCAGTCCCAGCCTTCGATAAATTTACGAGAACCGAGGAGTAAGTTGATGGGGGAGCTAGACTCCTTGAGCGTATCAAACAGTCCATCGTGGAAATCCACATCAGCGATCGTGATTAGTTCATCTCCCAGCGCATCCTCCAAGTGATCGCAGAGCCCTTTGGCATCGCCTACATTGATCAAGCCAAAGCCTTCGGTTGCATGACCACAGCGCAGCAACACTTCTCCGCGCTCGCCTTTGAGGCGCTCAAGATGCAGACGACCACCGCTGTTATTTTGAAAGATCGTATCGAGGATGCCTTGATACACGCGTTCTGGATCAATCGTCTCAGCCGCGAGCGCGTTGAACGCGCCTGCGAAGAGATCGTTGCCGTTCCTGTCGATCAGAGCAGTGTCGCTACCGTTGGAGCGCAAGATCGCTTCGATTTGTGATTTCGCTGCGGTTGGGTTTTTTAGAAACTCAGCAAAGAAGGTCACAATATGGGCAACGTCAGAAACCGAGGGGCTATTTACGTCAAAGGTCGTTCGCGTCGTTCCTTTTTTCTTATCCTTGGTTTCTTTTACTACAGAGCTCCCGACGAATACCCAGAGTGGCTTCTCGATATTGAACGGTGCATACGCAGCCATATTCTCCTCGTAGAGCTTGTATTGCTGATAGAACTTGAGCAAGGCAGCGGTTAAATAGTAAGGGAGGCTGGATTCCCCAGCTAGCTGTTTCTGCGCGAGTGCGTCGGCTTTCTCCGTTTTGCCATCGGCGCGTAACCGATCAATTACTTCTTCCTTCGGTTTGGGAAGGTTCGTGATTTTATAGTCTTTACCAAAGCCGTCCTCATAGAACCAGCGGTAAGAATAGTCGAAGAGGATACCCTTTGCGTATATATCTTCAAAGTTGGTGCCACTGACCGCTTGCTTGAAGGTTGCCGAATACTCGAAGGTGAAACCACTTTCTGCAAGCTGTTGGCGCCGGCTATATTCCTTCGATTCTTCATCGCCTGAGCTAGTGCCGCGATGCCCTTCGTCGATGAGCACTAGATTGTTGCGACCGAGACTGCGCACCGCAATTGTGCTCGGCCCATCTACATCACGCAGCTTGGTAATTTCAACGACGTCGATCTTACTCAGGCCGCCCTCTTTCCCGGGTTGTAGGCGCTCGACTAGAGGGAAGTTACTCTGCGCAAAGTCCTCGATGTGTTGCCCTGACAAGCGCTCGTTGGGTGTGATCAGAATCGTATTAGTAATATCATCAGACTTACCATTTTTGTCCGCATAATCGCGGAATTGCAGGATATTGACATGCATCAAAAGCGTCTTGCCGCTTCCGGTTGCATTCTGCACACAGACGCGTTTCAAGTCGTCCGTAGTGTATGCCGGTACACCAGGGTATTCTGAGAAATGGGCATTAAACTTCGCCACATACGTATTCAACTCCCAGAGAAGCTTCTCTGGCTTGGAGAAATACCAATCGAGATAGATCTCCACGAAGAGTAGGTTCAACCATTGGTAGTATTTCCAGGTTATGGGTTGCGCTCTCTGTTCATTGATGGCTTGAGTATGTGCTACTATGTTTTCCTCGTAGCTTAGAATCTGTTCGGCAGTGACCTGTTGGAATTCATTCCAGAACAGTTCACTCTTCACGAGCTGATGGTAGAAGTGGTGGATGTTATCTTTATCCAGTCCTTCGTGGCGCGGATCCTGTATGGGGGCGCAAAGTTTATGAAACGGACGTTTTGTCTTCGTGAACTGAGGATCGAGTGGATCAATGCCAAACAGCGTCAGCATCCACTGGTTCAGCAGCAGTTTGTTTTGAAAGCCTAGCGTCTTAGGGGCCGCTTTCTTGGCGCGCTTTTTAGCGCTTTTCTTAGTGGCTTTTTTTGCAGGCATAACAGTCAGTCTTTAAAGGTTAAACATCCTGTGTATCCCACATCAGTTTGTGGAAGGCTTCTTCGAGCAGAACCACTCGCCAACGGTCGGTCTCCAGTTTCAAGTTCGGCAGGTTATTGCTGCCGTTGACATAGATGGTATCAAACTCACTATCCAGTGAGCTGAGTCCACTGCGTTGGAAGAATTCATCTAACACCACGTTGTCCTGTTCGAGATCTCCCGTGAGCTTGCGCCAAATGATAAGCACGCGTTCTTTATTTTGGGGCTTTTCTTCGCGTGTTTCTTTGTCCGGAATTGACGCGTTTTTAGGCACCCAGCCAGTGATGGCGCGAAACCAGAAGGGGCCATCGGCATCTTGCTTTAATCGTCCGTCGAGTTGAAGCTTGGTCTGCTGGCCTTCAGGCACGTCTGTGTCCCCCGGGCGCACAAAATTCGCACTGAAACTTTGCGGTGCCGAGAGTGTTTCAACACGCAAGCCAATCAGGTAGTTGAAAGTTTCAATGAGATCGACAGCCTGCTCGACCGAAGCATCACTCCCGGGCTTCTTGACCTGCATTTTGTAGGCCGTCGGATCGCTGAATTGCTCGATATTAAGTAGGCTAGGGCTACCCTTGCTTTGGTGATCGAGCAGGTAGTTTAGGTAATACGACTCTTTGAATTCCCCTTCTGGATTAATCTCAGCGTTATTGAACGCTAGGTTATTCAGGCAATCTTCGTAGGATTCTAAGCGGATGTATTTGTAAAACAGGGATACCCCTTCCTTGCGGGTTAGAGGTCTTCCATCGTTCCAGGTTGGAGAATATGAAACCTTATTTATTCGAGGCAGTACAACTGAATCGAAATGTTCACCCATTTCAATAAGTATAAATTTTCGGTATCCGGAACCTTCTCGGTTCAGGTTTATTGTTGCGTGAGCTGTAGTTCCTGACCCTGCGAAGTAATCTAGGCAGTAGTCATTATCGTTCATTCCCAGCCTTAAAAAGTCTTCAACTGCGAAGATACTTTTTGGATAGTCAAAAGAATTACCTGGAAGGATTTTCTTTAAAACATTAGTCCCTTTTGTAGAAGCATCATATCGATTATTAAACCATAGTGATTTAGGCAACATGGTGCTATTTGTATAATCTTTATGGTAAATTGTTTTGCTGTTGTTTTGCCCACGAACGAAGAAGATTTTCTTTTTACAGGACTCTATACAACGATCAAAGCCCCATCTCCAACGTCCTAATGCCCCATCGTCTCGAATTGGCCATATAAGTTTAGCACCTAATGAATCATACTTACTGTTTAACTTATCGACATATGAGTCATCAAATTTGGCACCGTCATATATTTTGCTGTATTCGTCACGGGGAATTACATCAATCTCTCCCGCTTCCTGGAGAATAAAAGGGAAATACATGTAAGGACGATCCTCTCTAAACGGCGCAGTGCCCCTTCGACGCAAAGGCAATTCACGGTAATAATCAAAAGAATCATTTTTGGGATATTTCTTCTTTAATTCATCAGATGATAGAGGCAAACGATTCATGGTCGCGCTAGTAATCTTTTTTGCGTATAAAAAAGTGTATTCGTGTGCGTCTGATACAAAAGCCTGTTCTCGCCCTTTCGGATTATGCAATATAGCAATATTTGCTATGTGATTATCTGATCCAAAAACATCATCTAATGCACATTTCAGTCTGTGTTGCTCTGCATCATCTATCGCGATTTCGAATATTCCCGAATCATGTAGTAAGTTCTTAGCGATCCTAGCACGATCATTTAGAAACGATAACCATGATGAGTGTTTGTAACTATTCTTATAGATTATCTCCGAAGCATTTGTATTATATGGTGGGTCAGTGTAAATACACTGAACTTGATTAGAATACCTGGATTCAAGAATTTTTATCGCCTGAAAATTTTCAGAATTAATTAGCAGCCCATTACAATTGCCGTCAAAATCCACAACCGAAGAAAGCAAACGCTCAACGAAATCTTTATCGAAAAATTTAGTATCTAAAATAAGCTTATCATTAGCCTTTAGGAAATCGACCGATAGAAGGGTCCCATAAGCCACTTCGCCAAGTTCTTCGCCTTTAATCTCATCAATTACAAATAGCTTGACCCACTCTTCACGCTGGTTGCGCATCTCTCCATCAAGACACAGCACCTGAACCTCCGCTGCCTCGACGATTTCGGTGTAGAATTCCTCAGGTATACGATCGAGTGTAATACAGTAATTCGTCTCGGTCACGAACTTCTTTTTCAGCCACAGTTTCTTTTGGAATTCTTCAAGCTGAGCCAAAAAGGTGATGAGCTTTTGTGCGATCTTGCGAAGCACCTTGATCTTAGCTAAATAGTCTTCGACCGCTGGTGCTTGGACTGAATCGCTGGTCAAATCATCCAAGCGCATGATTTCATTTTTGATATAGAAATCGAGTTCGCGCCTCAGAAAGCTCCCCAGATCCTTATGAATAAAGTAATCCATTGAATTACGCGCCGTATATTGCTTGATGTATTTCGCCAACAACGGTCGCGAGTTAATCTTATCCGTGGGCGCGGTTTGCTGAAGCAGTCCCAGGTAAGTGGCCGCATGTGCGGATGCGGATGCGTTCAGTGCTTCGAGCACGCGGTCTGCAATATTCAATGGAGGTAATTCGCCTTCCGCGACACTGCCACCATATGGGATTCCATCCTTTTTCAGATGGTAGTTCTTTAGCTCTGCTTTTCGGTCGGTATCGAGAGCGTCTTCACTTGCAGCGGGGCGATACTCAAAGTTGATCATCAGCTCGTCCTTTGTGTTAAACGCGATCGGAACTGATTTATGTAAAAAGAAAAAACGCTTTTCGTCGTCCGAAGCCTTAATGTTGCCATGTTCTCCTTCGGCGGCCTCTGCGATTTGAAAGTGCACGGCTAGCTTTTCTGCTAGCGCGCCATACGCACTGAAAAGGTCTGCTTCTTCCGTGATACCCTTTTTGCGTTTATCCTCGGCATTGACTTCGCTACCTTTGATCAGGTCGAAGCTGTAATTGCTAAAGTGCTCTGCTGTCTTGATGTAATACTGGTCCGAATTGGCCCAGTGCAGTTTTACTTCCTCTCCATTGTAGGGAATCGCATATGGTGCGGCTTGGCCTGCGGTCTCGCGTGTATAGTAGCGGCGCGATAAGAAGTCACCACCTTCGTAGTAGCGCTCAAAGAAGCGATACAGGTGATCATAAATTTGTCCTTCGTCAGAGAGGCTGGCGACGTGTGCGCCTGCTATCTCCATTGCTTCTGTATAAGCTTTAGCTGCCGGAACTGCTGATAAAGCCTCTTTGACAGTGCCATCTTCATTAAGGGCATCTTCACCAAGTGCAGAGATTAGCGCCTCGCGGGCTAGCTCGGCCTCAGATTTGGATTTTTCTTTAGAGGAATCTTTGAACTCATCTTCAATGATCTGCAGTAAATCTTGATCCAGAAACTGGCTGATCTCCTCGGCCTTCATATGCATGATGCGGTAGAAGCCAAAATCGAGGTCAGGTTGATCGAGTTGAAAAAGCTCTTTCAGCTTTTCCATGAGACGGGAACGAAGTTGTAGCGCAGTAGGCATGATAAAAATGTTAAATTACTTTCCAGCGGATTATGAAGAGTTCATTGCTTTTGGTTTGTTGGGAAAGGCGGCGTTCAAGCTCGGTAATCAGGGCATCGCGTTTGTCGGTGATTTCGTCCTCTTTGTCAAAAATTTCACGTCTCTGCCGCTTCTGTTTCTTTTCCAGTGACTGGATCTTTTCTTGTAGTTCTTTCTGCTCCGAAAGTGTCTCGGCACTTCGGCTTGCACGGCGCAGCGCTTTGATCTGCTCTTTGGTGTCTCGAATCGCTTGCTCAGCTGCAAATATAGAATCTTCGGCCCATTGCTCCAATCGCTCGCGGGCTTGATTGAAGTGTTGGCTATTGGAATCCAGCGAGCGGTTAATAGTGGCTTCGTTATGACGCTTCGACTCCTGGTCAAGGCGATTGGTGATCTCCGCGGATAGAGCAAGGGAGCTGCTCGCAGTGGCTCCGCCGCAATTAAAGAGTTTTTCGCAGCTTTCCTGATCGAGCGATGTGCCGTCGTCCTTAAATGCCGAGAAGAGTAGATACTCCTCCTCTTCATAACTCTCAATTTTTAGCTGATTAAGCCGCAAATAGCCGCTATGCCCTTTCAGTTCTTCTACTAGTGCCAACTTCGTCGGATGGTTGCTAATGTCGAAGACAATTTCGCTGACCGGTGTTTCTAAGGCTTTACCTGCTTCAGTAGCCCATTCGCCGAGTGGATGTGAGATACGGTAAAGGAAATGCCCGTGCTGCTCGGTGGGGTTCTGCTCGGAAGCTTTCTTCTCCTTACTGATCAAATAGTAGTGCCCGGTGAATACGTCAGCGGCAGGCGATTGCTTGAGTTTGAATGAGTGATTCTCTTCGGTCCAATCGGCTCGTTGACCAATGACATGCCTACTCAGGCCCCAGAATCGACGGCCAAAGGCGTCGAGTCGGCTCTTGGTATCGGCGAGCTCCAGCTTAAGGCGAGCATGCACATCTTCGTCAAAATGCTCAATCAAGGCTTTTTGGGTGTCCGCCATGCGATTCTTGATCGAATCATCCAGTTCGTCGCGAAGTGCTTGGAAGGCGGTATCGATCTCCTTGGGCGTGCGACATTCCTGGTAAATAGCTAGAATACGTTTCTCGAAATCGACACCGCTCTCGATGGTGCCCAGCACATCGTCAGAAGCGCCGAAGACGCCGTCGAAGAGGAGGAATTTGTCCTGTAAGAGTTGGTGCACCCGTTGGTCGGCTTCGTTGCGATTATTAATAAAATTGATAACGACGACGTCGTGCTTCTGGCCGTAACGATGGCAGCGTCCGATACGCTGCTCGATGCGTTGCGGGTTCCAGGGCAGATCGTAATTCACGATCTGCGAACAGAACTGCATGTTTACACCTTCGGCTGCTGCTTCAGTCGCAATCAGAATCGAAGCGCTGTCGCGAAAGTGCTCAATGATCGCTGTTCGTGCATCCACTGCACGTGAACCTGATGCTCGGCCTGTGTCACGGTTCTTCTCGATCCAGTTCTCATAGATCGCCTTGGCCTCAGGGCCGGAGTTTGTGCCGTTGAATAGGATTACCTTTCCTCCATAGCCATTGGCCTCTAAATAGGTCTTCAAGCCTTCTTGTGTTCTCCGAGATTCGGTAAATATAAGGGCTTTTTGAGCAGCGCCCATCTCCGACATATTTCGAAAGCCCGCTGAAAGTGCCTGAACCAATGCCTTGGTCTTCGTCTCGGTGCCAATAGAGCGTGCCCATTTTACGAGGGCTTGGAGCTCTTCAATTTCTTCAGACAGCTGCTTGATGTTAAGCGATGGAAGCACGGCCTCCTCGTCAGACTGCTCCGCAGCGATGTCGTCGATTATTTCGTCGAGCAGTTCGTCTTCTATGTCTTCGTCTTCGATCAACTGTTGCGGTAGGCTCATTTCAGCGACCTTACCGTCCCGCAGGTCGACCAGGCGCTTAACCATTGTCTCCAATGTGCCAGCGATGGCGTCGACGGAGGACGCCAAGAGCTTGCGCATAATAAGAATCACCAAGTGGCGCCGCTGTTTGGGAATCGCATAGCTCTCCTCACGCTGGAGGAAGGTCGATACCGCATCGTAAAATTTCTGCTCGTTGTCGGTCGGATTAAATGGCCGAGTAATTGGCCGACGCTTGGTGTAGCTGACATATTCGGTGACCTGGTTGCGCAGCGTGCGTTTACAAAAGCCACTCAGACGCTGACGAAGCTCTGCAGTGTTGCCGCCATTGTTGATATATTGAGAGCGGAACGCCCCAACATCCCCAAAAATCATATCGTCGATGATCGTCGATAGGCCGTAAAGCTCTAGCAGGGAGTTCTGAAGAGGCGTCGCAGTGAGCAGAATCTTCTTACGATCCTCGACTGCCCAACGGATGCCTTGGCCGAGTTTATTGCTCGGACGGTAGGCATTTCGCAGCTTGTGGGCCTCGTCGATCACGACCAGATCCCAGTCAATACTGCGAATTTCCTCCTTGTAGCGATTGGCGAAGTGATAGGAGACGACAATCACCTCTTTGGCGTCGAACGGACGCGGATTCCCTTCCTTTTGACGCGTCTTATAAGCCTTCGCATCAAAAACAGTGCATGGCAGGTTGAATTTCTCCTCCATTTCAAGCGACCACTGCTTGCGAATCGCAGCCGGGCCAATGATCAGAATGCGACGTTTCCGCTCGGCCCAGAGTTGGCAAAGGATTATACCCGCTTCAATCGTCTTCCCCAAGCCGACCTCGTCGGCTAGGATGGTGCCCTTGGAGAGCGGCGAATTCAGGGCGAAAAGAGCAGCTTCGATCTGATGGGGATTTAGATCTACCTGGGCATCAAAGAGGGCTCTAGACAAACGCCCAACGCCTTCAACGTTTTTTGACGTCAGCTCGTGTGCGTAGTATTTGGCATGGTAGTCCGTTAAAAGCATACCATGGATCTGAATTTAAATTGGGCAGCTGCTGAAATAAAACACATGGTTATTACTATAAAAGACTCTATACAACCAATGAATCAAGCAGAGTAAACTGTAATCACATTAATCCTTAATGTAACCTAAATTATAATTCAATAAATAGATTTTAAGTTACTTATAAACAACTACTTATCGTATTTTAAAATATCCAAAATTTGTGACAAAAATGTTGCTAAAATCCCCGTAAATTTGCATTATTTGAGCAGCAAAAACGCTCTTAAATAAACCTGTAAATATACGATTATGATGCAACAAATGATGAGCCGCTACGGCGGCCACAACTACCTCCTTGGTAAGGGTAAAGCCAGTTATCAAGACCTTCCCGAAGACCAGTCCCTGGACAATCTTTTGGACAATTACGCCCCTGAGATCATACCCAACCACTACTACGTCTCCACTTACGATGCGCAGCCTTAAGTATGGATCGTGACTCGGACGATTATCCTCTAATTGGGAAGTATCTTAAGCCTTCCAAAAAGAAGTATAAAAAAAAGATCATCGATGCTGCTTTCCCAGAATTTAGGGATCGGGTTTCTAGACGATTGGATGAAATTCTAATAGATTAATTATCTCTATGACACAAAAAGTGCTTTCCCTTTCAGGCCAGTTGCCCCACCCTGCTTCTATCGTTCTTTAAATCTCTCGCGTCTTTAACGCATCTTGAAGTGTCCCGCCTCGCGGGATAACGCCAACCGGGTTTTTCCATTTTCTGGAGAGTCACCACGGTGGTCCAATGATGTGCGGCCTGACGCCACCGAACCCAAGCACTCTCCTGCACGCTAGATCGTCCCGCAGGGTCGATCTTTTTTTGTGTCTAGGTGAGTGCGTTTAACCAAACAAACGCACATCATGGAAATACTGAAAAATAAACACGCTTCCGTCCGTATCGGGCCAAGCAACCTAGATCACCACCTCTACAGTAATAACGGGGTCTGGTGGCTCCACTACACTAGCTACCCCACTCCTGCCACGAGTAAGCGGATGCGCCGCTCCCTGAGGACGCGAGACGTCACCCTCGCGCGCTCAAGGAGGGATACTTTCTTGGACGAACTTTTTACCAATCGAAAGGCCATCGTATGAGTGCAGCTGAATTCTATTTTTATCCGATTGAGCAGATTTTCTTAGGTAGTGAGTTAGAGATCCATACAGAGTGCATTTACCGCCTAGAGGGTTACATCCACGAGACCTACCGGAATAAGGGCCAGGAAGCGGAAAAGATCTGGACCTTTTACCTGAATGAAGGACGTCCGTCTGGGTTAATCAGCAACTCTTCCGCCGATGATCTGCGGGAGATGATCCGCAAAGAGAGGAAAAGTCTGGCTTACCACACGATGGCAAATGAGTTCCACTTTAATCCGATCGAAGAAAACCTGGGCGGACACTTCGTTAATCGTGTGATAGAGAGTGTCTACCGACTGGACGGTTATTTTAGCCAGCCATTCTCGGATGAAGGCCGCAAGGAGGACATTAAGAACTGGAAATTGACTGGCCCGAACGGTGTGCAACTGGATCAGAGATACAGATGCACAGTCGAAGAGATGCGTGAAATAATTCTGGCAGAAAGGAACGGAGAACAATGATAATCAAAAAAATCAAACATCCTAATAGAGATGAAAATATCTCACCAAACAAGAAGCCTAAAAATACTGCTAAGAGCGGCAAGAAGCTCTGTCTTTTGAGCAGCCCACCCAAAAGTAGACCCGATGAGTCGAAGGAGGAATGGGCAATGCGCTTCCTGGGAAAGATTGCTACTGATCTTGGGGAGGCTTCGGGAAAAAGATGAATCTACACTGAGGGTATTAGTGGCAGTTCTTATTTTTGCTTTGCCAAGCTTCGATTAATTTTTGTGCCTCTTCATCTAACTCAGACAGTTTCTGTTGATCTGACTTCTGTTTCTCAAACTCTGCTATATTTACTAGATTCTCCGCCTCTAGTTGCCACTCACCTCCACCACAAGCAGTGTGGTTTTCTCTCAATATTTTGTCTAACTTCTCAATGTTTTTTCCTATTATTTCCATAGTTTTATTACTTTCTAAGTTGGTGTTTAGCCTCTCCAATAATTTTTAATTTAAGGATAAGGTGTTATGTTTTTTTACAGTCTTTTAAATTCTGAGGAAGGAGCTTTTTTATATCATGTTCCATTAATTCATGAATGGATTTACTATTTTCATTAGTCACTTCTTTCTCTTCGATTTTTTCTTCTATTACTTCAATACGCCGTTTGTAGTATGTGTGTATATTCGCCTGTTTAAATGTAAGCTCGCTAATTCTTTTTTCGTTTACTTCGTGCATAGACGTAAGCTCTTTGATTAACTGATCCTTAGAATGGATTGCTTCCTCTAGGTTACTATATCCCAATAATTTAGAATGATCCTCTGCTTTTTTAAGCTCTTTTTCGATTTTTGGATCAGTAATTAGATCCAAAAGTTGATCTACAGCTTGTTGAATAGCTAGCTTTACCCGCTCTTGCTTATAAGAAGCCAGCTCTAGCATCTCGTATTTTTCTGATTCTTTGTGCTCTTGCTCAAATCTATCCGCGTCATTTATAAGACGCTCAGCTATCTCTTCAAAGTATTTTGCTAATGCCATAAGAGAATATGTCTTAGACTTTTAATATTTCAATTTCGACTTCATAGCCATTCTCGTTGAGAAATCTCTCAACATCTCTTACCGACGATTCACATTTCGATTCGCAGTAGGTAAAATTACTGCCAGGTCGATCGCCTTGTATAAAGTATAAGTCAGAAATTTTACAGTCAAAAGGCTTACAGCCTAGGCTGTCCATGAGCCAATAAAACATAGGCGCTGGCCCTTTTTGCATTTCATATTGATCCTCAATTAATTCCCATGGGTCTTCATTAATTATAGCCTTTAAAGTTTCTTCACTTTCTATCTCATTTTCTTTAAGAAATTCCTGAATAGCTTTTTTATCGCCAATTTCTAAGCCAAGATACTCTTCAATGTATTCCTCGTAAGTCAGATTTATTTCAGTTTGGGGATCACCAAGATAGTAGGTATAGCTCCCTAAGCTTTCTTGAACGAATATTTTGAGTGGTATTTTATTCATGATTTTAATTATCCGGCGTAGATTATGATCGTGATGATACCATCTCATGGTATTAAACGATGCGTCAAGAAAGCCTTAACTTAGCTCCTTGTTAGCCTCGATGAGCAATAGACTAACAAATCAGTAACATGGCTAAGTGAGCTTATGGAGGATCATGACGCTCAGGAAGAATTTTTTCAAACGTTCTCAGATAGAATCTTTTGAATCTCAGCGAACACTCGCTCATCCAGCCCATTTCGTATAGCCAGTTCTGCGACCATTGGATTCTGCGGATTCGCAGAGGCTGCTACCAAGCGAGGGAGCGCATCCAGTAGACGGCGAAGTGGTGTCAGGGTCTTAATAATTGATTCGGTTGCCTCCGATTGAGGAATAAGGTCTTCACTCTCGCGCTTGAGCT
>Ga0209710_1001623_pt1 | contig 16866 bp, 8 predicted proteins | sample ArcticOcean_MG_C_5_FD_187436 | JGI IMG/M metagenome (GOLD analysis project Ga0209710, IMG submission 187436) | Marine microbial communities from western Arctic Ocean - ArcticOcean_MG_CB4_138 (SPAdes) (version 2) | ecosystem: Environmental > Aquatic > Marine > Oceanic | place: Arctic Ocean: Canada...
TTTTGTGATTCGGAACTTTATACACTTTATTCGCATCGGAAAAGTCTCTGCGGTCTCGCGAGTACGAAATGAAAACACAGCAGCAGCAGCAGCAGCAGCAGCAGCAGCAGAGTAATCAAAGACTGAAAAATAGTGCGTTCGTTGCATCGATGACTTTCGTGTTCTATGCAATCGCGTTGTTCGATTGGGAACGAAACGGCCTAAAGTCTTTACCTCGTTTCGGGAATGAAAAGAGTGAGAGTTTTGGAAAACTGCGAGAGAACTCAATGGTAATCGATGATGATAACGATATGCGACGCGGTGATTTAGATAATGTAGCGGGTGATGATGGGCAGGTTTTGAGCGAGCGTTTGAGGGAGTTAAGGGCGGAGAAGGAACAGATTTTGGAGGATATTAAACGAGCCACTGATGAGAAAGATGATGATGATGATGGAGGAGGAGGGGGGCGAGGAAATTCTAAGACGGCGAGAAAGAAAAGTTCTATTCCGTCGTCGTCGTCGTCGTATAATTCGGAGAATTTCCCAGAGGCTATTATTGAAAGTATAGAGAGAGATTTAGGACTAGGAACGAGAGCGCAAAGAGGGGCTGAAGAACCGGCGAGGACGATGGAGCTCGCTCGATTGAGGTGTTTAGGAGCGCCCGAGCCTTGGAGTCCGTTCGACGCGGGTAGGAAGAAGGATAATTTTGGTATCGAGAGACGAGGAGGAGGGGAAAACAAAAAGAGGAGGAGGATGTTGTTGTTAGGCAGTGATGAAGGTAGTGGTAGTTTGAAAGTAGAAGAACAGGAGCGCGATGATGATGATTTCGATGTTGAGATGTTGACTGATAATAGCAAAGTAGCGAACGCTGGTAGAAAATTGCTCGCATATAGATTACCGGCGGATAAGTATAAACCGCTCGAGCCGAAGTGCAAAGCGAGTGAACGCGTGAAAAAGAACATACGAACGGGCGAAGACGCGATCGTAGGGTGTTTAAAGACGAATAGATGTACTCATTCAGTCGAGGATGTGTTCAACGCGATTCAAAATTTAGACGGCATCAAGTCATTGAAGAATTACGTGAATTGTTTAACCGTGAACGCGCAAGAGAAAGGATGTGGCGTGATAACTGGAAATCCAGAAACGTTTCCGTACATAGGCACGAGGCCACCTCCTAAATTAAAAAAGGAAACATCGCGCATGTATAGAACGTGTGCGCTCGTCGGTAACGGCCCTGGTTTACAAAGAGACGGTATGGGTGAAATCATTGACAAGCACGACGCAGTCATTCGCTTCAATACGTTCGTTTCATCGGGCGTTTGGCAAAACTTTACTGGCACGAAATCTACACTTCGCGTGTTTAACAAAAAACGTGCGGAGACAATGAAGAGTACAAAAAATGTCTACATCGCGAGCTCAAACGCGAAAGATAAAAAAGACGTCGAAAACGAGCTTTGGATCTTCTGGAACTACATGTCGTTCCCGTTCTTAGCGCCCGTTCTACGAGCGAACAAAAACACCGCGCTACTCGCTCCAGATGTCATAAAATACATGGTCACCGGGTACTTCAAAGCACGCACAGACTTGCATAGATTAGGCTACAAAGGTTTCCAATGTCCAACGAACGTGAACTCGGGCGTACACGCGATGTATATGGCCATGCAAATGTGCGAGCGCGTCAATCTTTTCGGTTTCTCTTATTCCATGGATATGTTGAACAAGCGCTCGGACGCGCGTTCGCCGAGAATGTCCAGGTTCCACGATTGGGCTTTCGACACAATGCTCGTTCGCTTATTACACCTCTCCGGTTACGTCAACGTGTGTACGAGCTAGTCGCCTCATTCATCGACTACGTCAACATATTCCACGATTTCTATACAATCGCTTTCTATAGTAATCTTCACACGAGTTAGTTTTTGTTTCCACGTTCATCGTTCGTGGCACGTTTTAATGTATTATATTACGCAGAAGCGCTCGCCCCTACTTGCCCTTAAAATTCTCTCTCCATAGAACAGAAGAGAGATCTTCTTCTTCTGCACAAATAGTTCTCGTTCTTAGTAAGAGCACATATTCCGCTTTTGCTCGAGCGAATAAAACTGCGCTTAAAAAGAAAAACGGGAACGATCTCTGACGACCACGACGCTCTCTTTCTTAACCTTTTTCGTTCGTTCGAGGTTAAATCGCAGATCGAAGAAAGAAGAAAGAAAAGAGTTTCGAATCCTGAAAAGACCGATCGGGGAAAACCGGAATTTCGAGCAAAAGCGGTGTATTTATTAGTAATAACTTAAGAAGAAGAGAGTATTGAAAACACTTAAACGATAGTGTAATGGCGCTCGTGGATGTATCGATCGGAGGAATCGTGAGAGCGTTTTTGATTTCGTATGCGGCGTATTCTGCGTATTCCATAAGGTTGATCGCCGTTCAGGAGTATGGGAGGATCATCCATGGTACGTTTTCGTGTTTCTCTTTCTCAGTGTATTTATCTTTTTTTTGCGAGAGCGAACGAGAGCGAAGAGAGCGCGAGATGTGCGTACTGATTAATTCTCTCTCACACTGAATGAACAGAATTCGACCCTTGGTTTAACTTCAGGGCGACGCAATACTTGGCCGATAACGGATGGCGAAAGTTTACGACGTGGTTCGATTACATGTCCTGGTACCCGCTCGGGAGACCGGTTGGATCAACGATATACCCGGGGATGCAAGTCACGGCGGTTACGTTATGGAAGGTTATTAATATGTTTACACCGATATCGTTGAATGATACGTGCGTGTTTTTTCCGGCGTGGTTTGGAGGCGCGGCAACTGTATTGACTGCGATGTTGACGTACGAAGGGTCGGGGAGTTCGTGGGGAGGCTGCGTCGCTGCGTTGATTATGGCCGTGATTCCAGCTCATACTATGAGAAGTATTGCTGGCGGGTACGATAACGAGTCCTTGGCGGTTACTGCGATGGTTTTGACGTTTTATGCGTGGGTTAGATCGAACAGGAATGAGAAATCGTGGCCGCTTGGAGCGGTCGCGGGTTTGTGCTACGTTTACATGGTCGCCGCCTGGGGCGGCTATACGTTCGTTTTGAACATGGTCGGTTTGCACGCCGCTGCTCTCGTTCCGCTTGGTCATTACACGGACGCATTGAGGAAAGCGTATTCGTTGTTTTGGATCGTCGGTACGCTCGGTGCGATTCAGTTTCCGGTTGTTGGTTTACAACCTATTAAATCGGCCGAACAACTCGGGCCTATGTTTGTCTTTTTGGGTTTGAATATCATCGGTTACGGTGAGTCTTTAGTGAAAAAGCAAAAAATTGGAGACGATAGAAAAAAAGCGTGGCAATTAAGGATTCGTGTGTATACTGGTGCTGCGACGATTGCGTGCGCAATTTGCGCATCGTTGGCCTCGACTGGATGGTTTGGTCCGCTTTCCTTACGAGTTCGAGGATTGTTCATTAAGCATACACAGACTGGAAATCCGTTAGTCGATTCCGTTGCCGAGCATCAACCAGGAACAGCCGATGCTTACGAGCGATACTTGCACAAGTCCATGTTTAAAACGGCACCGATTGGTTTCGTGTTTGCGATGGCACATTTCTTTGCGCACGTGGACCCGCAATCGCTTTTCTTACCACTTTACGCCGGCGTCGCGTATTATTTTGCAAACAGAATGGTTCGTTTGATTATTTTCTTAGGTCCCATTGCATCAAGTTTGTGTGGAGTTGCTATTGGATACGCCTTGGATGATTTGCATAAGATTTTGAAAACGTACGTCTTGCGATATCTCGATGGAAAATCTGTCTTGTTTCACGTTGATAACAAAACGACTACTGGTGAAAAAGAGGAAAAGAAGGAAGAAATACCGGCCAAGATATCAAACACAAAGATGAAGAAAAAGTTTGTCACTACCAACACAAAAAGCACAGCGAGCGCTGAAGGTGCTTTTGCCAACGCTCCGTTACAACATATTTTCAAAATCTACCACTCAAACGTGTCCATGATTTTCCGCCTCGTGCTTCTCGTACTCGGCCTTATTAACTTTGGACTGATGTGGCCAGGTTTCATGCAATATTCGCAACAAATGGCAGAAGGCATGTCCATGCCGTCCGTGATGTTCAAAGGCCAACTTCAAAACGGCCAAGTCATACTCGTTCGCGACTACATGGACGCGTACGAATGGGTGAAAGAAAACACTCCCGAAGATGCTCGTATAATGGCGTGGTGGGATTACGGATACCAAATTACGGGCATCGCGAACCGTACATCGATCGCGGATGGCAACACGTGGAATCACGAACACATTGCGAATCTCGCGAGAACATTAACCGCTCCTGAAGACGAAGCGCACGACGTCATTCGTCACTTGGCTGATTACGTCTTGGTATGGACCGGCGGCGGCTCTGACGATATGGCCAAATCGCCTCACCTTTTCCGAATCGGAGCATCGATTGGTCAAAAAGGCGGCACGGTTGACATGGATAGCATCCACCGTAAATTCGGAGTGGATCGTCAAGGCCGACCGTCACCGATGATGGCGAACTCCTTACTCTTCAAATTAGTCTCGTTCCAAGGAAGCGTCTCGGAAGAACATTTCGAGGAAGTCTTCACGACAAAGTATAGAAAAGTTCGCATTTATAAAGTCATCGACGTTGACATGAAATCTCGCGCGTGGGCCGCAGACCCAGCGAACAGAGTATGCGATCCTCCTGGAAGCTGGCAATGCCCTGGGCGATATCCGCCGGCTTTGAAAAAGTTTCCAAAGTTAATCAAACCGGCGTACCCCGCCAGTCGAGAGAAAATGGCTAAAGAGCAATCGAATAAACGTAGTAGTGGCTCTAATAAATCAGAGCTTTAAAAGTAAAGAGAGAGTAGAAATGAGAGAGAGAGAGAGAGAGAGAGAGAGTTTTGTTCGTACATATTAAATATCTTACGTAGTAGTGTTGTTCTTATTATTTGCGTTATACTGTTATACCGTTATAACAAGAAGTCAAAGTAAAATTCGAAACAGTATAGTGCTTCGCTTCACAAAAAAAAACTCAACGGCACGTTTTACATTCTTCTTCTTCTCTTTCTTTCTTTGACTCGATCGACTTAAATAAATAAAAGAAAAATAAGAGTGAAGGAAACATGCCCGATTTCCAGCAATGGTTCCTTTTCGCCGATTGCGATCGCGATGGGAAAATCACTGGCGCAGAAGCGATCCCGTTCTTCACTAAATTCGCAAATCTTGCAAAGGCGGATTTGGTCGAGACGTGGGAGATCGCGGATGCGAAAAAACTCGGATATCTTGATTTAAGTTCGTTCATCGTCGCCATGGGAGTCGTCAGTTTGAAGCAAGCCGGTGTTAAAGAGATTACGAAGGCGCACGTGCAGTTGCTAATGAAAGGGGAGACGAGAGGGTTACCGGATCCAGTTTTGAAAGATGGCGAAGTTGTTGGTGATGATGCGATGAAGGGACTGGCGACGACGACGACGACGACGATGAATGACAATCGTAATAAAAACGAAGAGAGTGTAAACGTGAGACCGATAATTAGTGATGATATTTTTGCGGCGTACGACGAGCCACAGCAGCGGCAGCGACCGTACTTTGGTGTGCAGTCGACGAGTGAAGAAGGAGGAGGAGGAATGGCGGGATATTCTTCGAGAACGCAATCGTTCGATGGATTTGGCGAAGATGTTTTTGGTGGTGGTGGTTTTAATTCGAATAATAACAATGCGAACGACGGATTTACAGCAACAACAACGATAAACGAGCGACAACAACAACTGCCTGCCACAATAAACGTAGTCGCTCCTCAACAAATTGCCTTTCAATGGCCAGCAATGGGACCTACTGATTTTCAACGATACCAGATGCAGTTTTTAGAAAAAACGAATAATGATCCGAATGCGTCTATTCCAGCGCAAATATGCGCGCCTTTAATAGCAGCCTCGGGTTTGGAAAAGCACGTTTTGAAACAGGTATGGGAAATTGCTGACTCAAGAAAAATTGGCGCTTTAGCGTGGGCAGAATTTGTTGTTGCAATGTACTTGGCCGACGTGATCAAAACAAGAAACGTGCAATGTCCACAAGTGATGCCAAGTCTACCGTTCCCACCGTTTGATCAGAACGCGATGGGTTTGTTGCTTAAAAATACTCCCGTTCTTCCTCTTCCTCATTTTCCAAATGCAGTTGGTGCAAATTTTCAACAACAACAACAACAACAACAACAACCAAATTTTGGCGTTCAGGCGCCAGTTATGCAACAAGATACATTTAATTTCATAACTGGCTCGCAACTTCGCAATGAATACGACGCGCAAGGACTCTCTCGTAGCGGTGAGAACGCACAAAATACTAGCTCGAGTGATAGTAGTTCTTTCTCCTTTCGCGGTCCCCAACTCGATCTCTCGGCTGTTCCAGATTCCGAGCGTCAGTTTGCAGAAACACAATTTAACAACGCGAAACAAGCTGATGAAAATTTGTTCTCTCAACAAACGCGCGAAAGTGAGCATAAAATGTCCGCCAAAGCTGCCCAAGAGGCGCTCGGTAATCTAGCGCTGTTTCGCCGAAAGTGCGAAGCAAATTTAGCAGAGGCTGAAAATAGAGCTTCAGTAGCAGAAAACGAGGCGCGAGAGCTCAAGAAAAAAGTTGAAGAGGCGAAAAATATGTGCGAGGATTTAATGAAAAAGAGCGAAGCATCAGGGAACAATTCTACACAAAAACGTTTAGAAGCTGCGCGAGAAGAACGAAACGAATTGCTTCGGAAACTCGAAGAAGAAAATCAGAAAATTCGAGAACTTGGCGGCAATAACAACGCTGCTGCGAGTAATAACAGTGCAGAAATTGAGTACGAGATTGGAAATTTGCAAAAGGATATAGAAAAACTTAGAAACGATATAGCACTGGCGCAAAGACGACTCGAATTAGCGAACGAGCGTTCGGATTTAGTAGCGCAGCTGGCTACTGTTTCGATAGCTGCGGATGAGAACGAAAAAAGACTTCAACAACAACAACGACAACAACAACAATACCAACCGCCACCAGCTATGACGCCAAACGGTACGTGGGAAGGTTTAAAAATCCCACCTTTACCGCCAATGCCAACGCCTGCGCCGGCAACGCCACCCGGTCCAGGTTTTGATCAATTGAACGATTGGAATACGACAAAGACGCCTCCGAAACAACAACAACAACAACAACAACTGCAAGATTTTTTCCAGACATCACCTCCAGTTGTTCCACCACAACTAACAACCAGTGCGGCGAAATCGATCAATAAAGAGAAACCAGCACAATTCAGCACGATTATGGCTCCATCGACGGATAGTTTTGATTTCTCTGCGCCGGCAAGTCGAGAATTCGTCCCGCCAGCCGTAGCCGCGGCGTTATACTCGCAAGCTTCATCCGGCGGTTTCTTCTCCGACGACGAAACGACTCCAAGTCACTCTAGAAACCCGAGCGGCATACTCGACGCTGGCTATAACAATAACACCATCGTCGCTCCTTTAAATCAACAGCAAGTTCAACGACAACAACAACAACAACAACGAACGCGTACGACTCCAGAAAACTTCGTCGACCCGTTCGCCGACGATAAAGATGATGACACCGACGATAGTTTCGACGACCCTTTCGCTTAATTACACTACTACGTATCAATAAACAACACAGAATATCTTCTCGCGTCCGTATTCACTAGAAAATCTTCACCGCGGTTGAGCGGAAGCGCATTTAGGCGAGGCACCTGTTCTTTTTTCAGAGGACAGTTTTGGGCAAAAAATTAGGTGACGATTATCACGTCATTTTTAAAAGCGCACTAATACACTCGATTGAAATAAATAAGAAAACTAAATCGGCTCTCTGTAGAACTACTCTCCATTGCGCTCACGCAACGCAACGCATTCACTCGCTCTCTTCGTTGTTATTATTGAACGTGATATAGATAACACGAGCGTTCTTTTTAAAGGAATTGGCATAAATTAGGGCAATTCAATAACTATAACGTCCTCGCGTTTTTGATAGTCGATAAAGAGAGAGAGAGAGAATAAAGAGAGAGAGAGTTACATATCGGTTCGTGGAAAATAATCGAGTGTTTGTCAATAGTGATAATTAAAAAGAAGAGAAGTAAAAAGAGATGTTCAAGCGCAATAGACAAACGACTCGGTTACATTTCAGGATACAAATCAGAGAATTATATCTCCCCTCGAGTGATAATTCCAGGACTGATAGTAATCAACGGCAATTAGTAGCGCAATCGTTACGCGCGATTGCGTGGTACAGAGGGAACAAGAATTCCGGGGTAACGAAGACCGTGGAAGGATATGCAACGAACGATAACGGTGTGAGGATGGAGAAGCATTCGTTCGCGAACGGAGACGACGGAGAGTTTGCGTTCGTGAGTACGATTGAAAGAGGGAAGGCGAAAATGTTGAGGTTAATCGTGCTCGAGGCGAATAAAGGTTTGGATCAAGTCGCGCCTAAAGAAGGCGTGAAGAGAGTAGCTGGGAATCACGTTGGTACGGTCGATGTCGATTTGTGCGATTTCATGAACTCTGGCGATATCGGTAAAGAAGTCGCCTTGAAAGTCAATTTAGAAGGAAAGTTGGAAAGAGGAGAGGCGCAGAGGGGAGGGGGGAAACTTTCCAAGGCGAGGATTGTTTTGGTCATTAAACATGATGGGTTTATAGAGGCAGAGGAGAAATTAGCAGAAAACGAGGATGATATGGTCTCCGCGACGTCGATATTGATATCCGCGGACGTGAAACAACAGCAACAACAACAACAGCATCGAGAAGTAATGAAAGGGAAAAAATTTGACAACGACGACGACGACGCAGATATTCGACCAATATCGACGTTTTCTGTAGCAGATGTCATTAAACCAGGCCAGCGGCCAGTTGGAAATGTTTCGGCTAATCACATGCTGTTAGCGCAACCGTCTGCATCTTTACACGCATCTCGGTTCGGAGCCGGAGGGGCCATGAATAATACCCCGAGAGCGGCGATGTCTGCTGTTGACCCTGAATCATTTGCAATGTTTACAGCAGAACGCACCCGGCAACAAAAACAGCAAGAAACATCAAAAAAAGAAGAAAACAATACTAATAAGAACGAAGAACAAGAAAATAATAATAAAAACGAAGAAGAAGAAGAATGGAATCCGTTTGCCGAACGCGGCCGCGGTGGCAGCCATGGTAAAAATAGCAACAAAGACTATGATACACCTCGTTTTGGAAGCATTGATGGGATTAGCAATAATAATACTGATGCCGTCGTCGACAACAATAATAAAACATTCGATAGCGATGGGTTTCTACTTGATTCGGACTTGGAAACAGAAGACGAAGACGATGTGTTTGAAGACGCGTCGGATACTGAAAACGATGGCATAGGATCTCTCAACGGAAACCAAAGCGAAAAAGAAGAAGAAGAATTTGATGATGATGACGCACTGACGCATCGGAACGACGAATTGTACGACGACGATAGATGTACGACCCCACCGCTGACGCCTGGACCATCAAGACCTCCGCCTACACCGCCACATCGAAAGAGTTCATACGGGGGAAGTTCCATTGGTCATCGCTCTGAATTACGGGATCGTGACTCGGACGCTGCTGTTTTGAACAGTGGCTTTGGCAACGCTGCAGGAGGACCAATGTTTATTGATAAATCACCAGAATTTAGTAAGAGGCGTTCTAAGTTTCGTACGGATAAACAATTGTTCTCGAACGACGTTTTGGAATCGAAAAGCTCGCCGCCTTCTCGAAAACAGCGCTCGAATAATGATAGCTTGTTAGTGGACGTTTCGTTTGAAAGTGACGGGGATGGTATGCGTGCAACATCGTTTAATGACTCAATGGACCGATCGACTGGTGATTTTGATTGGAGTAGCATAGTGATGCCTCGCGCGGCGGCTGCAAGTTTATTAGTACGAGCGCAAGATAATGACGGCGGCGGCGGTGGCTTTCCAAAGCCTCCATCGAGCGACGCTCCGTCACTTGGGAATTCTGAACTTTCAATGGTTGAACGCGTCTCTCAAGATTGGGATTTAGAGTATCGAGCGCGAATTCGCCCAAATAGTTCAGACGGTCCTCGTTCAATACGAACGAACGATAGTCAAAAAAGTAATGGAGGGAAAGAGCTTGAACAAGAAATCAAGAATATCAAAGCCCGATACGAGAAAGAAGTCACCGATCTCAAAGATGATGTCTCTGAAGAACAATTGAAGAATAGACGACTTACGGAAGAACTCACAAAGACTAGAGTAAATTTGGACGAAACAGCAACTCGCCTCGGCGCCATGCAAATGTCGCATTCGCGCCTTGAAGAAGAAAACGAAAAGTTGACAAATCTCGTTCATTCGTTGAAATTGGACGAAGAAACGTTCAAGAAAAAAACTAACGCGAATGAAAGCGCTTTGACGACTAAGTATGCAGAGATTATTGCGAATTTGTCCGCAGAAACTGCTAGAGCAGATGCTGCGCAAAATAATCTCAAAGTGATATCGTTAGAAAAAGAGAGTGCTCATAGTGAAATTAGACAGCTTTCTCAATTGATTGAAACGTTGAGAAATGATTTGAACGCCGAGCGAGCGAAGACGTCTTTAGAATTTGCTATGCGAAGGTCGTCGTTAGGCGATGATCACTCTGATGTGATTATGGGCGAAGCGCGCGGTTTCTCTTCGACGAGTGGAAATGATTCAGACGGGGACCTGATTCCACCCTGGCAAAAGAAAAATACTGCGGCTACGAAATCGAAACGCATGAGACAAACTCGAGCGATAGTTGACGCGCATTCTACCGACGACGACGACGATGATGATGAATCAGAAGATGAATCAGAAGATGGTTCTGGCTTTGAATCATCAAAAGTTGGTAATATCCCTCTCATCCATGCGCTCACAATCACGGAAGCGGCACTTCTTCGAACACCGCAAACAACAGAAACATTTGATGTGGCGAAAGTACTTTTCGCATACGCCTCTGGTGGTACTACGGACAACGAATGTGAGGAGAGACATTATCGCGTCATCGACGCTTTCAACGGATGCGTTAGAGGTTATGCGTTTGAAGAACCGAAACAACTCGTTGCGATATGGGTTCAGATAGCTGCATTTGCTCGTGGCGTGAAATCCAAAGGTAAAACCACTAACGTATGGGAAGATGCAAAGAAATTGAGAGACCAAACGTTCACGTTTGCATTTGAAGCAGTTTGGAGACGAGCGATTTATCCCTCGATTATATGTGGCGACGATGATTATGCAGTAGAACCATTGGAGAAGCGAAACCAAATCAATGGTGATGGTGAACGGTGTGGACGTTATTACGTGCGCGCTTTAGACCGCGCTGCTATCCTATTAGGCGTCAATGAAACTGCAAACCAAGCACCTGGATTAGCAATTGCGAATGCGGCTATATTACGAGCGATTTTGGCGCGATTGGATGCTGCATTAGTTCGAACGGTTTTGTCTCTCGATAATGATAACAGTACTACTACTTTTTCAAAGACTTTGGAAGATCGCATAGAAGACGTATCGAACATCGTTCCTGGTAAAGGTGTTGTATCATTTTCCGCTGGAGCGCAGTTGAAGCAATGCGTGACACTCATCACGCGTTGGACAGAATCAATTGGCGGTATTGCAAAAAACGACAGCGGTACTTCATCTTCTACTTCGTTCATCGCGCTTCCAATCAGCCGAAGCTTAGCCGATGCCATGATGATCCCGAGAGAGAATTTAATCGAAGACAGCGTGCGAAAAGAAATTCAAGGCGATCTCACCGATATCATGATTGCTAAAATTCTCGAAAAGCGAGTTAAGTGCGAGTTAGATGACGACTGCGTTTCCCCAGAAATCGCTTCGGCAATCGCTCGCTTCATCACTACGCTAGAACAGAACTCCGTCGGCGAACGAACTCCTCCATTAAACGAAGCGAGTTCGTTCTTAGATTTCAACGCCGATAAAATCGCCGCGGACCAAAACTGGAAACAGCACGAATCGTTTCATAAAGAACGAGCTCTAGTGTTCTCGAACGCGAAACGAAGTTCGCTCGCTCAATTCAGCGCTCGCTTCGAACTTCGAGAACGAGTAGAAGAAGAAGACGACGAAGCAGAACATGAAGAAGATTGAAGTAGTAGCAACGCGCGCAGACACACACGCACACACACGCACGCACACACACGCACACAACTGCATACGCTTGTACATAGATAGATAAATAGGCTATACTAGATTGCTACTAATTCAGTTCTTAAATCGTGAACCGACCGAAATCTTCCTTTTCTACTTATTAAGATATTAACCGAGATCCTCTTTTAAGCTTTAAGAAAAGCGAAGGAGAGTCGGCAGAAAACATGCGCGCCGATCACGACACGAAATTAATCGAGATCCCAAGACTCGAGTGGGACAAAGAGCTCTCCATGAAATGCTCTAAAATCACTCGCAGTGGCTATTTCATGAACGCACAGAACATGAGAATACGTTGGTTTTCCTGGGACGCTTTTCCCGAGCAAAATGGGGAACGTGAAGATGTTACGAGTAATAAGACGAAGAAGAAGACGAAGAAGAAGAAGAAAAAGAAAGAAGAAGAAGAAGAAGAAGAAGAAGAAGAAGCGATCGTAGTAGGTGCGCATGGGAACGGCGCGCACTCCATGTTCGAATGGCTCCAAAGCTCCCCAGAAGGCTCGAAAAGAAATAAATACGAGAACTCTTGGATCGAGAAGATGAACAGGAAGGGGTTCACGTTCTACGCGTTCGATCATCAAGGCCATGGCAGATCGGATTTTGCGAGGAAGACGAAGGCGTACTTCGAAAGCGCGAATGATTTAGTGAGCGATTGTGCTTTAATGATGAAATTAGTGAGAGAGAGGCATGGGAAGAAGAAGGTTTTCGGTTGCGGCGTGAGCATGGGCGGGTTCGTCGTCGCGAGAGCTTCGATCGAGTATCCAAAGTTGTTCTCGGATGGAGTTATTTTGTTATGTCCGGCGTTATCGTTGAAGAGGTTGAGGCAGCACGGCGCGAATAGGTTTTTGTTTTGGTTACTGAGGTTTTTGTCCATCGTCATGCCTACCATGGAAGTCGGCGCGACGAGGAAGAACTTGAAGTTCCCATTCGCTCAAAAAGAGATGGAGGAAGATCCTCTGTGTTGGCCGTCGGGAGTGCGAGGCCCGAGGGCGAGAATAGGCAGCGAATTATACTTCGGAACCGTGAAATTCAATAGACCTGGGTACATAGAACGCTTTAAGCACCCAGTCATTGCCTTTCATAGCACGGAAGACCCTATGACCGATTTCGCCGGCACGAAGGAGTTCATCGAAAGATGTTCGTCCGACGACAAAACGCTCGTCGCCTGTTCGAGCGTTTTTCATCACGACTTACAGCACGTGCGAGGTCACAGTGATTCAATCGGTGATCGAATCTGTGATTGGATATCGTTGCAGAGCGAGAAGAAGTGCTTCACATGACGCTTTTGTATATATTTTGTTATATTGTACAGTATGCTTTATATCTATTGACAGATTGAACACTTTTACTTAGAATTGGAAAAGTAAAAACTCCATTTCTCACACTGAACGCGCGTTGACAAAGAGAGATTAAAGAGCTCGCGAACAAATCGCACAAAAACACACACACGCGCGCATTAAAAATCTACTCCATCCTTTCGCGTGCACGTGCTATAAAATGACATCAAAACGATAATTATAAAGAAATCCATCACTCTCTCATGATGATATGATTCTTTTTCTAATCCTATTTCTATTGATATCTCAATCTCGCGCGTATAGCGATGATAATAATAAGGACAACGATGATAATAACGAGATCGATGAAAACAGATGCGCGGTCATGTTCGAAGGTGCGCGATGTGAAAACGTGAAGCGAGGATTACCAGAGTGCGTCAACGGCGCGTTCGAAGGGTCTTGGATTTCATTGAATCAAAAGTCGTTGAAGCACGACGAAGCTGATGATGACGATAAATGGAAAGTATTGGAGGACATTTCGGAAGTGAACGCGAAAGCGTTACCTGAATACGATGTCTTTAAAACTGATGGTAAAAACCCAGGACGCGCGGTTGTGAATACATGCGCAGTCGTATCGAGTTCGTCGCAGTTAATTGGTAAAAAACTCGGTCGCGATATAGACGCGAACGAAGTCGTTTTTAGATTTAACAACGCGCCGACCGATGGATACGAGGAAGACGTTGGTAGTAAGACGTCTGTGAGGTTTACGAATGCAATTTTTCAAGGGTTTAGGGAACGAGCAAGTGATACTGTTTTAGCGAAATGGTGTACGGGACCAACATCGAGATCAAGCGGAAAACATCATCACGCGCTCGGGCCTAGACGGCCTCCTATGAAATGTGGATTCACGGACGAGTTACTTAGTTTGAACGAGAAAAAAGTGCACGCGTTGAACCCTTTGTTCTTTGACTACGTCGTACAGTCTCCATATTTCAAAAAATTACACGAACATCCGTCCTCTGGAATCGTCACCGCGATCATGCTCTTACATAAATGCGAGAAGGTTTCGTTATACGGATTTTCTTTTGGAAATCGTATGAAAGATTGGTATTACCCAAAACGGACCACGAATTCAGCCCCGGAAAAGTCAGCATGGTTACGAGAAAAACATTGGGTCGTCGAAGACAATTGGTCTTACGCAATTGCGAACGAATCAAGACTTAGACGCAGTAGTCGAGCGCTTCTTCACGGCAACACCACGACTATTACTACTACTAACGAAGAACAACAACAACAACAAACAAAACGAACTATAAAAGTCAAAGAAGATCAAGCAATAGCGCATCATCGCAATCATCGTAAACTCCTGCACGATATTGGTGCCGAGCGTAAGTGCGTTCACGCCCTCGAACTCGCGCGCTTCATTTTCTTGAAAGGATAGCGCTCGCGCGTATTTAGCTCTCTCTCTTCGCGCGCGGCATACGTTTAGCTAAGCGCGTATCTTTAGCTAAGCGCGCTCGATGCACATTCGAACGCATCGCTCTGCGCGGCACGTAATCAGCAGCTCGTACTCGTTACCTTTTACCGCGTATTCGAGCCATCAGAAGCTATTTTGGCTCAGACCTGAACACTAAAACATGTAAGAACTAAGAATACAAAAAGAAACTGAGTATACACAACACTATAAAAATGGTCCTTTTAAAAGCGCTTTCGTTTGTATTAATCATCACTCAAGCCTCTGCGGTGAAGTACGCACGCGCTCGCTCTATCGTTTTCTTACGTTTCTTTGTTCGTATTCCTTTTCGTTCTCTTACTCGCGCGATCATTCGTTCTCCTTTTAATCAATTAAAATCAATTGGAATCAATTAAAATCAAATGAAATCAATTGGAATCAAATTAATTCGAACGCGTCGTCGTTCTCTCTCTCTCTCTATTTTAAACGAACAAACGAACGATTAGGTTCGGGAAAGACTTCACGGATAGTCTACGAAAGAGACCGGAAAAACTGAAAGGACCATCGTATGCGTTAGATGACGAGGGCACTGCTCTGTTCGCGGATGACATGCAACAAGCGTTCGCGCATGGGTTGAAATGTGGCAGTTGTTTTGCAGTCCTGAACGAAACGAAGTCGATGTTAGACGTACTCATTAACGAAGACGATCGCGATGATGATGACGACGACGACGACGAGTTGTTGTTCGAGAAGTTGTTGGAGAAGATCGACGAAGGCGATTTGTGCGATCAAATAGGCGATTTGTACGGCGTGAAATACGAGGACGGGATCAGGTTAGCGAAGGCGTGGGAGGCCTTAGTCACGGCGAGTACGTTGAAGGAGAGGGTGAAGAAGACAACGCAGAAGGTTGAGAAGGGCGATGTCGGGCGACATGCCGTTAGCGTGTTAAGTTACGCGAAGAACGAGATCGATTTCGGGTTACATGGGAGAGATACGGTGAAGAAGTTAGATATAGAACGCGAGAGGTTTGACCCGAAGAGGTTAGCGTATGACATCTTTAAGAAACACGAATACGAAGAGAAAGAGTTAACTGATGATGATAAACGAGACATAAGCGAGAAGATCTTGACGCATCCGTGGTCGAGTAAGAGGCAAAAAATGGTCCTGGGCATGCAATGCGAGGCGATGGTGAAAAGCGCGACGTTTAAGGATTTAGTGAAGTTGTTCAAGATTGATAAAGAACATCATTGGCAATCGTGCTTTGGCACGAAGGCGTGTAAATGGGCGAGCGGTATTCGAGAAGGCGATCGAATGGTGGATAAAAAGGATGAGTTATAATACTTACAAAAAGAATTGTATACTAGGACTAGTAGGTTATAATTATTTTATTGAACTGATCGAGGAAAAAATCTAAAGTCGAAGGTGCGCACATAAAACTTTGCAGATTATATCGCCCTTCTCGAAAAAGTCATGAAATCGGCGGTCTTTCAAAACGACGCGCAGTTGATAGAGAAAGCGTTGGGATGCAATTCGTTCAACAACCGCGCGTCGTTTTGAAAGACCGCCGATTTCATGACTTTTTCGAGAAGGGCGATATAATCTGCAAATTGGGATGAAAGTGATATCAATCCAAAACGTGAAAGACGGCGCGCTCGTCTCGATTGCTCTCAGCGAAAAGGTTGAAAATTATACTTTCAAGAACCGCCAATCATAATTATCGTATTTCTGCAACGTCACGATTATCTTCCTTTTCTTCACAATCACTTTTACAGAAGAACGCTCGGGGATAATGGTTTTGTACAATTTTGGAAGGAACACGCGATACGCCGCGTTTTCACAAACTGCCCAGATTTCAAACGCTTGCTCCAAAAATTCCATTTTAACGTTTTCGGCTTTGATTTCTTCGGGCAAAATGAAATAAATTTTAATCTGAAACCCAATATCTTCGTGCGAATACGTCTTCAATTCAACGCGAGGGAAGTTTTCTCGCGGAAGATGT
>Ga0209710_1001624_pt1 | contig 16866 bp, 15 predicted proteins | sample ArcticOcean_MG_C_5_FD_187436 | JGI IMG/M metagenome (GOLD analysis project Ga0209710, IMG submission 187436) | Marine microbial communities from western Arctic Ocean - ArcticOcean_MG_CB4_138 (SPAdes) (version 2) | ecosystem: Environmental > Aquatic > Marine > Oceanic | place: Arctic Ocean...
CACATGAAAACCACAGCATTCTTCGACATCGAAACTAACGGCATTACGGACTGGTCAACTCTATCTGACCTTAAAGACCTGCACTGCCTTGTAGTAATAGACCAGAACGGAACAGGAGCTTACCGAGCAGACAGTATCCAACAAGGATTAGACCGTCTCTCTGCTGCTGACCACATCGTAGGACACAACAGTATTGGCTTTGATGCTATAGCTCTGTGGAAGCTCTACGGTTACCGTCACACAGGAGTATTAGACTCTGCTGTTATTGCTAGGTTTATGTTTCCTGATGTTCGCAACGATGACTTCAAACGTGAAAGCTTCCCTAAAGAACTCATTGGTTCCCATAGCTTAAAAGCTTGGGGTTATCGCATTGGTAACAACAAGAGTGACCACGGGGAAACCGAAGACTGGTCTCGCTGGTCTCAAGAGATGGAAGACTATTGTGTGCAAGATGTGGAGGTTACTAAGTCTCTCTATGAGTTCTTTCTAAAGAAGGGATTAGGTGGCCTCCAACAAGCAAGTGACCTAGAGCACACCTTTGCTAAAACCATCCGCATCCAAGAGATGAACGGATTTCCTTTTGACGTTAAAGAAGCAGAAAAACTTACAGCTACCCTCATGGGTCGCCGTGTTGCTCTTGACGTAGAATTGCGTGAAGTATTCGCGCCTGCTGAAGAAGTCACCAAGAGTAACTGGTGGCTCGCTCCTGATGGCACAAAGTCCCGCACCAAGAAAGCCTTGGTAGAACAGGGATACAAGCCAAAGGAGATTACTAAGGGTGAGCCTGTTGTTAAGCTCATCCCATTCAACCCCAACAGTCGTGACCAGATCGCTGAACGACTAATGGCTAACGGCTGGAAGCCTAGCTCCTATGAGGGCAAACGACCAGCAATCAACGAGGGGGTGCTAAAGGAAATCGGAACAACCCAATCCGAAAAGCTCCTTGAGTACCTCCTCGTTACCAAGCGGCTCGGTCAAGTAGCTGAGGGTAAACAAGCGTGGCTTAAGCTGGAACGCAACGGACGTATCCACGGCTCGGTGAATACCAACGGTGCTGTATCTGGTAGATGCACACACCGAAATCCGAACGTGGCTCAAGTTCCGTCTACTCGTGCTCCCTATGGTGCTGAGTGTCGCTCTTGCTTCACTGTTCCAGAGGGCAAGGTTCTAGTAGGTGCTGATGCTAGTGGCTTAGAGTTGCGCTGTCTTGCTCACTACCTCGCTCTGTTTGGAGACAAGGAATACGCTAAGACTATCCTAGAGGGTGACATCCACACAGCTAATCAGAAGGCCGCTGGTCTACCTACTCGTGATGCCGCCAAGACATTCATCTACGCTTTCTTGTATGGCGCAGGGGATGCTAAGATTGGTTCTATTGTTGGTGGTAATGCCAAGCAAGGTAAAGCTCTCAAGACTTCCTTCATGCGTCAGACACCATCTATCAAGAAGCTCTATGACGCAGTAGCAAACGCTCTAGAAGTTAAGGGTATGCTCCGAGGTATCGACGGACGTCCTTTGCCTTGTCGTTCGCCTCACTCGGCTGTGAACCTACTACTTCAGTCAGCGGGCGCAGTAGTTATGAAGCAAGCTCTCGTAGAGTTCGTAAAGATGGCTAAGCTTCCCTATGAGATGCACGCTAATGTTCACGATGAGGTTCAGTTCAGTTGTGATCCTAAGCACGCTGATGAACTCGGACGGACGTTCTGTAACGCTCTAGGGAAAGCTGGAGAGGTTCTCAAGTTTAACTGCCCACTAGATGGAGAGTTCTCTGTCGGGGCAAATTGGAAAGAAACACATTAACACAAGTATGAACACAACACTAATACATGGAGATTGCGTGGAAGAAATGACTAAGATGCAGGAGGGAAGTGTAGACCTTACGGTTACATCTCCTCCTTACGATAACCTAAGAACCTACGAAGGTAGCTTGCAGTGGAACGAAGGCATTTGGAAACAGGTATTACAGGAATTATTTCGAGTTACTAATAATGGCGGTGTTGTCGTGTGGGTAGTTGGAGACGCTACGATCAAGGGTAGTGAGACTGGAACCAGCTTCAAGCAAGCGTTGTATGCTATGGAATGCGGATTTAATTTACACGACACTATGATATATAAAAAGAAGTCTTGCTATGCACACGACCCTAGAAATAAAAGATACAAATCGTATTTTGAGTATATGTTTGTCTTTTCAAAAGGGAAACCGAAAACCTATAACGAAATAAAAGATGTGCCAAATAAGCACGCAGGCAAAATACTTAAAGGAACAAAAGGGAGAGACAAAGATGGTAACAAGAGAAAGTTAAAAGAGGTGGTTATTGCAGACTATCAAGCAAGACCAAATATATGGGAAATAGCATCAAGCGGCAGAAGTAAACACCCTGCAATATTTCCAGAGAAGTTAGCACACGACCACATTATCTCATGGAGTAACGAGGGTGATACAGTGTTCGACCCTTTTCTTGGTTCTGGGACTACTGGTAAGATAGCGACGCAACTAAATCGTAACTTCATCGGCATTGAGAAGGTCGAGAAGTATTTTCACATCGCCAATGAACGCCTCAAAACTATTCAACCTGAACTAATACACACATCATGAAAGAAACAAAGAATAAGTTATTATTGATAGACGGGGACATGATACTCTACAAGGCTGCTTGTGCGGCTGAACAAGAGATGCGCTGGGATGATGAGACTTGGACACTTCAAACCAACATGGTGGAAGCTAAGGCTGAAGCTGACCGTAACATTGATACTATCAGCAACGCTCTTAAGAGTAAGAAGATTAAGGTGTTCTTCTCTCCTAGTCGCACGTTCCGTCACGACCTGTGGCCTGCTTACAAAGCCAACCGTAAAGACAAGCGTAAGCCTCTAGGAATTGGTGAGCTTCGTGATTGGATGATGCAGGAGTATGACTCTGAGCTTTATCCTAACATTGAGGCTGATGACGCTATTGGTATCTGGGCTACGGAAGACCCTGAGAACCGTGTGGCTGTCTCTGGGGACAAGGACTTCGCTACCCTTCCTATCCACTGGTATAACCACCTAAAGGACACCTTGCGTATAATCAGCAAAGAAGAAGCCGATCATTTCCACCTCGTCCAATCCCTCATGGGAGACTCTACGGACGGCTTCGGAGGTATCAAAGGCTGTGGCCCTATGACCGCTAAGAAACTCCTAGATAAGAACGGAGCTACTTGGAAGACCGTTGTGGACGCCTACAAAGCCAAAGGGGAAACCGAATATGAAGCACTACTGACTGCTCGCCTTGCCCGTATCCTAAGGGCTGGTGACTACAACTTTGATACCCACGAAATAACGCTGTGGACACCTAACAAATGATTAATGCAATAGAAAGGCTCGCCTACGACATCGCGCAAGCCAACATCAAACACACCTCAAATATGACAAACGTAATCAAAGCCGCAGACGAACATCTCAATTCAACCCTCCCCGACTCTGGGGCTCGCTCCGAGTTTGCTACTGGCGCTGTCCGAGATGCCTCCGAAGGTAAAGGCAACCCCTCCTTGATACCTGTAGATGCTCTTCGGGCTGTTGCTCGGAGGTTTGAAGACGGGGCTACTAAGTATGGAAGGGACAACTGGACGCAAGGTATTCCTCTTAGTCGCTATGTGGACTCCCTGTATCGCCACCTTTGGCAGCTTATGGAAGGGGATGAGACCGAAGACCATGCGGGAGCAATCATCTGGAACGCTATGTGTCTTACTCAGACTAAGAAGTGGATTGAACAGGGTAAGCTCCCCAAGGAACTCAACGACTTGTAAACATATAAACTACCGTAACGATGGAAATAGACAATCAAGCAGAAATGCCCCCCATAAACAAGGCACTCCTAGACGCTCTAGAGGGCTCCTTTCCAGCGCAGGACTTCCCTGTAACTGACAGTGTTCCTCAACTCAACTTTCACTATGGACAACGCTCTGTGGTAAATTTCATTAAGCATCACTATCAACTTCAAACTGAAAATATAATCAACCCAAAGTAAAAATAATAATATGTGCATGTCATCCCCCAAAATCCCCGATCCAGTTCCACCACCCGCTCCTCCTCCCCCTCCTACTAAGACAGCAAAGAAGGTAGAGAATAGTGCTCTCAAGAACCGCCAAAGCTCTAAAAAGCGTGGCACTTCTGCTCTTACTGTTCGCCGCTCTACAGTGAACACAGGTTCATCTGGTAGTGGCGCTAATATCAATTACTAATTAAATACTAATATGGCAGACCGAACCCTCACGATTAACCATGCAGATGGAGGCAGTGAAACTTATACTATCAACCGTGACAAGTTCGCGGGGGTTCGGAATATGTCTAGAGCGGTAACGCTCCCTCTTACAGACGACACTACCTCAATCCAAGTAACCGTTCCAAATAAACCTGAGTTTAATGGAGTATATAATACTACGGCTCCTGTTACTGGAAATTCCACTTGGACTAGAGTGGGAGGCGGGATTACAATTACCGCCTGTAATTTCAACGAGACAGATGGCTATGATTATGCGATTGGGGATGATGAAACGTGGGGATGTTTTGACGGTGCGAATGGTTCGGACAGACCTTGGAAGATTTCGACTATATATTGGACTATTACTGGCATCGCAGGCACAGAGACAATCACAGTAGACCACACAGCGGTTCCTAAACAACAATCTAAAGAGACCACCTTCGGGGGTTCTCAAAGTATCACCGTAAAGCGGGACATCGAGCCTCTACTGAGTAAAGTAGTTGGAGGCGCTGCGGCGGCTTACAGCCTACGTGACCTTAACGACAAAGCGGGTAACAACAAGGTTGTCCGTGTTCGTCGTGCTAGTGACAACCACGAGCGTGACTTCTTAGCCAAGGAGGTATCTAATGGTACACTCCAGAACTGGGTAAACACTCAAGTCGTGGCTCCACTGGACATAAAGGCTCTTACATCTACAGGTCGTGATGGAGCCTACCAGATAGCAAAAGCGGCTTATTCACTTCGTAGCCTAGGGACACGTCAGGCTACCTTAGCGGCTACTGGAGATACCGTAGCCCGTGCTGATGGTAAGTTTGTAGTGCAGGTTCGTCGGAGCGCTGACGATGCCCTGAAGTCCTTTACTGCGGATGAAGTTACTGATGGAACTTTGGTGGACTTTGTTTCGTTTTCAGTAGGAACAGCGGTTAATGGCACTGGGGGTTATAATCATTATACTTTGACTAATGCGTCAAACACTGGGTTCTCTGCTGACAATGGTGATGGAGGAGCGTCGATGGCTGGCTTTCCTTATTCATTTACAAACGGAGATGAAATCACAGTACAATTTACTGTTAGTAATTTTAATAACACTGGTGGAGACCCACATTTAATGGGTACAGACTCTACAGGTACTGGTAGTCAGAAAACTAATTATGAATTTATAACCGCCAATGGAACTTATACGAAAACTTTAACTGCAACAGCAGATGGAACACACTTAATGTTTAGGCATTTTGGTACGGGTTCCTACACCATAAGTGACTTTCAAGTTCCATCTCCGACAGTTACTAAGGACGGCTTCGTTAAAACTTGGTATGACCAAAGTGTAACCAATGAAGCAGGAGATACAGCAACAGGTAACCACGCAGTTCAAGCAACTGCTGCGAGTCAGCCTAAGATTGTTAGTGCTGGAGCTTTAAATACTAGCGGTGGTCTTGAGTTCGATGGTAGTAATGATTTCTTTTCTTTAACTAGTGATATTAGCTTTGAAAATAAAGCGGGGTGCGTTTTCTCTGTTCAGGACGGACAAGATTCATCCAATGACCTCACGCTAGGAAATTCTAGCAGCAATAGAGGTATAGGATTTAGAAATATTCAAACAAAGTGGTACTATACTACTGGTGCAATCGACATTGATAATAGTAGTAGCACATCTGGATTAACATTATTTACGGCTCTGCACGATGGAACAACAAATGACCCAAATGTAAAAGCTTTTGTTAACAGTTCTTTGATTGTTGATGGAATTCCAGACGCAAATCAAGGGGAGGCAAATGTTTCAACCGTTGCTAATCAAATTGCAGCAAGAAGGGATTTAAGTTTCATAGAAGGCACAGTAAAAGAAATTATCATTTACGACACTGACCAAACAAACAACCGCACAGCCATTGAAGCTAACATCGGTGAAGCCCACAGCATCACTGGTATCCCTGCGTATGACGACACAGTGGACGGCTTTGTAGAGACTTGGTATGACCAGTCAGGTAACAGCAGTGATGCTACACAGTTGACTGCTGGAAGCCAACCTAAGATTGTTGATGCTGGTTCTTTGGTAACAGGAGGAATAGATTTCCTTGATGGGACTGATACTTTCCTTGAGACAACTAACTCCGATATTTGTAACGTACCCCAACTCTCTTTGTTTACTGTATTAACTCCACATATTGCGGCTAGTCAAGCAGTTGCGTTTAGTTGTGGGGCAGTCGTTTCAAATAGCACAAGTTATGGGGGTTGGGTGTTAACTCTAAATGGTTATAGTGACACTGTAGGGCTCATAACTCAAAGTAAAGGTAACAGCGCTTTGACTGGTATATTTACAAGTGTGACAAGTAGCGAAGCTCTAGTATCATTAGTTAGTACTTTCCCCAACGCTTCTATTTCGAGGGACGGTGGAACTGCGGCTGCCTCAAGTTCTATGGTATCCCCAAATCAAACAAGCACGGGCACAAGAAAATTTAGAATTGGCTGTAATTTTACTTTTCGGGCTGCTTCTTTTTACACCCAGCCCATAAATGAAATAATTATATATACCTCCGACCAGTCAGCCAACCGTCCAGCCATCGAAGCTAACATTAACAATCAATACGACATCTACTAATGTATCTAATATACGCAAGCGAAGAAGCCGCCATTGAGCGAGCCGACGAAGAAGGCAAAGACAACAACTTCTCCTACTGGACTGATGGCAAGGGAACCAGATGGGTGACCAAGCCAGTCCCTACGGCTGACGGTATGTGGGCTTTAGATGTTGATGATTATGACCTCGACGAACTTGAGGAGACTTCCGTCGTTGACACCTACGCAATCCCTGACACCCTCGAAGATACCCCTTAATTAACCCTTTAACTCCGTCCGTTCCGTAGCGCTCCTTAACCTCAATCGGTGAGATTTTATGACCAACAGAAGGAAGCCCACCGTTCGGACGGGGATTATTTTATAAATAGATAATATATGAATACTGAAACAGCTCAAGCACTCTACTCCAAACTGGAAGGTAAGCGATACCAATACGTAGATCGTGCTCGCCAGTGTTCCAAACTAACTCTACCCTACATCATTACCGATGAGGGCTTTGGCGCACATAGCCGCCTAGAGACCCCCTTTCAAGGCATAGGTGCTCGTGGAGTAAATAACCTAGCATCTAAATTACTGTTAGCGCTCCTCCCGCCCAATGCCCCTTTCTTTCGTCTCAACGTAGACAGCCACGGCCTTGAACAAGAAGGCGCTCCACCAGAGTTAATTTCTGAGATTGAGAAGTCCCTTCAGCAAGTTGAAGAGTCCGTTATGGACGAGATTAGCCGTGAGACCTATCGCACAGCCCTCCATGAAGCTCTTAAGCACCTTATCATTACAGGTAATTCCCTTATCTACCTTCCTGAAGAGGGTGGTATGCGTGTGTTCCACATAGACCGCTTCTGTGTTGAGCGTGACCCAATGGGTAACATCCTATACATCTGCACCAAAGAGCAGTTATCCTATATGTCCCTCTCCCAAGAGATGCGAGACATTGCTGGTAACGATGATGGACAAGGCGCTGACAACGAGGTCAACCTGTTCACTGCTGTGTGCCGTAAAGAAAACGGCTGGAAGGTTTGGCAGGAAATCAACGGTAACTTTATTCCTGATAGTGAAGGCTTCTACCCACTAGACAAGAACCCCTTTATCCCCCTCCGCTTCTCCCGCATTGACGGTGAGGATTACGGGCGTGGATACGTCGAAGAGTATCTAGGCGACCTGCAATCTCTTGAGAGCCTCCAAAGAGCTCTTGTAGAAGGCTCTGCCGCAGCCGCTAAGGTTCTCTTCCTCGTTAATCCCAACGGCACAACCAGAGCTAAGACCTTAGCAGAAGCACCTAATGGAGCTATCACACAAGGCAACGCTGCTGATGTGTCCGTTCTCCAGCTCAACAAGTTTAATGACTTTAGAGTTGTCCAAGAGAGCATCGTAAAGATTGAGGAACGCCTCGGTCATGCTTTCTTACTTACCTCTGGTGTTGTTCGTAACGCAGAGCGTGTCACTGCTGAAGAAATACGTATGCTAGGACAAGAGCTAGAGGTTGCCATTGGTGGTCTCTACTCGTTGCTCTCAGTGGAGCTTCAGATGCCTATGGTTAATCGCCTAATGGATGTCATGCGTAAGAAGAAGAAGCTACCGAAGCTTCCCAAGGACATCATCAATCCTGTTATTATTACAGGCGTAGAAGCTCTTGGTCGTGGTAACGATTTACAGAAACTAGATATGTTCCTAGCTGGAGCCGCTCAAGTAGTAGGCCCTGAAGCCGTAGCTCAATACGTGAATGTCGGTGAATACTTTAAACGACGTGCTACCTCCCTCGGTATTAAAACTGACGGGTTAGTTAAGTCTGAAGAACAAATGGCTCAAGAAGCCCAACAAGTGCAACAAATGCAAATGGCAGAGAAGCTTGGCCCAAGTGGTATCAAAGCTATTTCTGACCAAGCAAAAACGCAACAAGAACAAACTCCCGTAGAGGAATAAGAGAAATAAAAAATGGCTGACCTACATCAAGTACAGATCAACGAAACAAATGAGGAAGAGAATATCTCCCTCGAAAAACAAGCTGCTATGCAAGAAGAAGCAGCTAACCAGCGTAACCAAACGCTTGAAGCCGACCCTAAAGAGGGCAAGGAAACTATCGAAGAGCAGCTCAATGAAGACGAAGAGTCTACTGAAGAAGAACGCCCAGAGTGGCTTGACGAAAAGTTTGAGAGTCCCGAAGAAATGGCTAAGGCTTACAAGGCTCTTCAACAGAAGATGTCCAAGCCAAAGGCAGACAAGAAAGCTTCAACAGAAGAGCCATCAACTACAGAGACAACTACAGGCGCTATTGATGCGGCTCGTGGTGAGTTTGCTGAGAGTGGTGAGTTGTCTGACAAGACCTTTGATGCTCTTGAGTCCGCTGGCTTGCCCCGCGAGTTCGTTGAGCAATACATTGCAGGTCAAGAAGCTATGTCTGTTCAGCAAGCGGCTACTATCCAAGAGTCTATTGGCGGTGCTGGTAACTACGAGGCTATGGCTGAGTGGGCTTCTGAGAACCTAGCTGATGGAGACCTAGATGCCTTTAACTCTATCGTAGAAGGTAACTCAGTAGAGCAAGCCCGTATAACTGTTAAAGGACTGTATGCTCAGTTCCAAGCGGCTGGTGGTAAAGGCCCTGCTCTTGTTCAAGGTTCCACTTCAGGTGACTCAGGTGTAAAACCCTTTGGCTCCACTGCTCAAGTTACCGAAGCTATGCGTGACCCTCGTTATGCCAGTGATCCAGCTTATCGTGAAAACGTAGAAAAGCGGATGTCTGTTTCCTCAATCTTTTAAACCAACAACTATTATGTCTATTGAACTTATAGCAATGCTTGGCGGCGGTGTGTCTGGCTTTGTAATGAAAATGATTGCCGCGCAAGCTGAAGCACAAACTCGTAACTTCGAGATGCTTCTTCAAAAGCAAGCCGCAGCTGATGAATCTGCCGATAAAGCACAAGCTCGTGGCGGTGTCTGGATTAGACGTATCTTTGTCTTCTTCATCCTATTCGCTGTTATTGTGGCTCCCTTCCTCCTTGCCTTAACATCAACACCTATAACGGTGGAGAAAGAGGGTCTAGGAGGTTTCTTTAAACTACTTGGATTGGGGAATGGTAGCTGGGAATCCCTTCAAGGGTTCGTTCTCTTACCTGAAGTCCGTCAAGCAATGCTTGCTATCGTAGGCTTCTACTTCGGGTCTTCTCAGGTTCGTTAAATTGACCTATAAAATAGCAGTCCTGTTGTTGCTTATTACTGGGTGCTGTCCAGCATCCCCTTCAATAACACTTAAAGACTTTGTTAAGCTTATCCCTCAGTGGGAAGTCTACCCTGATAGTCCCTACGATGTAGTAGGAGATAACGGGGCTGCTTATGGTCACTACCAAATCCACAAGGTAATGGTAGATGATTACAACCGTATAACAGGCTCTAAAGCCACTCATACGGACGCCTTTGACCCTGTGTTCAGTGAGCACCTCGCCTATGCTGTTTTGAGCCACTACGCGAAGCACATTGCATCTACTGGTGTTACACCTACGGCTGACCACCTGCTGTTTATATGGAACGGTGGGGGCGGAGCGTGGAAACGTGTAGAAAGCGCCCGTAATGATCAGAAGCAAATCAATCTCAATACCTACAGAAGTAGGGCAACCCCAATAATAATAAAATATATTAATGGAAATGCTAACTTATGAGCCTATACAAAAACATAAATCGTCGCCGTGCACTCGGCATCTCTCGTAGTCCAAAGAAGTCTACGATTAGTGATAAATCCTATTCAAATATGAAGAAGGGCTTTCCTAAAAAGAAGAAATAAACTTTTCGTTCCCATCCGCAAGAAGTAACAGCTTTGCCCTCCGAGGAGGATAACCTAGCGGTGAACCAAGTGAGTAAGAACACCTAACCTGTAACCCCCACTCTGGGAGTTGCTACTAAGTAAACTAACTCAAAAAAGAAATAATATAATGGCTAATACAAGTCCGTCCCGCTTGGGACAAGTAAATGCTTCGGGAGATGCTAACGCACTCTTCCTGAAAGTATTCTCAGGAGAAATCCTGACTACTTTCGAGGAGCAAAACATCATGAAAGACCTGCACATGGTTCGCACCATCTCGTCTGGTAAAACAGCTCAGTTCCCTGTCACAGGTGTTGCTGAAGCTAAATACCACACAGTCGGTGAAGACATCGTGGACAGCTCTAACAGCTACCTATCCAACATCAAGCACGCTGAGCGCACCATCAACATTGATGACGTTCTGATTGCTTCGACATTCATCGCCAATATCGATGAGCTCAAGAACCACTACGACGTCCGTAGCATCTATGCTAAGGAACTCGGTAAGGCTCTTGCTAAGCGCTTCGACATCGCAACAATGAAGACTCTCTTCGCTGCTGCTGGTGGTGCATCCGAAATCGGTGGCAACGGCGGTACAAGCATCTCTGGTGCTACTACCACAACTGCTGCTGGTCTTGTTGACTCGCTATACGCTGTGGCTCGCTCGCTTGACGAGAAAGACGCTCCTGAAGAAGGTCGTTTTGCTGTTCTCTCTCCAAGCCAATACTACACTCTCCTCACTGCTGACAATGTTGCGATCAATCGTGACACAGGTGGTGTTGGTGATGTTTCAACAGGTAAGATTGCTCAAGTTGCTGGTATCAGCCTCTTCAAGAGCAACCATCTCGACAGCATCATTGCTGGTGGTGATGACTCTGCTGTAGCTACTGGTGATGGCGCATCTAACAATGATGTGTTCGGTGCTGGTGGCTCTGGCTACAACGGTAACTTCTCCGCTCTTAGCGGCGCATCATCTGCCAAGGGATTCCTTGCAGGTACTAAGGAAGCTATCGGTACGGTTAAGTTGCTCGACCTCGCTACAGAGTCCGAGTACCAAATCCAACGCCAAGGTACACTGTTCGTTGCTAAATATGCAATGGGACATGGTGCTCTTCGCCCAGAATGTGCTGTGAAGGTTCTTCCTGCATAAGTAACTAATTCTTAATCTGAGACCCCTTGGGCAATCCCCTTGGGGTCTCTTTTTAACCCCTAACTTAAAAAAATATTATGGCAGATTTTACAACTGGCTCTGACACAGTCAACAACCCAGAAAACTGGTTTACTGGCTCAAACAATGTTCCAAGCTATTCATATACCGCAGGAACAGATGTTCTTACGTTTGACCTTTCTCCTCTTTTATCATCTATAGGCGTAGGTGATAATGATTTACTTGCAACAACTGGAGACGTTCGTTCTGTTTACCTAACGGTAGCAGAGGCACTGTTTGCCGCTTATGATGCAACGGATGATGCAAGCGCAACAACTTCAAATCGACTTAAAATGACACGAAGTCGTGCAGTAGATAGCACCAACAACATTCGTTACTCAACTTACACGATCCACATTCAAGAAGACGGAACAGGAACCGCTGAGTCATTTTCCTCCACAGGCGTTCGCGCTGAGTAACCTTAAAAAGATAAATAATGCCTACAACTACAATCTCTACGACTCTACTTGAGTCTGTAAATATCGTCCTTGCTAACCTTGGCGAGTCACCAGTAAACACTCTTTCTGGTGGCGCGCTCCCACAGCAAGTGTCGCTGGCGTTAAACACCATTGAAGAAGTAAGCACTGACATCCAGTCTAAAGGCTGGTGGTTCAATCAACAAACAGCAAGCGCCTACAGCACTACTGCCAATGTTGTTATCTATCCGAGCAACACTGCTAATGATTGGGGTTCCTCCATCCCAGAGGAAGCACGCCGTTACATTACAATCCGTGCTTCTCGTATTGCACAGACCCGTCTAATTGGTTCTGAAGAGTTACAGAAGTTCAGCTATAATGAGGAGCTAGTTAGTCTAGCTATCCTACAACAAGCCCATGTCCGCAACTCTGGCGGTGTCCTAGACTTCAATGATTTCCCAGCGGAACTCAGAGGTCTTGGGATGGACGAGGTTATGTTCCTCCAAGGGAACGTAGAGGAGAAGATAGGAACCCTACGTCTCGGTGGTGAACTTGCTAACATAGCGAAGACTAAAGCTGAAACATCCCTCATAGCCGACCAAGAGGCATTAATTACTCAGCAAGCGCTCACAGAGGCTCAGAATACTAATCTGGTAACTCAAAACGCTATCAAGGTAGCTGCTGAGGCTGGAGTGGTTACGTCCCAGCAAGCCCTAATTGCTCAACAGGTTCTAGATGTAGTTGCAGACACAGCCCTAAAGACCAAGCAAGGGACGAAGATTGATGAGGAAGTAGACCTACTCCAAACTCAAGACCTCCTTACAGACGCTCAGAAAGCCACAGAGCTACAGAACGCTATTAAGGTAGCCGCTGAAGCTGGTTTAGTTACCTCACAGCAAGCACTGGTAGCACAGCAGGTACTTGATACCGTTGCTGACACAGCTATTAAAGGCTCGCAGAAGCTCAAGATAGACGAAGAAACACTTCTTGTAACGGAACAGAAAACTCTAGTTACTAAGCAAGCTCTTACTGAAGTACAAAATGCTATTAAGGTCTCTGCTGACTCTGGTCTAATCACCGCACAGCAAGCGTTGGTTAGCCAACAAGTTCTTGATGCAGCAGCTGACATAGCCCTCAAAGGCAAGCAAGGCTCTCTAGTAGATACTCAGGCTTTAGACGTTGCCGCAGACACAGCCCTGAAGAGTAAACAAGGCGAACTTGTAGACGCGCAGGCTACCACCGAAGCACAAAATGCTATTAAGGTAGCTGTAGATGCAGGGTTAGTCACCACACAACAAGCGCTAGTTGCTCAGCAAGTCCTAGAGTCAGTAGCGAATGTAAGTAACATTACAGCAGACGTAGCCCTTAAAGGAAAACAAAGTACTCTTGTTGAGAAACAAGCTTTAGATGTAGAAGCAGATACCTCACTGAAAGGTAAACAAGGTATTAAGCTTGATGCCGATACGGGATTAACAACTCAGCAACAAGCACTGACCGCACAGCAAACTCTAGACGTTGTAGCTGATACTGAACTTAAAGGTAAACAAGGGTCAGCTATTGATGCAGACACAGCCCTAAAGACTTCTCAAAAGACCCAGCTAGATGCCCAGACTGCTATCGAAGCAACAGCCGAGAAAGCTTTCTTTGATGCTGGTGGAGTAGATATTGGTGGTTCAATTAAAACCTACCGAGACTTTGCCGCAGAGATGCGTATCATGGGTTTCCAAGAAGCACAATTTCAAGGGATGCCTGCTTACAAGAAGGTAGAGCTAATTAAGGATGCCAATAAGCTACGCACAGCTACAACAGCCACAGAGACAGGCTCAGACGCCAAAGAAATCACTGAGGTCAACAAGGTGATGCGCTTTATAGGTGAGCCTCCAGTGACAGCTCTCAACTCCAACTCCCTAGCTTCTGAGTGTGTTCGCCTACTGCGCGACACAGACACAGAGCTACAAGGACGTGGTTGGTGGTTTAATACTGAGAAGGACGTAGAGTTTACAGCAAATGTCTCAGGACAAATCACAGTACCTACAGATGCCCTTTCAGTAGAGTTAAACGATTATGCAACCCGTATTAAAACAGTAGGTGGAGTTCGTTACCTCTATAACCTCAAAGATAAGTCATACACTTCTTGGAGTGGCACAATCAAAGCCACGGTTATATATGAGCGCACACTAATTGACACTCCTCAGAAGTACCTTGAGTATCTCAGCATCCGCGTAGCTATCCTACTGACAGAACTTTACCCACAAAGCGGTGTAGACATCCAGCGTCTTCCTAAGATGGAGCAGGAGCTAAGGGCTTACTTTAAAGACCGTGAGTTTGACGAAGCTAACTACTCAGTATTTGACAATTATGACGCCGCCTCCAGAATTGGTATCCACCGTAACTACGACCTTACATAATGCCCTTAATCAATACTTCAGTTCCTAACCTCATCCAAGGGGTATCTCAACAACCAGACGCAACACGCTTTGCTGGTCAATGTGAGGAGCAGGAAAACGCTCTTAGCTCTGTTGCGGATGGGCTGAAGAAGCGTCCTAATACTAGGCACATCGCTAGGTTGCTTACGAGTGCTATTGATGAGAATAGCTTTGTTCACTTTATTAATCGGAGTGGCTCTGAGAAGTATGTGGTTATTCATGACGGGATATGTCTTTACGCCTACAATATAACAACAGGTAATGAAGCCACTATACAAGTAGGCACTAACATCTACAAAAAGTCATTTACCTCTGCCGAAGTTACAGCACACAACACCGCTTCTGCAGGAAATACTACGACGTATGTTGCGACAGGTTATCCAGTAAGTAGCACATACCTAGATACAACTAATCCAAGAAACATATTAAAGGCTGTAACTGTTGCTGACTCTTCGTTCTTGTTAAACACTAATCACAGCGTTGAGTCTCAGTCGGTTAACACAGACGAGCTAGAAACCGAAGGTTTAGTTTTCGTTAGTCAAGGGGCTTATGATAAAAGTTATACGATTACTCTAACAGCAAATACCGCTGACACTGGAGGAGTAACTACACCAGCCGTTTTAACGGTGAATATGTCTAGTTATAATTACTCTTACAACACTAGCAGTATTGGTGCGATTAATTACATTAATATGACAAAAAGATACAGAGTAGGAAGCGTCACAGTAAACGAAAAAGGGGCAGGTTACGGGGTAGGAACGGCTACCATACAGCTTCAGTCAACTCATGGGGTTTACAGTCACGCTACTCTCCAAGTAAATATGGAGGCTAATAATAACGGACGTGTAGGCTCTGTATCTGTTGTTAATCGTGGCGACTATGCTGGATACGGAGGTAGTGTAACCACTATTGTTAATACTAACAGCGGTGGCAGGGTAGGCAGTCTGCTTAGTACCACAACCACAAACTCTAACGCACCTACAGTTACAGCAAGTACAAGCACTGGTTCAGGAACAAGTGTATCAAGTTCCGTTACTCATTCCTCTGGCTCCAGTTCATCTGGCACAAATGCGAATACAAATTTAATCGCGGCTGATTTGGTAACGAGGATTAATAACAACACTGTAATAAACAATTACTTTACAGCATCTAGGAGCGGCAGTGTTATAAAGATAGTTGCAGATGTAGCACTCACTTCGATGGCAATATCTACAACCGATTCCTTAGCTGACAGCGGGTTACAGGCAGTACACAAGGAAGTAGATTCAATATCTTCCCTACCTTTCAAATGCTTCAATAACTTTAAAGTAAAGGTAAGAGGAGACGCTGAAATAAGCGCAGACGACTACTATGTTAAGTTTGAAACAGCTAACGGACAGTCTTTTGGTGAAGGAAGCTGGGTAGAGACAGTTGGCTTTGGTATATCTAAAGGAGTTGAACCTACATCAATGCCTTTATTGCTTATAAACGATGCAGTCGATTCTTTTAAACTACAGGACATCTCCCTAAGCGAACGAATTGCGGGGGACGACATAACTAATCCACTCCCCTCCTTTGTCGCTAACAGAATTTCAAATATATTCTTCTTTAAGAATCGCTTGGGTTTTCTTAGCGGAGAAAATGTCATTCTATCTGAAAGTGGACTAGGTGCTGTAGATACTTCTGGAAATCTGGAGTATAACTTTGGACGCACTACAGTAACTACTTTGTTAGACTCCGACCCTATTGACATATCAGTAGCAAGTAGTCGAGTGACTAACCTTAAGTCCGCTAAAGGCTTCCAAGAGAATCTTATTTTATTCTCAGAGAATGGACAGTTCGTTCTCAAGGGTGGCGATGTGTTGACCCCTAAGACAGTCAGCATCACCCCTATTACTAACTTCAGCTTTGAAGACCAAGTAGACCCATTACCATTAGGTTCTTATATTTACTTCCCGTTCACTCGTGGAGCCTTTACGGGGATGAGAGAGTTCACTGTAAATGCCTCTACGGATAATTACGATTCCACTGAGGTTACTGAACACGTTCCCGCTTACATTCCTAGTAACATTATTGATATGGCAGGGACTACCTCCGAGGATATGATTGTGTTACTCAGTGGTGAAGAGAAAGGCTCCCTATATATCTACAATTACTTCTGGAATAATAACCAGAAAGTCCTAAGTGCTTGGTCTAAGTTTACCTTTACAGGGGAGATACGAGGTATTGAGTTCATT